>ERZ772867.4063-NODE-4063-length-11418-cov-33.378949_pt1 | contig 11418 bp, 7 predicted proteins | sample MGYA00511341_ERZ772867 | MGnify/ENA primary metagenome ERZ772867 (study PRJEB29015, sample SAMEA2737707) | human gut metagenome | biome: human gut; feature: human-associated habitat; material: faeces | place: China | collected 2012 ... | reverse complement strand
ATCGTGAGCAACGCGAACGATTTCATTAAAAATTCCGAGAGTTCAACTCTATCCAAAAAAAACATAAAAACATCTTTTCTGTACCCCACAGACACAAGCAATGCCGAAAGCCTTTGTTTTCAAGGGTTTTCGGTTTTTTATTTTTGTCAAAAACGAGAAAACGAAAAAGCCGCAGTTTTTCATCGGCTGTTTTTCCGTCTGCTAATGGAATTTATGACTGATGTCGTCCGCCTTTCGGGCGGATTTTTTTATGTTATCCGATGCGTATTTTTATGATTGAAAAATTTAAAACGAGCAAAAGTGCGCATTTACGGTTCAATAATATTGCATATTAGATAACAAAACGGGCACACTATAAGCACAAACGCTGAATTTTATTGCGCGATATTGACTGTATTTGACCGTTTTTGTATAATTAAGGCACAACAGAGATATCGGAGGTGTGAATATGCTTACAACCGACAGAAGAGCGCAGATACTTGAAATTCTGCGTCAGAACGGCTCGGTTACCGTTTCAAAGCTTGCCGAAAAATTCGAAACAAGCGAATCTACGATAAGGCGTGACCTTTTGGCTCTTTCCCAGCTCGGGAAAATAAACAAGGTTCACGGCGGAGCGACTGTTCTCGGGCAGGAATTTCTCCACAACGAGGAGGATTTCAACGAAAAATCGCTGATGAATATAAACGAAAAAGAAGGAATAGCAAAATATGCTGCATCGCAGATAAATGATGATGATTTCGTTTTTATCGACGCAGGCACAACCACCTTTCTTATGACCAAATATATTTCCTCTTCCAAAGCGACCTTTGTAACCAACGGAATCGCCCACGCAAAGGAGCTGACGGCCAAGGGCTGCAAGGTTTTTGTTATCGGCGGTGAATTAAAAAGCACAACCGAGGCAATCATAGGCTTAGTAGCCGCTTCAAATCTTCAGAAATATAACTTTTCAAAAGCGTTCATCGGAACAAACGGAGTCAGCGAAAAGCAGGGCTTTACAACTCCTGACACCGAGGAGGCAATGCTGAAAGCCGTTGCCATGGAGCGCAGCTTTGTAACCTATGTGCTTTGCGACCACACAAAGTTCGGAAAAGTTTCGGCGGTATCATTTTCACCGGTTGCTGCGGCGTGTATAGTCTGCGACAAATGCGATGACGAACAGCTTAAATCAAAAACGGTAGTGAAGGAGGTAACTGCTTAATGGTTTACACCGTTACTCTGAATCCGGCTCTCGACTATGTGATGAAGCTCAAAGCTCTCAGAACCGACGACATAAACCGTACGGACGGCGAAGAAATCTATTACGGCGGAAAAGGCATCAACGTGTCGGTCATACTCACACAGCTCGGAATTCCCAACACGGCACTCGGCTTTGTCGGAGGCTTTACCGGAAGAAAGCTTGAAGAAATGCTCAAAAACGACAATATCAGCTGCGACTTTAATTATCTTAAAAACGGCGATACGAGAATAAACGTCAAAATCAAGGCCGACAAGGAAATTGATTTGAACGCCTGCGGCCCCGAAATCACAAAAGAGGATATGCAGAGCTTTTTAAGAAAGCTTGACGGCATAAAGAGCGGAGATTATCTTATCCTCGCAGGCTCCATCCCGAATACCCTCCCCGATGACATTTACGAGCAAATACTTGAGAGAGTCGGCGACAGAAATATAAACTGCGTGGTTGACGCAACGGGCGATTTGCTCAAAAACGTGCTCAAATACAAACCGTTTTTAATAAAGCCGAATCATCACGAGCTCGGCGACCTGTTCTCGACCCAGATAAAGAGTGATGACGACATTGTGAAATATTCGAAAAAGCTTCAAGAAATGGGTGCTAAAAACGTACTTGTTTCAATGGCAAAGGACGGCGCAATGCTTACGGACGAAAACGGAAGCGTCCACAAAATAGGCAACGCAAAGGGCAAGCTCATAAACTCCGTCGGTTGCGGAGACAGTATGGTAGCAGGCTTTACGGCAGGATATATCAAGACCGCCGACTATTCATACGCTTTAAGACTCGGCTCGGCGTGCGGAAACGCAACGGCCTTTTCCGAAAAGCTTGCAACCCGTGAAGAAATTGAACGCGTCTTTAACGCGGAGTATAAATAAGGAGGAATACTTATGAAAATCATCGACTTATTAAAAAAGGATGCGATTGCTCTTAATGTTTCTCTCACCGACAAGGAAGAGGCAATCGACAAGCTGATTTCCCTGCACGAAAAAGCAGGAAATCTTGCCGACAAGGCGGCGTACAAGGAGGCTATCCTTGCAAGAGAGGCTCAGGGCTCGACCGCAATCGGAGAAGGAATTGCCGTTCCGCACGCAAAATCGGACAGCGTAAAGACTCCCGGTCTTTCGGCAATAACGGTTCCGAACGGCGTTGATTACGGTGCTCCCGACTCCAAGCCCTCGGACATTTTGTTTATGATTGCCGCTCCCGTTGACGGAGATTTACATCTCGAAATACTCTCCCGTCTTATGGTAATGCTTATGGAACCGGAATTTTGTGCGGCTCTACGGGGCGCAAAAACGACGGACGAATTTTTAGAAATAATCGACAAAAAGGAAGCGGAGAAATACCCCGAGGAAGCGGCAAAGCCCGAAGTAAAGCCGAAGGGTTACAGAATACTCGCAGTTACAGCCTGTCCGACGGGCATAGCACATACCTATATGGCGGCAGAGGCACTTGAAAAAGCGGGCGAAAAATTAGGCTATCCGCTCAAAGCCGAAACCAACGGCTCCGGCGGTGCTAAAAACGTGCTCACAAAAAAGGAAATCGAAGAATGCGACGGAATAATCATTGCCGCAGATAAAAACGTCGAAATGTCACGTTTCGACGGCAAGCCGGTTGTAAAGACCTCGGTTTCAAACGGAATAAACAAGCCCGAGGAGCTTATCAAAAGAATCGTTGACGGAAAAGCCGCGATATATCACGCCGACGAAAGTGAAAAGCAGCCTATTGATGACGACGAAAAGGAAAGCGGTTGGCACAAACTTTATAAGCATCTCATGAACGGTGTTTCGCATATGCTCCCGTTCGTTGTCGGCGGCGGAGTTCTCATAGCTCTCGGCTTCCTGTTCGATACGCTTGCAGGCAATGCCGATGTCGGCGGAACCTTCGGCTTCACAAGTCCCGTTGCGGCAATTGTATTCTGGATAGGCAAAGCGGCATTTGCGCTTATGCTCCCAATTCTTTCAGCTTATATCGCATCGTCCGTTGCCGACAGACCGGGTCTTTTGCCCGGTATGATAGGCGGCGTATTTGCGGCAAACGGTTACACCTTCAGCTCGCTGATTGAAAACCAAAGTCTTGCCGGAGACGACAAAGCGGTGTCGGGCTTTCTCGGTGCTCTGCTCGCAGGCTTCCTTGCCGGTATTATTGTAAATCTCCTCAAAAAGGCATTTTCTTGGCTTCCGAAATCAATGGACGGAATAAAGCCCGTATTTATCTATCCTCTTTTCGGCACGCTTATCATGGGCCTTCTTATGTGTCTTGTAAACCCCGTTATAGGCGTTGTCAACTCCGGTCTTTCCTCGTTCCTCTCGTCGCTCGGCGATACAAGCAAAATACTCCTTTCCATAGTACTTGCGGCAATGATGGCAACGGATATGGGCGGCCCGTTCAACAAGGCGGCTTATGTTTTCGGCACGGCTGCAATAGCCGACGGCAACACATGGATTATGGCGGCTGTTATGATAGGCGGTATGGTTCCCCCGATTGCAATCGCACTTTCGACAACCTTCAACAAGAAGAAGTGGACATCGGAAGAAATCAAATCAGGCCCCGTAAACTATCTTATGGGTCTGTGCTTCATTACTGAGGGTGCTATCCCCTACGCCGCTTCCGACCCGGTCAGAGTTATCCCCTCATGCTTAGTAGGCTCTGCTGTCGCAGGTGCTCTTACATCACTGTTCAACGTTACATGCCCCGCACCTCACGGCGGAATCTTCACATTTATAGTATGCGACCATCCGTTTCTCTATATCGTAGCCCTTATTGCAGGCTCGGTTGTCGGAGCGCTGATGCTCGGTCTTCTTAAAAAGGATCGTAAAGAATCCGTATAACAAACAATCAGAAACCGTGCCGAGGGGCATCATCCTCTCGGCAGGTATTAAACATAAGGAGAATTATTATGGTACAGAAAACTTTTACAATCACTAATAAAATGGGACTTCATATGCGTCCGGCAAACACCTTTGTAACGGAAATGTCTAAATTCTCTTCGGACGTTGACATTGTTTTCGGCGGCAAAAAAATCAACGGCAAGAGCATTATGAATATAATGGCAGGCTGCATCAAATGCGGAAGCGAAATCACCGTAGAGTGCAGCGGCGCAGACGAAAACGAAATGCTCCGAAAAGCCGAAGAGCTTATCACATCGGGCTTCGGCGAAGAATAATATCGCCGCGGCTTAAAGAAAGGGTGAGTTTAATGCTTAAAGGAATCGGCGCATCTCAAGGCTTCGGAATCGGCAAGGCCGTTGTTATAAGGGACACAAACCTTGACTATTCATCCGTAAAATTTACCGATTCGGATCATCAAAAAAAGCGTCTGCACTCGGCAGTCGCCGACTTTTCCGACGAAACAAAATCACTTGTGTCGGAGCTTAAAAAGGCTGCCGGAAAGAAAGAGGCGGAGATACTCGAGGGACATCTTGTTATGCTTGAGGACCCGTTTATGCTCGCACAGATGGAAGAAGCAATCGACAACGGCTCTGTTGCCGAAGCGGCGGTTGACAGCATATGCACGATGTTTATCAATATGTTCTCCGGCGTTGACGACGAGCTTACGCGCCAACGCGCCTCGGATGTAAAGGATATAAGAGACAGCCTTTTGCGCATTCTTCTGGGTGTAAAAAGTGTGGATATTTCATCCGTACCGAAGGGCTCTGTTCTCATCGCCAAGGATTTCACCCCGTCCATGACGTCACAAATAAACAGGGAAAATGTTTCCGCAATTATCACCGAGGTCGGCGGCGTTACCAGTCACAGCGCAATACTCGCCCGTGCCATGGGCATACCTGCCGTTTTGTCGGTCGTCAATGCGGTTGAAAAAATCTCGGACGGCGATATGATTATTGCAGACGGCTTCAAGGGAAAAGTATTTACCGACCCCACAGAGGAAGAGCTTGAAGAATACAGAACCAAGCAGGCGGCATATCTGAAGGAAAAAGAAAGCCTCAACGAATACTTCTCAAAAGAAACCGTTACAAAATCCGGCGTAAAAAAGCATGTGTACGGCAACATCGGCAAGGCTGAGGACGCACAGAATGTATTGCAAAACGGCGGCGAGGGCATAGGGCTCTTCAGAACGGAATTTCTGTTTATGGACAGAGCCTCTCTTCCCACGGAGCAGGAGCAATACGAAGCATATTCAACCGTCGCAAAGATAACGGACGGCAAGGAGGTTATCATTCGCACACTCGATATAGGCGGAGATAAAGCGATAGATTACCTTAAAATCGAAAAAGAGGACAACCCGTTTCTCGGGCACCGCGCGATAAGATACTGCCTTGACAACCCTAAAATTTTCAAAATTCAGCTTCGTGCAATTCTCCGCGCAGCGGTTTTCGGAAACATAAAGGTTATGCTTCCGCTTGTAACGACACTTGACGAGGTTCGCAGAGCAAAAGCCCTTATCGAAGAATGCAAAGATGAGCTTAAAAATGAGGGTCTTAAATTCGCCGACATTCCCGTGGGCGTTATGATAGAAACTCCGTCGGCGGCAATAATTTCCGATTTGCTTGCAAAAGAGGTTGATTTCTTTTCCATCGGCACAAACGACCTGACGGGCTACACCATGGCTGTTGACAGAGGAAACGCCGCTGTTTCAAAGCTGTATGACCCGATTCAGCCTGCGGTTCTGCGCCTTATCGAAACGACGATCAAAAACGCCAAAAAGGCAGGCATCCCCGTCGGAATGTGCGGAGAAGCGGCAGCCGATACACGTCTTATTCCCTTGCTTTGCAAATGGGGGCTTGACGAATTTTCGGTAACGCCCTCTTCGATTTTGCACACAAGAAAAAGTATATGCGAATGCGAATAACGGCGAATCTCCCGCATCTTATTTTATATAATCAAGCAGCTGAGCCCTCGTGAAGCACCTCAAAACAATATATTTTAATACAGAAACGGCCAAAACCCCTCGGATATGCGTCTGCATTATCCGAGGGGTTTAGTGCATTATTATATGAAAAACCGTTTATTTTAAGCAAAACCTACTCATAACGGGCTAATAATCAACATTATCTTGCTTTTTTGTATGCTATATGATATTATTGGTATACATACTAATAATATTATAAACAGGTGATATATTTGCGTAGAAACAGCAGTGAAACAAAAAGAAAAATCTTAACGGCGTGCGTTCGGTTGTTTTTGGAGGAAGGCTACAAAAGCACCTCCGTCAGTCGAATAGTCGAGGAAGCAGGCGTCGCAAGGGGCAGCTATTTAAATCTGTTTCCGACCAAGGACAAAATCTTGCTGGATTTGACCGAATCGATGTTCGGCGGTCAATTTGACGTGGCGAGGAGTATTGCGGACAAAAAGCTGCCGCCCGTATACGCCTATGCGGTGGAAACATCTCTTCAGCTCACGCTGACGGAGCTTAACGAGAACCTGCGAGAAATCTACATTGAAGCATATTCTCAGCCCGACACGGCGGAATTCATCTATCTGCACACCACGGCGGAATTAAAGCAGATTTTCGGAGCAAATTTTCCCGATTACAGCGAAAGTGACTTTTACGAAATGGAAATAGGCACGGCAGGACTTATGCGTAACTATATGGCTCGCAAATGTGATATTCATTTCCCGTTGGAGCGCAAGCTCAGCAGGTTTTTAACGGCGGCAATGCGTGTGTATCTTGTGCCGAAGGAGGAGCAGGAAAGGGTGCTTGCTTTTATCGGCTCGATTGATATTCGGGAGCTTGCCGTCACGGTTATGCATAAGCTGTTTGCCATGCTTGAAATGAAATATGATTTTAAGCTGTCTGCGGACGGCGAAACGGAGGAGAGAAGATGAGAACAGGGAAAAAACTGCTCACAGGTATGCTTTTGGTACTTTTCATTGTTTTTGTCGCCGGATGCGGCAAAACGGCAAAAACCAACGCCGCACTGCCGGAGGTGCGCAACAGCGGCACGGCAATCCAATGGAGATACCCCGCCGAAGAAGAATGGCGCGACCTTGTGGCGCTTACCGAGCTGCGAGGTGCTGCCGGAGAAAACGGCAAAGACGGAGCAGACGGAAAGAACGGCGTCGACGGAAAAAACGGTACAAACGGAAAAGACGGCATTAACGGCACCGACGGAAAGAACGGCATTAACGGCATTGACGGAAAGAACGGTATTGACGGCAAAGACGGCGTTGACGGTAAAAACGGTGCCGACGGTAAGGACGGTAAAAACGGCACCGACGGAAAAGACGGCGTTGACGGTAAAAATGGTGCCGACGGCAAGGACGGAATAAACGGTCTTGACGGCAAGGACGGCATAGACGGCAAGGACGGTAAAGACGGTATAAACGGAAAGGACGGCATAGACGGTAAAAACGGTGCCGACGGCAAGGACGGCATTAACGCCAAAAACATAGAGGTGCGGCGAGCCGAATCCTACATACAGTGGCGTTACGAGGGCGAAGAGTGGCAAAATCTTGTTGCGATAGCCGATATAGAGGGCCCCGCCGGACAGAACGGAACGGACGGTGCAAACGGAAAAACTCCGGAATTTCGCATAAGCGAAAATATCCTGCAATGGCGTTATGTCGACGATGAAATATGGCTGAACCTTTACGACCTTTCGGTTTTGAAAGGTCTTGACGGCAAGGACGGAGCCGACGGCAAGGACGGAACAAACGGACAAAACGGCTCTGACGGCAAAGACGGTAAAACACCTTTTATCGGCGAAAACGGCAACTGGTGGTTCGGAGAAATCGACACCGGCATCAAGGCGGCGGGCACCGACGGTAAAGACGGTATAAACGGCATCGACGGTACAAATGGTAAGGAAATTGAAATCCAAAAGACCGATTTGTATATTCAATGGCGTTACAAGGGCGGCGAGTGGCAAAACCTTGTGGCTCTCGCAGATATTTTAGGCCCTTCCGGACAAAACGGCACAAACGGCGAAGACGGTAGACCTCCCGAATTTCGGGTAAACGGCAATCAGCTGCAATGGCGATACGCAGGCGATACCATTTGGCTGAATCTGTATGATTTATCCGCATTGAAAGGTGCAGACGGCAAAGACGGATCATGCGCCGGATATTTTGCAGCAAACGGCAGTGTGTACAGTGCAGGAAAAGCGCTTCCGTTCACGGTGAAAAAGAAAAGCGGAGGGTTGATCTCCTATAACGCATCAAGCAATAAGATCACCCTTTCAAAAGGGCATACATATAGCCTTGTGTTCAGCGGAACGATTGCAGTGAGCGCCAAGAGCGATGGCAAAGCATGCGGGGCAGCACTCTTCGACGGATATAACTCTGAAATGGCGTTGGAGACGCAAACCTATGTGACTGCGCCGAAGGCCGACCAAACAGAAAAGCTGACCATGGCGTATAACACCATATACACAGCGGAAGAGGATATTACTCTGACATTTCAATACACAACCATGCTGCTCCAAGATACGAATTTTAAGGACGCCCGGTACAACATAACCATTATTGCTCTTGACTGAGCCGACATATACGGAAACGGAGGTAATAGAATATGAAAAAACGAATACTCAGTATCCTGCTCGCCCTATGTATGGTGCTTTGCCTTGTGCCGACTACGGCGTTTGCCGAGGGTGAGACAAACAGGAAAGTCGAAACGGAACAAGAGCTTGTCGATGCGCTGGCGAACAGCAGCGTAGACATCATCACGCTGAAAAATGACATTGCAATCGGCACGACCCTGACCATCCTCCGCAAGGTCACCCTCGATCTCAACGGCTATGTTCTGAAAATGACCGGCAGCGGCAGCGTTATTATCCTCGATAATAAGAGCGGCATCACCGGCGACCTGACCCTTATCGACAGCAACCCCACGGCGGAGCACAAATTCAAGGTTAACGGCGCAGAACCTTGGGTGCTGGACAACAGCGGTACAGAGACCGTCTATGGTGGCATCATCACAGGCGGCACGGGCAGCCGGATCTTCTTCTCCAACGGGGTGGAAGGCGGCGGCGTGATCATCGGCAGCGGCGCACTCACCATGAACGGCGGCAATATCGTCGGCTGCATAGCCAATGAAGGCGGTGGCCTGTTCCTCTCAGACGGTTCGTTCACCATGAACGCCGGCAGCATTGTCGGCTGCTCAACACCAAACAGATTAACGACCGGAGAGGCCTTTTACGGCGGCATATACGCTTTTGGTCCGATGGCGAACATAGACACAACCGGCGTGATCACGTTGACCGGCGGCCTGATCAAAAACAACGGCAGATACGCTATCAATGCTGCGTATATGACCACAATTTACGCCAACGGCGGCGAGGTATACGGTGAGGTTCACCTAAATCAGGCATGTAAGATCACCTGTCTTGCAGAAGATAACGGTATTACCGCCTTCAAAGGCAAGACGGTGATCGGCGGAACTTCCAGTGTAAATCCAAGCCATGTTGACTGGGGCCTCTTCTACGGCGGTCTGTATATTTACGGCAATATGACCGGCGTCATCGTGACCTACAAGGACGGCGACAGTGAATACGCAAAGCAGGTTCTGCCCTCCGGCACTCTCGCGACGCGTCCTGACGACCCCACCAAGCCCGGCTACATCTTTGACGGCTGGTACACCTCAGACGGCGCGCAGTGGGATTACACCACTGCCGTCACCGAGAACATAACCGTCACGGCTCGCTGGACACTCAAAACTCAGAGTGTATCAAGTGAGCAGGAGCTGAACGACGCACTGGCAGATATCTCTGTCGGCAAAATTCTCCTGACGGCAGATATCGACATCAGCAGCTCCCTGACCGTCAACCGCAAGGTCACCCTCGATCTCAACGGCTATGTGCTGCGATATGCAAACACCGCCGCCAATGGCAGTGTGTTTAAAATTGTAAGCGGCGGCGACCTGACCGTCATCGACAGCAGACCCGACGCGGAGCATAGGTTTAACAGCAACAATGCTCTGTGGGCACCGGATGAGCCAAACGGCAAAGAGATTGTCATGGGCGGCGTCATCACCGGCGGTACGGGCACGCCTTGTTATGTGAACGGTTCATCATACTTTGTCGCATGCGGTGGCGGTGTGTACCTGGAAGGCGACGCCAGATTCACCATGGACGGCGGCAATATTGTCGGTTGTATAGCAAATACCGGCGGCGGTGTGTACATCTCCGAAAACGGTTCATTCACCATGAACGGCGGCAGCATCATGGGCTGCTCATCATGGGACCTTTCGGGGCCCGGCGGCACGCCATACTTCGGCGGCGTGTACCTTGACAGCGGTACATTCACTATGACCGGCGGCGTAATCAAAGATTGTGCTAAATATAGTGTTGTACTTAATGAAAATGCAACTATGAACGCTAACGGGGGCGAGATATACGGTGTGGTTGAAGTCGGAAAGAATTCTTATGTCACCTGCCTCGACGGTCTTACCGGCGTCACCGCTTTCAGAGACAATTTTTGGATTTATCATAACTCAGCGCGTGTTGACCGGGGCATTTTCTACGGCGGCATAACCAATTATTACGACGACACGATTATCGGCCTCACCGTGACCTACAAGGACGGTGACAATGAATACGCAAAGCAGGTTCTGCCCTCCGGCACCCTCGCGACGCGTCCTGACGCTCCCGCCACCACACCGGGCTATACCTTCGGTGGCTGGAACAAGGCCGACGGCACGGCGTGGGATTATGCAAGCGATAAAGTTACCGATAACATAACATTGTATGCAAAACGGACAGCGAATACCTACACAATAACCTTTGATACTACAGGCGGCAGCGAAATTGCTCCGATTACGCAGGACTACGGCACGGTAATTACCGCACCTGAAGCCCCGACAAGAAAAGGTTATACCTTTAAGGGATGGGATAAGGAAATCCCCGAAACCATGCCGGCGGAGAATATAACGGTTAAAGCACAATGGGAAATCAATCAGTATACAATAGCCTTTGATACGGCAGGCGGCAGCGAAATCGCACCCATTACACAGGACTACGGCACGGCAATTACCGCACCTGCCGACCCGACAAGAGAGGGGTACACCTTTATCGGCTGGGATATGGAAATTCCCGCGACCATGCCTGCCGAGAATATAACGCTTAAAGCGAAATGGAAAGACATTGAAAAGCCCACGGGCGAAATTATCATAGGCACAAATAAATGGCATAGCTTTTTGAATAAGCTTACCCTCGGACTGTTCTTTAAGGACTCGCAGGAGGTAACGATAAACGCTTCCGATAACAGCGGAACCGTGTTTGTCTCTTA
>ERZ772867.4054-NODE-4054-length-11445-cov-3.958385_pt1 | contig 11445 bp, 9 predicted proteins | sample MGYA00511341_ERZ772867 | MGnify/ENA primary metagenome ERZ772867 (study PRJEB29015, sample SAMEA2737707) | human gut metagenome | biome: human gut; feature: human-associated habitat; material: faeces | place: China | collected 2012 ... | reverse complement strand
CCCCGCGCATGCGGGGCAAACTCCGCCTCCGACTGGGTGGCGGCACGACGAACCGGATCATCCCCGCGCATGCGGGGCAAACCAGGTCGATGTCGCCCCACTCCAGCCCATACCCGGATCATCCCCGCGCATGCGGGGCAAACTCCTTTTATGGTGAAGGCCCCAATATCGGGGCCGGATCATCCCCGCGCATGCGGGGCAAACCGCGCCCTTGACCACCACGTCGTCGTACAGGTCGGATCATCCCCGCGCATGCGGGGCAAACTACTGTTGTCTGACTGATGCGAGACTCACATCCGGATCATCCCCGCGCATGCGGGGCAAACCGGCCCGGCGGCAATGCGCGGCATGCGTTGGACGGATCATCCCCGCGCATGCGGGGCAAACCGGTGCGTCGTCACTTCGACGCGGCGAAGAATCGGATCATCCCCGCGCATGCGGGGCAAACACCACCGACGGCATCAACGAGCAGGCCACCGCCGGATCATCCCCGCGCATGCGGGGCAAACCAGGTCAAGGGTGCCGTTGACCGCTTCGAGTCCGGATCATCCCCGCGCATGCGGGGCAAACTAGTCGCTGTTGTCACCCATCAGATGACCGGTCGGATCATCCCCGCGCATGCGGGGCAAACGACACCTCCCAGCAGATTCCCTCCGACATCGACGGATCATCCCCGCGCATGCGGGGCAAACCGAGCAAGAGTGGCTCACGTTCGCGGAATACACGGATCATCCCCGCGCATGCGGGGCAAACGACAGCACCGACAAGTTCAAGCAGACCATGGGCGGATCATCCCCGCGCATGCGGGGCAAACGCCGCCGTTCGACGCTCTTTCATGGTTCCATCCGGATCATCCCCGCGCATGCGGGGCAAACAAACGTCGTGTCCGCCTGAGCTCTGGAATACACGGATCATCCCCGCGCATGCGGGGCAAACAGTCCGATTTTATGCGAAAACTCTTGAGCGCTGGACCCTCAATAATTGGATTCGCACAGTGGCTCCAATCTTCGTACTATTGTTCCTGCCTCCAGTCATCGGCCAAAACGCCTATATCGAGAGGCACTACTCCAACCAGTCTTTTTCTTGGTTTTCAAAACTCCATTACGCTTCTGCTTTTGACTTGAGTTTGGTCGCATAATCAGCTTTAATCCATCATAATCCGCTGGCTCCCATTCTTGCCCATGTGTTCTGAAGTCCAAACCTTGTTCGTTATTGGAAGAGTACACCATGACGGCACGCCCTTCGCCAATATTCTCCAATATCTGCTGCCACAGCAGCTCCCGAACACGAGCAGAAACTTTGCCTACATAGACACCAGGGGATACCTCAAACAGCCAACGTGTCAAGTGTCCACGCAGCTTCGGAGGGGACACTGTAAGTACGATAACAATCATTATGAGCCCCTATGCTTCTGCTTGTTTGCTCGATTGTCCTATATCTTATACTGGCATATCGTCCGCACTAGAATTCGCCATCTTCCACGTCAAAATCTACATGCAAATCCCCATCATCATTGATGAACATGTCCGATTCGACTGAGTAATTTTTGCCGCTCGCTCTATATCCCGAAGCCCCAGCCCACAACTGCGTCGTAATATCTTCAACTTCCGGAGAATCCGATTCGGCCTCATCCGGAGTCAATAACAACGAACGTATATCCTTCACACAACGTTGCATAAATTTCCCATCTTTCATTCTGTCTCGTATGCCTCGACGAGCCGCGACGGATACATCATCAACTTGCTGTGCCACTAAATCAAATGCCAGAGGAATCGTGATATCCACTTTGTACAAATCTGCAATGTCATAGACAAAACTTCGCTCATTTCTTGCGTGAACGAACCCCAATCCAGGAGAACACCCAAGAGCAACGATAACTGCATGCACCACACCGTACAGAGACGTATTAGCAGCAGACAACGCACGATTCACCTCATCCGCATCATCGAAATCCGTGACTTTGTACGATCGCCCTGACCATATTACCCCGGTACGTTTTGATTCTCGCTCATACGCTCGGCGAACTCGTGTTCCCTCTTTACCAAGTAGTTGTTGCATGGTAAGACCATCAGTTGATTCATCAGGAAACCGCATCGCATACATCTTCCGAGCCACTTTCACACGGGTGCGCTCGGAAGACACCAACTTGGCCTGCGCTTCCAACAATCTCGTGGATTGCGCGAGAGAGGCCCCGTGACAGTAGTAGCGAACACCATGCTCTCCCACCCATATGCATGTGGATCTCGACTCGGCCAACAGACAAATAGCGGCATAAGTAATGTTGCTACCTGGTCCTAGCATCAGTACGCTCAACGTCGCGGCGGGCACATGCACCGTTCCTCGTGCATCAGTTATTGTCACAGCATTGTCGGCACGATTGACTACACAATGCTCCGCGTACAGAAATGTCAAACGATCTTGCACGCGGAGCAACGACTGCAACTCAGGTGGTCGAACACCAGGTATGCCGCTCATGACCGAGGCTCCTTGCGATGATCGTCAGCCAAGGGCACCAATGTCAAAAGACCGAATCCATAGCCTTTAGCACGTCCGATCCCCTCGATCAACGACCGTCGAAGCAAGTCCGGATCATCCACAACCAGTACGCCATCATAGGTGGCCGAAGTCAATGTAACTGTCGAGCCCTTACGTCTGAACTTCTCCCGAACCGAATGTCTAACTAATACCTCAGGTAGCTCAAGCCTATTGATCGGCATATGGAATCCGGCACGCCGAGCCTGATGGAACAACCATTCTTGCTGTTCTTCGGCCCTGATGATGCCCGTGCGCTTGCCGCGTTTACCCGGCTCTCCGGACAGCTCGGAATGTGTCGGATTCGCCTTGAGACGGAATCCCCATTCCTGCCCGCATTCCAATCTCGACAGGAACGGTTCATATGAGCATGTCGAAATATCGACAGTTCCAACTCCAAGTTCCTGACGCAGAATTTCCGCATCCGGGACATTCGGGGAGACGATATACAGTCGACTCGGTTGCCCGGTACGTCCCGGGTCAAGCCGCCACAATACTCGGGATGAGTCGGTATCACCATCGGTAGCCCTAGCAATGATAGCGTGCATCCTCTCCAGTGACGCCAACGCTCGCATCGCAAGACGATGCCTCGGGTCAATCATGGCTCTGGTGAATATTGTCATCGTTCCTCTTCCTCTTCTGCATTTGCCACCGCATCGAAGAATGCGTCGTCATCGAGCACCGACTCGGATTCACTCGGACACGTATCGTCGCCATCCGCGGGCCCTAGTTCGGGAACAGTAGGGCGAGGCGACGCTCCATCATCGAGTCGCATGTATCGCCGCGGCTTCCACAGCCGTTTCTGCTGGCTGAAACTCACCGGCTCATCCATAAGCTCATCCACGAATCCCAGCTGACTTCCCTCCCCGGGCAATGGTTCCACGATGATGGGCAAGAAGTCCGGCTTGCCGAAGGTCAATCTATGCATCACCCGATACTGGTATCGTTCCGTGGCTTGCCATGGAGCCTGCCGCAGTGCATCCTCTAACCCAGCGTCCGATATCCACGCATGCACAGGACCGTCTGGCGGGCACGATCTTCTGCCAAGAAACAGTTGGTAGTACGGGGACGCCAGTGCAAACCGGTATCGTTCAAGCTCAGCACGATTGGTGCTTTCTAGCCCAGCGAGAAACACCGCATCCTGCAGATAGTATCTGCGCGACAGAGGAAGCATGTCCCCGTCATCGGTACGGGCCGTCTGATAATCGCTCATGACGGTGCCCGGTTGGTCTACACGCACACCAAACCGTAGCCCGTCGAACCGTTCAAGCGATTCGTCGCGCCCGATTCCTAGCGCTGCGGCGATTATGCCGATGACGCCGCTTTTGGTGGGCCATGCTTCGGTTTCGCGCCGGGTGAACCGGCTTCGCGCCCCCCACGACTGCATGGGTGCAGCCAATCGCATCAGTAAAACTGACATGGCTCGTTCACTCCTGAGTCAGACGATCCGCGACGGTTCGCTCAACATCGGCGACCAGGTCACGCAGCGACGTGGTTTTACCGTCGACCAAAGCATCCGCAGCCGCGGTGTCGTCGCCGATACGTACGACCCAGGTCTTCACCGGTGTGATGCCATAGGCCTTGTCCAGGTCCTGTTGGCGCCGCACCAGAGCCTCAGTCGCATGCTGCACATAATCCGGTACGACAGGCCGCTCAAAAGCACCAACCAAGTTCACCGCCTGCGTATCGCGCAGATTGACCACGATGAGATCCGGCAGAACATTCTGTCCAAAAGTATTAATCTTGCCCTGCGGCACACTGGTCAGGAATGCTTGCGCAAATGCGGAGACTGCCTTTGCCGTGGCGTTGACATCGCCCAGCCGGTCCTGCAGCCGGTTGGCGTCTACGTTCGCGTACCGATAGAAAGTGGCGGCGTTGAATTCAATCTGTCCCATCATGGCTGCTCCGGCATCGCCCGCCTCATCTTCTCCCCCGTTGCGCTGATTATCGTCCACCGCGGTGAAGAAATCAGATTCGGGCTCGACCGTTTGCACGCTGATTGCGTGCGCCACCTGAGCACAGGCATCCACATTCAAATTCGTGTCATCGGCAACCATGCGGCCGAACAACGCCACGTCAATGGAACGGTCATTGGATACAATCTGCTTGATGCGCTTTTTGTCACCTTTAATCGTTTTGGTCGGATTCTCGGTGTCAGCCGCTTCGATGGCAATATCCGCCAACTGGCCATATTGACGATTGCCTAAGAACAGCAGATACTGAGACTGCTTGGCACGATCATCATCAGTCTCGTCACCTTTTTTCTTGCGAGGCTTTTCCAGCTTGATACCGGCACCGCCCTGCAATACGGTTTCGGCGAGATCAGTTGCCTGATCCTCACCCAGATCTCCACGGCGTTCGAGGATACGGCTCGCTAGTTCCTCCACGACGCGCTTGGTGCGCACTCCCAGATCGTTCGGGTCAACCAGTTCCTTGAACAATTCGCGCGTCGGCCGCTTCCAAGCCTGACTAGAGACCCTAGCTCGGGTTACTCCACCGTATTCCACGGTTTTGGGGCTGCCTGTATCATCACGGTTGAGGTTGCCGGCGGCGGTGGTTTCCAGCGCGTGGATTTCGATGATAGTGCGATTGATAGTTGACATGATGTATTGTTCCTTTCCGGAAACGACGGCACTTGCTGCCGGATTGTCTATATACAAGACGTCGATGTGAAGACGTCATGGGTCAATAAGTCGGTAGATGAATAGAGATGAATCAAGGTTCAGAGCACTGAACTAACCATTCGGATTATCACTGGTCCTCGCGGCCCCATAGCCTCGCTGGAAGTCACGTCCCCATCGCAGTCGAACCGCATTGGCTCGCGCCCGTCCGGAACGCAGTCCTTCCAAGTCCTGAGCGAGCATCCCGTAATTAATGGCGATACGCTCGCGTCGGAGTAGTCGAATCAGGCCTCGCGCATGTCGTGTCAGTTCCTTCCAGCTGTTGGCGGTCTGCAGCCGGTCGAACATGCCACGGATGCCGTTCTCATTGAAATTGTCGTATGCCATACGGCCTACCGCAAAGCCAAGCGAAACCCCTGCATCGGTGTGCATCGACATATCACGAATCGACTGTTGATGCAGCGCAAATAGCGTGACAGCCGCATAGATGGCATGTTCTTGCGGCGTTGGCGTACCGGAATTGGTGGAATCGTATCCCCTGATCTCGCAATCCTCCGTATCCGGCAGAGTCCATGCGAATACATCGGGAGCATCTCCGATTTCATGTCCGACGCTGTGTCTGAGCTTGGCTATGGCTGCGGTCGCGTAGGCGCTGTCGCCCAAATACCCTTTCTCACTGCCACTGCCGTTGGCAAGCCGACGCACTCGCCCCGACACCCATATGCCAAGCGGCGTGAGCCGTATGGTCGAAGGCTTGCCTTGACCGGATTGCTCCATATGTTGTTCCATTATTCGTTCTCTCCTTCGTTGGGGACATCGGGGATAAGCTTGTTGATCTTCCCTCGGTACCAGATTTCGGCAAGCGCCACGCAGTAATGTGTGGTCGTCGATGCGCCGGTCTTCGGGTTTCTGCGGGTGACGTCACGGCCAACGATCGCACGGGAGGATGCCTGAGCGGCGATCTGGTCTCCGAGCCGGAACAGGATGCGCCGTGCAATCATGCTCCATTGCTGCCGGACATCTTCCGTATCGGTATCGGAGTCAAGTCCTTGCACCCACTGTCGAAATGCGCTATCGAAAGCAGTGTACCCGGCGTCCGCGGCCCGAGCTCGTGGTCCGTCTACTGGCAATCCAGCAGCGATAGCTATGTTCCCCGCCAGATTTCGTAACTCCTGCACACCGGTATCCACCATACCAACCGCATCGCGGACGACTCCTCCCAATTCAGGATGCTGCGAGGATAGCACCGTCAGATTCAAATCGAGTACATCGTCCACAGTGGTGTCGACCACGGCTTCGTTGCTGCCGTATTCGACACCGAACGAATGCAGCCGGACTGGAAAATCACCAATCATGACTTTGTCCAACCATCGCAACGTAAGAGGACGCAGTGATTCGGAAGGCCCTTCTCTGTGCTCTTTCCCTGCTTGTTCATCGGCGACCAAGGTCGGCAATCCGCGCCACAGTGCCCGTGCGGGATCATGCTTGCGCGGCATGTAGACCAGCGGCATCTTCAACGTCTTCTCCTGAGCGTTACTGCGTCTCCAGGCGGTCATCGTCTCGTATCGATGCGCGTTCTGAGGCTTCAACCTGTCGCCATTGCAAATGAGCACCCCAGTAATGGTCTCACCGTCATGAGCGAGCAACACACGTCGGGACTGCCATGTCAACAAGGAAGCTGGCCCAATGAAGCTACCAGCTTCGCCTGTCCGGTCCATCGGTTGGTCAAATCCCGGTTCAGCCTGCTCGGTCAATGGCTGGCGTTCCCAGATCGGGGCGTCATCTTCAACAGACCAGGCCGCACCACCATCGCCGGCGTCGAACACGTCGGCGCTGGCATAATTGAGTATCAGCGTCTTCCACAGGTCAGAACCTTCAATGAGATCCCCACCCAGATGCCCTGCCCATGCCACGCCGATGGGGTAACCTTTGCCGCCTTTGACGCGTGGGTCTCCCACCGCCCCTGATTTGATTCCGGACGGGTCAAACGCTTGCAACGTCACCAGCCATCGAGCCGCCTCCGGGACGCCCATCGTGGCAAGACCCTCACCACTGCGTGTGGTGAAGAACTTCTCGCCATTGGGCACATCTAGCACGAGACGTTCCAGTCCGGAGACCTCGTTCTTCGCGGTGTGCAGACCGGCGACCTGATAGAACGGTGCCGTATCGTCGAATAGGTCGAACCGGTTCCTGTAATAGTCGCAATAATCCATCAGCGCATCACAAGCATTTCGGGTTTCAACACCATCGTTGAACAGGGTCTTCCAGTCCGTAATACCAGAACCGCGAAGATGGCCGAACGTTCCATAGATGATTGCAAGAAGCAAACGGCACAGCGCAAAACGTTGCAATGGGATATCACCATCGATGCTGCGGATTTCATTCGCCTGCGCAAAGGCCTCCTTGATAGACAGCTGGAGGAATGAACCATCGGTCATCGTCACTGGAATCCATGGACGGTCCATCAGATTGAATGAGATATCATTTGCTGGCATCTGTTTGCCATCCCTTCCTCGTTGAATAGCGGACCGTCAATGTCCTAGTACCAATTCTCGCACCATTTGCATCCCATTCAGGGATTTGATAGACGGCGGTTCCATTCTCGTCGAGAGCGATCATCAATTGCCCTGCAAGACCACGTTCCAATTGCATGTAGTCGAACCAACGGTCCGGTGTGGCTCGTTCGAAGGCCGCGATAACGTCATCGAGGTTCATATAACTCAGGGAAGTCCGACTCAGAGAGATGGTACATGACAGTATGTCTCGCACCTGTTGTCGGGTCGGGACACCGAAACCGGTCGGGAGCATCCGCTCCGATTCGTCGAATCCGCACCAAGATGGCAACATGAGTTCGCCGTTCCGTTGCTGCAACACGATGACTTCGAACGAGTCCTCGCTCTCACGGACGCCGGCACGGCCCTTGCGTTCGTTCGCCTTACCAGGAGTATCAGGGTCGGTCATGGCGACCTTGAGCCAATTGTTGATGTCGAAAGCATCCTGCATGCGCTGTGGATTGAAAATTCTGAAGCTCTCAGCCATTGTCTCACTGCTGTGCCGATCGGATTCCAAACGCTCCTTCGCCGCGCACTCTCCGTGATTGCCATCCTGCCATGATTCCGGACATACCATCTTCCTCCCATACACTGTCTGCACCAGTCGGGGAATGTCACTCGGAATGTTCAGCTTTCGAACCGCTCCCGGTTCCATGTTCAGCACCGCGAGCGAACGCATCAGCAAATACGGCTGGTATACCTTGTCCACACCAGCCGAGAACTGTGGCGGCACATCAGGATTCCACTGACTGACCCCGGTGATTACCAGTCGTGCCTGTCGTAGTGGTTCCGGACGCAGGTTTTCCCCGTCTCCACGATGATGACGGTGGAGACGTCCCGCACGTTGCAGAATCAGGTCGATCGGCGCGATGTCGGTAATCATCAGGTCGAAGTCCACATCAAGCGACTGCTCCACAACCTGCGTGGCCACGACGATGCCAGAACGACCTTCCACAGAACCGTGTTTGCCGTATCGGTCGATAAGTTCCCGATCGATGCGGGCACGATCGACAGCCAGGAACCGGGAATGGTCCAGCATGATGTCCATATCATCGCCCATCGTCTCAAGTAGCATCTGATAGGTAGCCTGAGCACGGCTCACTGTATCGCGGATGATGACCGCGCATCCACCATCGCGGAGATTTTTCCTCAGCAACGAAACGAGCGTCTCGTCACCGTCGTCTATCAGTGACACTTCGATGTCGGTGGCACGGCCGGATGGTTCAGGTGCCGCCGTAATAGGAACACCGTTCGCCGTAGCGACCGAAATCAGCGGATACCGCAGATCTGGTTCGACGGAGACCTCATCATTGTTCTGTACCGCATCCTTCCTCTGCCTCAGGGGGATACGCCGCGGCGGCGCGATATTCTCAGCAGATACCGGCGGGATTCTCGACGGCAAGGGAATCCTTGCCGGAAGCGACAAAGCATACTTCGAAGGCCTGACTGGTTCCGCCTCCACTTTGGAAGCGGCCGATGCCCCATTCCTGTAGGCATCCAGAAAAGCCTGGCGTTTTTCCTGCGGCAGTGTCGCACTGAGCATGATGACCGGTACGCCGTAGGCACCCAGCCAAGACAGTACCGTCTCCATGTACACATTCATATAGGCGGTGTTGGAATGAATCTCATCCAGAATCACAACCTTGCCAGCGAGCGCTAGATGCCGCAACACAACATATTTGCTACGTAGTCCGGCCATCAGCACCTGATCGATGGTGCCAACAACAAAGTCGGACAGATTGCCTCGCCGCCGGCCAGTCAGCCATGAGTTGACGACAGCCTGCATGGTCGAATGGTCGTCGTATGCACGATACTTCCCATACCGGCCGTTCTCGTCGCATTCGGCATCGACGGACCCGACAGATGGCTCAGACAAATCCATTTCGGTGTCAAGTCTCTCTCCGCCGTTGTCGAACCATTGTTCACGCAGATGCTCGTACTCGTCGTTGAGCTCGTTCTTGCCGTGGGCCAAGAATAGCGAACCGATCTGTCCCCGTTCATCGGCCGGTAAATGCCCCACCCAGTCCAACACACGTGTGAACATCGCATTGACGGTCGCCTGACTGGGCAGTGCGTAATAGATGCCTCCGCAGTGGAATCGTGCGGCAAGTATTTCCGCCGCAATCAATGCCGCTTCAGTTTTGCCTTCGCCCATATTGGCTTCGACGATCATCAATCCCGGCGACTCCATAGTCCTGGCCAGACGGGCCGCCTCACGTTGCATCGGACGCATACGCGCTCCGGGAATGGAGAAGCGCTCGGCGAACATCTCATCGGGAGACTCCCCCGTTGCGAGCGGGGTCCATGGCCCGGGAATCCTCAACATGCGCCATGCCTTGTCCGCCCGTCGCCTCGCATCAAAGACCTGTTCGTCCACAGGACCCTGATTGAGAGGGAACAGTCTGCTATCGCTGGCGATCCAATCGGCCATGACCACCATTGATGTCAGCAGTATCTGCGTACGTCTGCGCAAGGAGCGGTTGCGTAGTGTATAGAGAATCGGCTGAGCATGCAACGTATCCGAGACCCAATCCAGCAACTCATTACGAATCGCGGTCCATGCCTTATCTCCCATGAACGTTTCCCTGCGGAAGCTTTTTCCTCGTTGTGAAGGATCGACCAGTGCCTGTTTATCGTCGGTCAGGGACTTACCATGATGGCCTGCTACAACGCATGCAACACCGTAGGCGAACGTCCCCGGCTCAACCGGGAACCCCTGGCTGCAGAACCACTCGATCACAGCTGCATATCCGACGAGCTCATGCCGATACTCCGAACGCATCGGATCTTTGCCGACGATTGCCTTAATGGACAGCTTGGTCTGCTTCACCTTGTCAGCGAATTTGGTGCTCTGCACGATAAATGACGGAGCCCCTTTACCAATATCATGAATCGCAGCAATGAACTGATATAGTTCCTTCGCAACTTCACGATCGCCAATATCCTCAGCCAACAGCTCCTTGATGTTATCGGAGACGAAATCATCCCATACATGCAGCGCAACCTCACCTGTGTCCTCCAAATGCTGCCACAACTGCAGATAGCTGTCGTCATCCGTGCGCCCGTAAAATGCCGTTTTCGCCCAAATCGATAGAGCCTCCGGCGACAACGCCGTCTTGCCCTTCGGAAAATGAGTGGCCATATCATTCCCTCCTCAATCGTGCTGCATATTACGAGAAGTGCTGGGAAGACATTCATTTCTCCCAATCAACTTACTGATATAAAGCATACAAGATAACACCTTTATATGTCAACTCTCATTCAATACCCCCGCGAATGCGGGGCATCCATCAGCAGAAGAACTTTCATTCCTCCCTATCAACGGATCATCCCCGCGTATGCAGGGCAAACTCGTAGTCATGCAATAATAAAGGTCGGAAGGCCGGTGCCCTCCACCCTTTAAACCTTTTGGTCTGGTGGAAGGTTCCCGGCCTTTCGCCAGGGCATCCCCACAGATTCAGAGCACGGCACCATCAGATGACTTGTGCTCGCAGAAATCTTGGCCAACCCAAAATCTCCGCGAGCACTAAATACATTACGACCTCACGCCTTGGCGACCTCCACGGCCAGCTCGGCACCTTCCTTCACCTCGAAGGAGGTAGCCAGCGTCTCGTGGGCGATCAGGTCGCGGAACTGCTCGACCTTGGCCACATTGGCGGCCGGCACGGTCAGCACCAGGGCGATACGGTCCGCGATGTCCAGATCGGCAGCCTTACGTGCGTCCTGCACAGAACGAATCA
>ERZ772867.4052-NODE-4052-length-11451-cov-4.762022_pt1 | contig 11451 bp, 12 predicted proteins | sample MGYA00511341_ERZ772867 | MGnify/ENA primary metagenome ERZ772867 (study PRJEB29015, sample SAMEA2737707) | human gut metagenome | biome: human gut; feature: human-associated habitat; material: faeces | place: China | collected 2012 ... | reverse complement strand
CTCCGTTCAGCATTAACAAATTGAATCAATGCAATTTTATATGATAACAGAAAACCATTTGAATTTCCACACTTTTTTGCGTTATTCGCAAATTTTTTTGGGAACGAACCCGAGATAGTCCGCCGCGACCAGAGAAAACGCCGTTCCCTCCCGCTCTCCCTGCACGGCCCGGCTGTGTGTGGTATGTCCATGGAGGTGTCCGTAAAAGCACTGCTTCACGCCGTACTCCCGCAGCAGGCGCAGCAGCTCCGGGCAGTAATATCCGGTGTAAACAGGCGGATAGTGCAGAAAAACCAGCTTTTCCCGCTCCCCTGCCGCCTTCAGCGAGGTTTCCAGCCGCCCCGCCTCCCGGGCCAGCATTTTGCCGTTGTGTCCGCCGGGGCTGTCCAGTTCGTAAAACCAGCCCCGTGTGCCGCATAGTGCCACCTCTCCGTAAAAGGCGCAGTTGTTGTGCAGAATGTGCAGCGTGCTCAGCCCATTCTCCTCAAAAAAGTTCAGCATTTTCGTGGCCGTATTCCACCAGTAGTCATGGTTTCCTTTTAAAAGCAGCTTCTGTCCGGGCAGCGCGTCTATAAACCGCAGATCGGCCAGCGACTCCTCCAGACTCATTCCCCAGGACAGGTCCCCGCACAGAACGGTTGTGTCCTCCGCTCCCAGCCCCGAAAAGCCCTCCTCTAACCGATGCACATAATTTTTCCATCCATCGCCGAATACCTCCATGGATTTGTCAGAGGCCAGCGACAGATGCAGATCGCCGATTGCGTACAGTGCCATGTGTCACTCCTATCCCATGCTTTTGCTTTCAAATCTTTCCCGTTATGCCCTATATTGCCGCTATTTTCATATAATCCGTCTCAGATTATTCCAGAACAGGTCTTCCAGCAGCGTCTTTCCGTAGCCCCGCTTTTTCAGCGCCGCATACAGTTTCGGCATATCCTGACATCCCTGCATCCCTGCCGCCAGACTTTCGCAGCCGTCCATGTCGCCGCCGATGCACAGGGTTTTCTCGCCGTCCAGCCCCAGAAAATGCTCCACATGCTCTATCAGTTCTTCCATGGTGCCATGCCGCCCCACAAAGGCGCTGTACAGATTCAGTCCCACCACGCCGCCGCTGTCCCGGATGGCCTTGAACTGGTCATCCGTCAGATTCCTCGGATGGGGGCACACGCTTCGGGCGTTAGAATGAGAGGCAACCACCGGCCCTTGGGCCACATGCACAAGATCCCAGAAGCCGGGATCTGACAGGTGAGACACATCCGCTCGGATGGAAAGCGCCTCCATCCTGCGGATAAATTCCCGTCCCCGCTCTGAAAGGCCCCGTTCCGGATCTTCACAGTTGCTGCCGGAAAGGCAGTTTGCCCGGTTCCACACCGGATTCAGCAGCCGCACTCCCCATGCTGCGGCTGTTTCCAGATGCCGCAGATCACAATCCAGCAGCCCGGCTCCTTCGATGGATAAAAGCGCCGCCGCCTTTCCGTCGGCCGCCGCCCTGTCCACCTCCTGCCCGCTGCGGCAGGGCACCACAAGATCACGGTTTTCCTCCATCTCCCGCAAAAAGCGGTCGTGTAAACGGCTGCAGCAGGCAAAGCCCTCGCCGGGCGCCAACCGTGCCGTATCCCAGTACAGGGCAAAAAACTGACCGTACCGGGAAAAGCATCTCCTTGTCCGCGTCAGGTCAATATGTCCCTCATTTTGCCGCAGCTTATCCGCCGCCCCATAATAGGCCAGCTGCTCCTCGCGGCTGCCCATTTCCAGCGCCTGCCCCTCTCCGCTTTCCTCTATGCGGTAAATGGTGTCGCAATGTGCGTCGAAATAGGGAAATTCCCCTTGTCCGCTCATTTCCTGCTCCTTCAAAACGCATCCTCCAGATACTCGATTTTTTCCAGCTGCCCTCCGGCGTCCGTGTATACCTCCGCCACATCAAAGCGCACCGGGCATTCCAATTCCTTTTCCGCCAGATACCACGCCGCCGTTTTCCGGATGCGCTGCTGCTTTTGTGCCGTCACAAATTCCCGCGGCAGTCCCACCGACAGATTGCTCCGGGTTTTCACCTCTATAAAACAGAGTATCTTTCCGTCCATGGCAATCAGGTCAATTTCTCCAAACCGGCAGTGATAGCTGTGTCCGATCAGTTGAAAGCCTCTCCTGCGCAGATACGCTGCCGCCAGTGCCTCGCCATGGGTTCCGGCTGCCCGGCTCATTTCTTTTCCTCCCATTTTTTCAGAAAGCTGCGCCTGTGCTCCGGACATGGGCCATAGATGTTCAGCATTTCATAATGTAACTTGGTTCCATATCCTTTGTGGCGCGCAAACTGATACTGAGGGTATGCCTTGTCCAGCACCTCCGTCACATAGCGGTCCCGGCTCACCTTGGCCAGAATAGATGCTGCCGCGATGCTGGCGCTGAGACCATCGCCTCCCACCAGCAGCTTATGCGCCGTGGTGATGGCGGCATGCTTGCCGTGGTCCCGATTCCCATCCACCAAGGCCAGGGCAGGCCGGATTTCCAGCCCGTCAATTGCCAGCTGCATGGCCTTCATCCGTGCGCTCAAAATATCCGTTTCGTCAATTTCGGCCGCGCTCACCGATGCCACCGACCATGCATCCGCCCGCTCCAGAATTTCGTCAAATAATTTTTCCCGTTTTTTCTCCGTCAGCTTTTTGCTGTCGTTCAGGCCCTCAAACCGGCATTCCGGAGGAAGAATCACAGCCGCCGCATACACCGGCCCCATCAGTGGGCCGGCCCCGGCCTCATCACAACCGCATACAGGATAAATGCCGTCCTCAGCCAGTTCTTTTTCGTACCTCCACAGGTCCGTTTCCGTCTCTTTTGTCCTCGTCATACCCGCCATACCGGTTGCCTCCGCCGTCTTTCCGGCGTTCCCGCCGTTCATATTTCCGCCCGATCTGTTCTCTGTGTATCTCTGCGTATCCGCATCCGTCTTCGCTTTGTCTCTGCAAATTTTCCCGGTTTTCTCCCGGGCTTCACTATTTTGTCCCAAGTTTATCTTTGTCCCGGATTCATCCCTGGCCGCATGCAGCCCGCATCATTTTTCCTGTTTCTGCAGCCCTTCCCCGCTTTTTTCAGCGGCAAGGCTCTGCTTCCTCAGGAATCACTGCACGGAGTCCACCGTTTCAAGTGTAAAGCGTCCAAGCTTGCCACCGCGGAATTCATCAAGTAATATACGGCTCATGCGCTCGGTGTCCACCTGTGCCCCACGCATCAGGAAGCCCCGCTTCCGTCCCGCCTTTTCCAGCAGATCGTAGCCGCTTTCCCCTTCTTCCACGGTAATCTTATACCTTTCTTCCAACACAGAAGCGTAGTGCTGTCCCAAATATTCCATCAGGTAACAGGCAAGTTCTTCAATATCCATCACATCATCCTTAATTGCGCCTGTGAAGGCAAGACGCTTGCCAACCTCCGGATCATCAAACTTTGGCCACAGTATGCCCGGCGTATCCAGCAGCTCCAGCGTACTGTCTACCGGCACCCACTGCTTGCTCCGGGTTACGCCCGGACGGTCTTCCGCTTTGGCTGTTTTCCGCTTTGCTACCTTATTGATAAAGGTAGACTTTCCCACATTCGGAATCCCCAGTACCATAACCCGCACCGTGCGGCCCACCTGCCCCTTTTCCGCATAGGCTGCCAGCTTGTCACGCAGCAATTCCCGCACAGCGGCAGAAAACTGGGCCGTACCCGCGCCGCCTTTGGCGTTAGCCTCCAACACCGCGCAGCCTTTTCCCCGGAAATAGGCAGCCCAGCGTTTTGTCTGTGTTGGGTCCGCCTGGTCTACCCGGTTCAAAACCACCAGACGGGGCTTTCCTGCCGTCATCTCGTCCACATCCGGGTTGCGGCTGGACAGAGGAATGCGTGCATCCAGGATTTCGCACACAGCGTCCATGTGGCCAATTTCCGACACAATCATCCGCTTTGTCTTTGTCATGTGACCGGGAAACCAGCTCAATCCTTCTATCTGCAAGGTTTTCACCCTCTTTTCGTGTATTTTTTACAGCTTTGTAATATGGGCACTGGCTGCCTTCAGCATCAGCTTTTTCGTGCCTACCTTATCGAACGCCACTTCCACCAGCGCATCACCACCCATGGGCCTGACGCTGATAACCATTCCCTCTCCGAAGGCGCTATGGCGGATCTGCTGGCCCGGCTCCAGCTTCATGGCGGAGCCGGCAGCTACCGACGCGCGCCGTGCGGAGCCGACGACATTCGGACGCGGCTTCCCGGCGGCAGATGCCGGATATGCCCCCTCCGAGTAGGTATCCCGTCGGGCACCGGCACGATAAGAGCCGCTGGCAAAGCCGTAACCGCCAAGCTCCCCATCATCCATCCAGTCAGCCGCTTTGGGCTGAGGCTTACTGAGCCACTGCATATTTTCCTCCGGAATTTCCTCCAGAAAGCGGGAGGGCATCCGAGGCTCCGTGCGGCCAAACAGCATCCGCTGGCGGGCGTTGGTCATGACCAGCTTTTCCCTTGCCCGGGTCATGGCCACATAGCAAAGGCGTCGCTCCTCCTCCATTTCCTCCTGCTCACCCATGGCACGGTTGCCGGGAAACACCCCTTCCTCCATGCCGACTACATACACATTCGGAAATTCCAGACCTTTGGCGCTGTGCATCGTCATCATGGTCACGCTGTTGTCCCGGTCCTCCTGTCCGTCCAGATCGGTATACAGAGCCACCTCATCCAAAAAGCCGGACAAAGTGGGGTCCTCCGGGTCGTTTTCCAGAAAATTCTGGATGCTGGAGGCCAGTTCCTCTACATTCTCCAGCCGCCCCCGGCTTTCAACATCGTTCTTCTCCTGCAGCATCTGCACATATCCCGTGCGCTGACAGACATGCTGATAAAACTCCACAAGGCCCATTTCCCCAGCCTCATCCCGCAGGGCCAAAATCAGCCGGGCGAACTCCTCCAGACGGCCTGCAGCGGATTTCAGCTCCGGATAGTCCTTAGCCCTGCGCACCACTTCAAACAGCACAAGCCCCTCCTTCGCGGCGATCAGCTGGGCCTTATCCATGGTGGCATTTCCAATCTTCCGCGCAGGCACATTGATGATGCGACGCAGACGCAGATCATCTGTGGGATTGTTGATCAGGCACAGATAGGCCAGCATATCCTTCACCTCGGCCCGGTCAAAGAATTTGACGCCGCCGATGATTTGATACGGCACTCCGTTACGCTTGAAGGCATATTCCAGTGCATTGGATTGGGCGTTCATCCGGTAAAGGATGGCATTATCCCGCCAATTGGCCCCTTTATTATAGTCGGTCATAATCTGGCCCACCACAAAGTTGGCCTCATCACTTTCATTAAAGCAGGTTTTTACCGTCACCGGCGCTCCGGCGCCATTTTCTGTCCACAGAGTCTTGCCCTTGCGGCCCTCGTTATTCCGGATGACGGCATTGGCCGCGTCCAGAATATTCTGGGTGGATCGGTAATTCTGCTCCAGACGGATGGTTCTGGCGCCCTGATACCGCTTTTCAAAGCTGAGGATATTGGTAATGTCCGCGCCACGGAAGCGGTAGATGCTCTGATCATCGTCGCCCACTACGCAGATGTTCCGATACCCTCCGGCAAGCAGGCCCGCCAGCAGGAACTGCAGGTGGTTGGTATCCTGATATTCGTCAATAAGCACATAGCGGAACTTGCGCTGGTAGTACTCCCGGGTATCCCGGTCCGACTGGAGCAGCTGCACCGTGTGCAGGATGATGTCGTCAAAGTCCAGCGCGTTTGCGTCCCGCAGCTTTTGATTGTACCGGGCATAGACCTTGCCGATACGGGTCTTGCGCCAATCACCCTGATTCTGCCAGTATTCCAGAAATTCACGGGGCGAGGTCATCTCATCCTTGGCATTGGAAATGACTGCGAGAATTTCCCGGGGCGGAAAACTCTTTTCCTCCAGCCCCATTTCCTTCAGCACATCCTTTATGACCCGCTTGCTGTCATCGGTGTCATAAATGGTAAAGTTGCGGTCAAAGCCCAGCTTGTCAATATCACGGCGCAAAATGCGCACGCAGGCGGAATGGAAGGTAGCCGCCCAAACATCCAGCGCCTCCTCCCCCAGCATACGCTGCAGCCGCTCCTTTAACTCACCCGCAGCCTTGTTGGTGAAGGTGATGGCCAGCACCTCCCAGGGACGGGCAGGCTCTACCGCGCAAAGATACTGCATCAGCGGCCTCTGCTGCTCATCCGGGTGGCGGACATACTCCTCCAGAAAAGCTACCTCATCCTCCGAAATGGGGATAGGAATTTCCGTCGAGTCGCTGCCGCGGCCATAGCGCAGGAGATTAGCCACACGGTTGATGAGCACCGTAGTCTTTCCGGAGCCCGCCCCCGCCAACAGCAGCAGCGGCCCCTCCGTTGCCAGAGCAGCCTCCTGCTGGCGGGGATTCAGGTGCCTGTAGTCAAGGGCGATGGCCTTGCGCCGCGCCTGTATAAATCTGTTTTCCAAATCGTTCATGTGCGCCTCACTGTCATGTTTCTTACCCCTATTATATTTCAATTTCAACCACCGGTCAACATCTGAAATCAGATTTTAGAAATTTTGTTCGATTTTCGCTTGACAAGAACTTCTGTTCGAGTTATAATGCAAATCGAACAAGAGTTTTACAGGAGGCATTTATCATGGTTACTCTCGAAATCATTCTGTCTGTCGTCGGCGCGGCATCCTTCTCCGTTCAGGTCATGCATCTGATTGACCGTCTGGATCATCCCACGCGGAGAAGGCGCACCGCATAAATATCATGGAATTGCTGGACAAGCTGACCATTCTGACGGATGCCGCCAAATATGACGCGGCCTGCACCTCCAGCGGCGTGCGGCGAGGCTTTCAGGCCGGTAAAATCGGCAACACCTCCTCATCTATCGCCGGGTGCTGTCACAGCTTTTCTGCCGATGGACGATGCATCACGCTTCTAAAGGTACTGATGACCAATTGCTGTGTGTATGACTGCAAGTACTGTGTCAACCGGCGAAGCAACGATACCCGCAGGGCCGCCTTTACCCCGCGGGAATTGGCAGAGCTGACCATTCAGTTTTACCGAAGGAACTATATTGAGGGGCTATTCCTCTCCAGCGGCGTGCTGCGCAGCCCCGACTACACAACCGAACGTATGATTGCCGTTCTGCGCATCCTGCGCCGGGAATATGGGTTCAATGGATACATCCACGCCAAGGCCATTCCCGGGACTTCGCCGGATCTGGTTCAGCAGCTGGGACTGCTGGCGGACAGGCTGAGCGTAAACATTGAGCTGCCGTCCAGACAGGGACTGGAAATGCTGGCCCCCGAGAAAAGCAAGGAAGCCATTCTGCGGCCCATGGGACTGATTCGGGATCAGGTGAAGCAAAACAAGGAGGAGCTGGTCAAATACCGGCACGCACCGGTATTTGCACCGGCAGGACAGAGCACCCAATTGATTGTGGGTGCAACCCGGGATTCTGACCGGCACATCTTGCAGCTGACGCAGTCTCTGTACGACCGGTATCAATTAAAGCGTGTGTTCTATTCCGCCTATGTTCCGGTGGTGGAAAATGCGCTTCTCCCCCCTTTGCACGCCAAGCCTCCCCTGCTGCGGGAGCATCGCCTGTATCAGGCCGACTGGCTGCTGCGCTTTTATGGCTTTCGGGCAGAGGAACTGCTCAACGATGACACGCCCGACTTTAACCCGCTTATAGACCCGAAGTGTCAGTGGGCCATCACCCATCCGGAGTTGTTTCCGGTGGAGGTCATGTCTGCAGATTATCACACGCTTCTGCGTGTGCCGGGAATCGGCCCTGTCAGCGCCCGGCGGATTGTCACCGCCCGGCGGGTTGGACAGCTGCGGTTTGAGGATTTGAAGAAGCTGGGAGTGGTTGTAAAGCGGGCGCAATTTTTTCTGTTGTGCGGCGGGCAGATGCGAGAAGGGCTGCGCTTTTCTGCCGGGACATTGCTGCGGCAGCTGGAGGCAGTGGAGCAGGGACAGCTGCCGGCAGGCGAGGCACAGCAGCTGTCGTTGTTTGACCCCATATTGGGGTCTGCAGGGTAATGCTTATGACCTGGATTGATATGGTTTATGAGTATGACGGCAGCTACGAGGGGTTTTTATGCTGCATATACGAAAGCTATGTACACAAAGAATTCCCCATCGCCTTTTTTGGCGATGAGGACAGCGGGTCTATTTCCTTCTATTCCATCCGGCAGGTTTCAACCGTCCCCGCCCACGCTGAACGCATCCGGCGCAGCCTGTTCAAACGCTCCCCGCAGGCGGCCCAGCTGCTGCACAGGGCGTTTTATACCTGTATGGAGGAGCGGGAATGCAGGCTGTACCGTTTTGTGCAGAAGCTTTACCGGGATGGCCCGGCCTTTTTACAGCGGCAAATGGACGATGCCTGCTATCCCCTGCTGAAGGCCGTACGGCATTTGAATGGAGAGCTGGAGAAGCTGCGGGGATTTGTTCGATTTTCTGACTACAGCGGCGTATTAGGTGCCGAGATTGAGCCAAAGAACCGGGTGCTCCCTTTCCTGCGGCGTCATTTCTGCCAGCGCTACGCCAATGAATCTCTGTTCATCTATGACCGCACCCACGGGGAACTGCTGCTTTACAGCGGCGGCTGCTCAAAAATCATAAGAGTAGACTCCCTGACGCTGGCACGCCCGGATGAGACCGAGGTGCAGTACCGCGCGTTGTGGAAACGCTTTTTTGAGACAGTCTCCATCAAAGAGCGATATAATCCCCGCTGCCAGAATACCTTCATGCCCAAGCGTTATCGCGGCACCATGACAGAATTCATGGACGAGAGCGCCTTTATTCCCGCAGACTCTCCCGCAGGCGGGCAACTGCCCTCCGCTCCAGACGGGATACCTGCACCTGCGACACGCCAAGAATCCGTGCCGTGCGCTCCTGCGTCAGGCACTTGAAAAAACGAAGATAGATCGTCTCCTTTTCCCGCTCCGGCAGCGCCTTGATGGCCTCCCGGAGCGCGATTTTTTCCACCAGGCTTTCCTCGGGCGCCTCAGTGCCGAGAGCCGACTCAAGCGTCAGGCCGTCTGCTGTTTCCTGCTGGAGAGACTCCGGGGCAATAGTTGCAAGTTCCGCCGCCGCGATCTCCTCGGCATCCAGCCCGGTCTCCGCTGCCACCTCCGACAGACGCGGTTCCCGGCCAAGTGTGTGACGCAGCCGTTGACGGGCTGTCCAAATGGTCTGCCCGCGCTCCCGGACGGAGCGCCCAACCTTCAGCGGGCCGTCATCCCGCAGAAAACGGCGGATTTCCCCAGCGATTTTTGGCACTGCATAGGTAGAAAACTGCGTTCCATATGTAACATCAAATCCCTTTACAGCCTTTATAAATCCTATACATCCAAGCTGATACAGGTCCTCCGGCTCTGCACCGCAGCCATAATATCGCCGTACCACCGACCAGATCAGGCCGCTGTTCTCCTCTAACATCCGGCCGCAGGCCTCGCTGTCTCCGGACTGCGCGCGGTCCAGCATTGCCAGCTTGTCTGTGCTCATCGTTTCCCCCCGGCACGCAGGGCAATCCGCTTGCGCATGGTGACGGTGGTGCCTTTTCCGGGAGCAGACTTGACCTTCAAGCTGTCCATAAAGCTCTCCATAATGGTAAAGCCCATGCCGCTGCGTTCATCAGTGCCGGTGGTGAACATGGGACGCCGAGCCTGTTCCACATTTTCAATGCCTACGCCCCAATCCCGCACCACAATCTCCAGCATATTCTCACCACGCAGCCGCAGCTTCATCACAATGCGGCCATATTCTGCCGGATAGCCATGGACGATGGCATTGGTCACGGCCTCGCTGACTGCCGTTTTGATGTCGCCCAATTCGTCCAGCGTGGGGTCCAGCTGCATGGCAAAGCCAGCCGCCGCCACGCGGGCAAAGGACTCGTTGCTGCTTCGGCTGGGAAATTCCAGGGTAATCTGATTTTCTGCTTTCATTCTGCTTCCTCCTTATTCCATGGCAACGATTTGCTCCAGCCCGGCAGCACGGAACACCTTTTCCGACTGAGCAGTAGGCCGGCGGACGGTCAGACGGCCGCCCGTCTGCTTCATCTGCTGCTGGGCCTTGAGCACCACGGCAATGCCAGAGCTATCCATAAATGTCACGCCCGAAAAATCAAGCACCAGTGTATACGGCGCGCGGTACTCCATCTCCTCGTAAACCTGGCGCATGACTGTTCTGGCGGCGTGGTGATCTAACTCGCCCTGCAAATACAAGGTAAGCGTTCTATCCTTCTGCTGCGCAATTATCTGCAATTTCATCACTTCCTGCGTAAAAAATAATCACCGTAGACAGGGTCTACGGTGATTATACATGGTATGAGATTGATTTTTTGTCGGAATGGCAGTTCTGCTGGAAAAGTATCAGCCCTTCAACGCGGCAGCGGACTCATCCAGCTTGGCAATCAGCGCGCGAGCCTTCTCGGCTTTCTCACGCTCAGCATTCACGACAGCCTCAGGAGCCTTGGAAACAAACTTTTCGTTGCTGAGCTTCTGCTCAATGCGGGCCAGATTCTCCGCAGCCTTCTGCCGCTCTTTGGCGATACGCTCACGCTCTTTTTCAAAGTCCACCAGCTCTGCCAGCGGCAGGTAAACATTGGCGCCATGGGTTACCACAGTGACCATACCGGACAAATCCTCGGGGGCCTTGTCCGTAACGGTGACTTCGCTTGCATAGGCCATACGGGTGATGAAATGCCGACCCTGCTCATAGTCAGCGGGATGATCGGTGACAATAATCAGCTGGGCCTTTTTGGACGGAGGGACATTCATCTCGGCGCGGCGGGCACGGACAGCGGAAATTGCGTCCTTCACTGCCTCCATAGCCTGCTCCTCTGCGCGGAAGTCCAGCGCCTGCTGATACTCCGGCCAACGGGAGGTAATCAGATATTCGCCTTCATGGGGCAGCGCCTGCCAGATCTCCTCGGTGATGAAGGGCATATAGGGATGCAGCAACTCCAGAATGCGCAACAGCACATAGCACAGCACATTTTCTGCCGCCAGTCTGGCCTGCTCATCTTCACCGTTCAGGCGGGTCTTGGTCAACTCGATATACCAGTCGCAATAGGTATCCCAGATGAAATCATAAATCTTGGCAGAGGCCACACCCAGCTCGAAGGCATCCATGTTATCCGTAACCTCGCGGATGAGGGTATTCAGCTTGCTGAGGACCCACTTATCCTCCAGTTCCAGCTTTTCGGGCAGCTGCACCTTATCAATGGTAAGGTTCATCATCACAAAGCGGGAGGCATTCCAAATCTTATTGGCAAAATTGCGCATAGCCTCGCACTTTTCCACAAAGAAACGCATATCGTTTCCGGGGCTGTTGCCGGTGATGAGGTTGAAGCGCAGGGCATCGGCGCCGTACTGCTCGGCCATTTCCAGCGGATCAATCCCGTTGCCGAGAGACTTGGACATCTTGCGGCCCTTATCGTCTCGAACCAGAC
>ERZ772867.4051-NODE-4051-length-11451-cov-4.908564_pt1 | contig 11451 bp, 9 predicted proteins | sample MGYA00511341_ERZ772867 | MGnify/ENA primary metagenome ERZ772867 (study PRJEB29015, sample SAMEA2737707) | human gut metagenome | biome: human gut; feature: human-associated habitat; material: faeces | place: China | collected 2012 ... | reverse complement strand
CCACCATGCAGGCCGGGGCCGATTACGAGGGCTATCTGCTGGGCACCAGCTTTGCACGACCCATTCTGGCAAAGCGTGTGGTGGAGATCGCCCGTGCCGAGGGTGCAGATGCCGTGTGCCACGGCAGCACTGGCAAGGGCAACGATCAGGTGCGCTTTGAACTGGCCATCATGCACTTTGCACCGGACCTGAAGATCATCACTCCGTGGCGTGAGTGGGACATCCAGAGCCGTGACGAAGAGATCGACTATGCCGAGGCACATCACATCCCGCTGAAGATCAACCGCGAGACCAACTACTCCAAGGATAAGAACCTGTGGCACCTGAGCCATGAGGGCCTTGACCTTGAGGACCCGGGCAACGAGCCGCAGTACGATAAGCCGGGCTTTTTGGAGCTGGGTGTCAGCCCCAAGACCGCACCGGACAAGTCCGAGTTCGTGGAGCTGGCATTTGAAAAGGGCGTGCCGGTGAGCCTGAACGGCGAAAAGATGAAGCCCGCCGTCCTCATTGCCAAGCTGAATGAGATCGGCGGCCGCAATGGCATCGGCCTGTACGATGTGGTGGAGAACCGTCTGGTGGGCATGAAGAGCCGCGGTGTGTACGAGACGCCCGGCGGTACCATCCTCTATAAGGCTCATGAGGTGCTGGAAACTCTGACGCTGGATAAGCTCACTGCCCACAAAAAGCGCGAGCTGGCCATCACATTTGGTGAACTGGTCTATGACGGCCAGTGGTTCAGCCCCCTGCGCAAAGCTCTGAGTGCCTTCGTCACCTCCACGCAGGAAAACGTTACCGGTAAGGTGCGTCTGGAGCTGTACAAGGGCAACATGATCAATGCCGGTGTCTGGTCTCCGTATTCCCTCTACCGTGAGGACATTGCAACTTTTGCTGCCGGCGGCGACTACAAGCAGAGTGATGCTACCGGTTTTATCAGCATCTATGGTCTGCCCACCAAGGTACAGGCTATTGTAAACAACGAAAAAGAAGGTAAATAAGAAGTTATGCTTACCGCAGTTACTGGTATCAATTGGGGCGATGAGGGCAAGGGCCGCGTCATCGATCTGTTAGCCGAACATGCCGATGTTGTTGCCCGCTATCAGGGCGGCAACAATGCCGGCCACACCGTTGTAACGGAGCAGGGCAAGTTCATCCTGAACCTGCTGCCCTCCGGCATCCTGCACCCGGACGTTGTCTGTGTACTGGGTGCGGGCATGGTGATCGACCTCGACCATCTGGCCGGAGAAATGGATGCCATTGAGGAGCGCGGCGTAAAGGTAGGCTCAGAAAACCTGAAACTTTCAGATAAGGCCACCATCTCCATGCCGTGGCACAAGGTGCAGGACGGCTTGGAAGAGGACCGCCTTGCCCAGAAGGGTGCGGCCTTTGGTTCTACCCGCCGCGGCATTGCCTACGCCTACAGCGACAAATACCGCAAAAAGACCCTGCGTCTGGGCGATCTGCTGCATCTGGACGAAAAGCGCGTGCAGGACCGCCTGCACATGATCCTGGAATCCAAGAATCTGGAGCTGGGTGGCTGCTATCATCAGGAACCCATGAGCTACGATGCTCTGCTGGAATGGTGCCGGATGCAGGCCGGACAGTTTGCACCGTATATCTGTGATGTGGGTGCATTTTTGCAGCAGGCTCACGACAGCGGCAAGCGCATCGTGCTGGAAGCCCAGCTGGGTGCCATGCGCGATATCGATTATGGTATCTTCCCGTTCACTTCCAGCTCCAACACGCTGGCAGCCTATGCGCCGCTGGGCGCAGGCATTCCGAACTGCCATCTTGACCATGTGGTGGGCGTGCTGAAAGCCTACTCCACCTGCGTGGGTGCAGGCCCCTTTGCCGCCGAGAACGCCATGAGCGAGGATTGGAATGAACAGCTGCGCAAGGCAGGCGGCGAGTATGGTGCGGCCACCGGCCGTCCGCGCCGTGTCGGCCCCTTCGACTGTGTGGCCAGCCGCTACGGCCTTACCTGTCAGGGCGCAGACAAGATCGCCCTGACGAAGCTGGATGTGCTCAGCAGCATGAAAGAGATCCCGGTGATCACCGGTTACACATTGGATGGCGTGCAAGTCCCCAGCTTCGACCCGCTGTCCGACCTTGACCGTGTAAAGCCGGTGGTCACTACGCTGCCAGGCTGGAACAAGGATATCTCCGGCTGCAAGAGCTGGGATGAGCTGCCCAAAGAGGCCAAGGCTTACGTGGAATTTCTGGAAAAGCAGCTGGGCCATGAGATCCAGTTCGTCTCTACCGGAGCCGAGCGCGAGAAGTTCGTGCTGAAAGGAGAATGGCTGTGAGACACTTTATTGAGCCCAACAGCTTTTCTCTGGAAGAGCAGCTGGCCCTTCTGGATCTTGCCGACCGAATGGAGGCCGACCCGGCACCCTATGCCCACCTGTGCGATGGGCGCATTCTGGCCACCCTGTTCTATGAGCCTTCCACCCGCACCCGCCTTTCGTTTGAATCGGCCATGCTGCGGCTGGGCGGAAAGACACTGGGCTTTGCAGGGGCACAGCTTTCTTCCGCCAGCAAGGGCGAGACGGTGGAGGACACCGCCCGCGTGGTGAGCAACTACGCCGATGTGATCGCCATGCGCCACCCCAAAGAGGGCGCACCGCTGCGGGCATCCCTTTCTGCACGTGTGCCGGTGATCAATGCAGGCGACGGTGGACACGCGCATCCCAGCCAGACGATGATCGACCTCATGACGATCCGCCAGCGCAAGGGGCGGCTGGATCATTTGACTATCGGCTTCTGCGGCGACCTCAAGTTTGGCCGCACGGTCCACTCCCTGACCGCTGCGCTGAGCCAGTTTGAGGGCAACCGGTTCGTGTTCATCTCGCCGGAAGATCTGCGCCTGCCGCAGTATGTGAAGAATGAATCGCTGGAGCCGACCCATCAGATCTATAAGGAAACGGCTGACCTTGAAGCCGAGCTGCCGCATCTGGATGTGCTGTACATGACTCGTATCCAGCAGGAGCGCTTTTTCAACGAGGAAGAATACCTGCGCCTGAAAGGCTGCTACCAGCTGGACGAAGCGCTGCTGCAGAAGGCACCGCAGGATATGCCGGTGCTGCATCCGCTGCCCCGCATCGACGAGATCAAAAAGGATGTGGATGACGACCCGCGTGCCGCCTACTTTGATCAAGTGCACAATGGCGTGTATATCCGCATGGCCATCATTCTGGCGTTGCTTGATATCCCTGATCCAGTTACCGGCAAAAAGGTGCTGGAAGCATGATATAAACCTCTTCCCCGAATCCTAAAAAGAAAGCCGGGCAGACCGCAGTCTGCCCGGCTTTCTGATATTACTTTAATCCACCACCGGAATGTTCAGCCCGAATTCCAGCGGGCGGAAGCGGGGGCAGACGTTCTCGGTGATGCAGATGACCGATGCGGCCAGTCGGCTGCCGATCTCGCAGGACTCGGCCAGCGTTTTGCCGTAGGTCAGGCCGATGGTGGTGCCGGCAAAGAAGGCATCGCCTGCGCCGGTGGTGTCGATCACATCCACCTTCTTGGCAGGCACCACACCGCACTCGCCGTTGGCGCGGGCATATACGGCACCCTGACCGCCCATGGTGATCACCATACTGGGAATGTTGGCGCTGTGCACATTGGCGGCCAGAACCCTGCACATCTCGTCCGGGGCCAGATGGCCGTAATCATCGGAGAACAGCAGCCCGGCTTCCTGCTGGTTGCACACAAAGCAATCGATCTGCTGCAGGAAATCCCGGCGCTCCATGGCAATACTCATGTTGGAAATGGCCGCAAAAACCTTTTTGTTGTACTTTTTGGCGTAGTGCAGCACCTGTTTTACAGTATCTTTTTCCAGATCCAGCTCCAGCGCAATGGCATCGCAGTCGGCAAAGATCTCGTCGCCCTTTTCCTTTAAAAGGCCGGTAAGGGGAGTGGTGTCCGGCCGCTTGGAAATGGCTGCATGCACATCGCCGTCGTTGTCAAAGATGGCCAGCCAGGTGCCCATGCCGTCTGGCACGCGCTGGATGTACTTGGTGTTCACCTTGTGGTTCTCCAGCTTGTTGATCACATCCTGTCCCATGCCGGTGTCGTCCACCAGACTGACAAAGGTAGGGCGCAGCTCTACATTGGCGATATCCTCCACCACGTTGCGGCTCACTCCGCCGTGTACCTGCTCAATGCGGCCGGCATTGCGCCCGCCCGGAATATAGGCGGAAAGGGGATAGCCTTTGATATCCACAAAAACAGCACCGAGCACAACGATTCCCATAGCAAAAAACCTTTCTGAACAAGAAATATTTACGTCTATTATACCGTATTCTGACACAATGCGCCATCCCTTTTGCGCAAAAACTCCGCAAAGGTCAGGCAAGGGCTGTCTGCGCTGTGCGCACCAGATATTCCATGGCCTGCATCGGGTACTGTCCGGCAGCAGTCTCACCGGTCAGCATCACGCTGGCCGCGCCGTCCAGCACGGCGTTGTAAATATCACTCACCTCGGCACGGGTGGGCACGGCGCGTGTGCACATGCTGTCCAGCATCTGGGTCACTACCATAAAGGGCACGCCTGCAGCCCGGCAGGCGGCGGAAAGCTGCTTCTGGCAGCGGGGCAGCTCCCACAGCGGCATGGCATTGCCAAGGTCTCCGCGGGCAATCACCACCTCATCCACAAGGTGGATGAATTCCGGCAGGGCACGCACACCGGTCATGTTTTCAATTTTGGCAAAGATACGGATATCCGCAGCCCCGGCTTCTTCCAGCGCATGGCGCAGGGCCAGAATATCTGCTTTGCCGCGCACAAAAGGCAGCATCACACCGGTAACACCGCACTGCTTTGCAATTTTCAGGTTCTGCAGGTCTTCCTCCGTCAGGGTAGGCGAGGGCACCGCAAGGCCCGGTGCAGCAATGCTTTTGCGGCTCTGCAGGGTGCCGCCGCGCACCACGGTGCACACAAGGGCTTCCGGCAATGCCTGTGTGACCTGCACCAGAAGCTTGCCGTCGTCCAGCAGAAGCTGCTGGCCCGGCGCAGCCGCCTGTACCAGAGCTGCCGGGCAAGGTACGCCGTCTGCGCCAAGGCGTACAGAGCTGCCCTCAACCAGAGCAACAGGTTCGGCCAGTGTGCTGATGCGCAGCTCCGGCCCCTGCAGGTCGATCAGCAGCTGGCGGATGCCGGCTGCGCGGATCATGGCCAGCCAGTCGGTGTGCGCCGCCAGCGGCCCGTGGGAAAGGTTCATGCGGATGCCGGTCATGCCGGCTTCCACCATGTGCTGCAAGATCGCCGGCTGTGCGCAGGCCGGGCCGATGGTACCATAAAAATCCAAGGTTCATTCCCTCGATTCATTTTTTATTTCTAATGTATATTGTAACATGAACTGTCCGGGTTGAAAAGAGCCGGACGCGGGCAGAATAAGGGGATTGAAAAAATGCGGTAACAGCCTGCGCGGGGAAATTGCGAAAAATCAAAGACCCGGAACCTTTTGGAGCCGTTTTGGCCCTGAAAAAGTTCCGGGTTTCGTACAATGTTTTTGGAGAGCTGTCTTGCAGCAGCCTCTTTTTGTTGTGGGCAATCAGCCCTCCGATGCAAAAAATTCTTTGGTCAGCCTGACCACCGTGCCGGAAAGCAGCAGCAACGCGAGCAGGTTCGGAATGCTCATCAGGCCGTTGAAGGTATCGGCAATGCTCCACAGCAGGCCCAGATCCATCGTTGCGCCCAGAATGGACACAAAGGAGTAGACCAGAAAGAAGGGCTTTGCCACTTTATCGCTGCGGCACAGGAACACCAGGAACCGGGAACCATACAGGCCCCAGCCGATGATGGTGGAAAAAGCAAAGCAGCACAGGGCCACGGCGGTAAAGATGGAAGCCCAGCCGCCGTAGGTGGTGGTAAAGCCGCTGATGGTCAGCTCTGCACCGGCTGCGGTGCCGTAGTTCACGGTGGTACCGCTGCACAGAATGACCATGGCAGTCAGGGTGCAGATGACGATGGTATCGGCAAACACTTCAAAGATGCCGAACATGCCCTGCTTGACCGGCTTTTTGGTGTCGGCGCAGGCGTGGGCAATGGAGCCGGTGCCAAGGCCGGCCTCGTTGGAGAAAATGCCGCGGGACACACCCTTCTGCATACTGACGAACAGGCTGCCGATGGTGCCGCCGGTGAACGCTGCCGGGTTGAACGCACCCGCAATGATGGACTCGAACACATAGGGCAGGCGCTCAAAGTTCAGCACCATAACGCCCACGGACAGCACGATGTAGAACAGAGCCATAAAGGGCACCAGCTTTTCGCTCACGCTGCCAATGCGCTTGATGCCGCCCAGCAGCACCATGGCCACCAGCATGGCCACTGCGATGCCAACCACGAGGTTCAGGGTAGAAAGCGCACCGCCGCCCACCACGCCGTACTCCAGCAGAGCGGTATCGATAGCGGCAACGATGGTATTTACCTGTGTGGCATTGCCGGTGCCAAACACGGTCAGCACGCCAAACAGGGAATACAGCGCAGCAAGAAACTGCCAATGCTTGCTCAGGCCGTTTTTAATGTAGTACATGGGGCCGCCTACCCATTCGCCCGCCTCGCTGCGCTCACGGTAGTGCACCGCCAGCGTGACCTCGGCAAACTTGGTGCACATGCCAAGCAGGGCAGAACACCACATCCAGAACACGGCACCCGGTCCGCCAATGGCGATCGCGCCTGCCACACCGGCAATGTTGCCGGTGCCCACGGTACCGGCCAGCGCGGTGCACACCGCCTGAAAGGGGGTCATGGCACCATCGGAAGCGTCCTTTTTGCGGAACATGCGTCCGATGGTGGTCTTGATGGCGTAGGGAAATTTGCGGATCTGCAAAAAGCCCGTGCGAACGCTCAGGAGCAGGCCTACGCCGATGATGCACACCATGGCGGGCACGCCCCAGATGAATTGGTTGACCGCCTGATTGACGGCCGTGATCGTCTCGATCATATTTTTCCCACATCCTCTGTTAAATTGCGCTTTTCCAGCCGAAATGCCGGAAAACAAACATCTTATTCTACCGCAGTTTTTGCGTACTGTCAAATAAAATGCACAAAAAAGAGGGAGGGCTTTTGGCAAACTCTCCCTCAACTGCTTGAAACTATTTTATTTTACTTGGCCTTCGCCGTCCAGCGCTTTCAAGAAGGCTCAGCACTTTCCAACTGCCTTGCGGTACACCGGGTAAGCCACGATGGCGGACAGCACCTCGGTGATCCAGAATGCATGCCACACGCCGTTGGCACCAAGGAAATGGCACAGCACAGCGGCCAGCGGCATGATGAATACGATGTAGCGGCACAGCGAGATGACCAGCGATTCTGCGCCCTTGCCAAGGCCTTCCAGTGCACCGGAAGAGGTGGTGGATACGGCAGAAACCACAAAGCCCAGACAGATGATGCGCAGGGCAGTCTGACCGATGGCGACGGTTTCGGGGTTGGAGGTGAACAGCTGCATCAGCGGGCGGGAAGCGAACAGGCAGATGACCGTGCCCGCAGCCATGATGGCAGCACTCATGATGAGGGTGAGTTCGTAGAGCTTTTTCACGCGGGCGTGCTGTTTGGCACCGTAATTGTAGCCAATGAGCGGGCGCATACCCTGTACGATGCCGTTGGCGGGCAGATACAGGAAGGTCTGCAGCTTGTAGTAAATGCCCAGCACCACCACGTAGCTCTGGGAAAAGCCCGCCAGCAGGCCGTTCAGGAAGGTGACCAGCAGAGAGGGCAGGGCCAGATTGAGGATGGCCGGCACGCCGATGGCATACAGTTTGCCGTCCAGTGCGGCATCCGGGCGCAGGCAGCTGCGGCGCAGTCGGATAGGCAGCTCAGTACGGACGTAAACGAAAAGGTAAACGCACAGGCTCAGCAGCTGGCCGATGCCGGTGGCAAGGGCCGCACCCGCAATGCCCATGGCAGGCACCGGGCCAAGGCCGAAGATCAGGATGGGGTCCAGAAGGATGTTGCACACACAGCCAAAGATCAGCGCCGCCATAGTCACCTTCATGCGGCCCACGGCCTGAAACATCTTTTCAAAGGCCAGTGCCGCCATGTTGATGGTGGCAAACAGGAATACGATGGTGGAGTAGGTGATGCCGGATGCGATCAGGCCTGCGTCGCTGGTGAACCGGCGCAAAAAGCCCGGCATGATGACAATGCTGACAATGGTGATGAGAATGCCGTGCATCAGGCTCAGCGCCATACCGTGGGTGGCGGCAGTCTCGGCCTTTTTGTGGTCGCCCGCGCCAAGGTACAGTGCGATCATGGCATTGATGCCGATACCGAAGCCGATGGCGATGGCGTTGGCAAAATTCTGGATCGGGAACACCAGCGACAACGCAGTCATGGCGTCTTCGCTGATGCGGGCCACAAACAGGCTGTCTACAATGTTGTACAGACTGTTCACCAGCATGGAAATAACATTGGGCAGCGCCATGGATACCAACAGCGGCAGCACCGGTTTTTCTTTCATAAAGGTCTCGTTCATAGTGTTTGCATTGCTCCTGTAGAGAAAAGAAATGAATTACTGCAGCCGCGGAATCGTCAAGGCGAGACTGCTCGAAGATAAAAGCAGACGCAAAAAAGCCACACAATGGCTTTTTTGAAGTCATTGTGTGGCGAAAAGTAGCATACTGCTGTAAAAATCCACACGAATTTTATTAACTGTAGGATAACACGGCTTCCGGCAGATGTCAAGAGGTCAAACGGATAAAGTATGACTTTTATAGACTTGACCATTTTTCACCGGGAGGCTAAAATAAAAATAGATACTTTATAAAATAAGGAGAATCCTGCCATGAAATGGATGATCGCATCCGACCTGCACGGGTCGGCGTTTTATTGCAAAAAAATGATCAAAGCGTTTGAGCGGGAGAGAGCAGACCGGCTGCTTTTGCTGGGGGATCTTTTGTATCACGGCCCCCGCAACGACCTGCCGGAGGGTTATGCCCCGAAGGAGGTCATCCCGCTCCTGAACGGGCTGAAGCCGACGCTTTTGTGCGTGCGGGGCAACTGTGACGCTGAGGTGGATCAGATGGTGCTGGATTTTCCCATTCTGGCCGACTATGCGGTGCTGCCGGTGGGCAGGCGGCTCGTTTACGCTACCCACGGTCATGTGCACAACCTGAAAAACCTGCCGCCGCTGGCTCCGGGGGATGTCCTGCTGCATGGCCACACCCACATTCCGGCGTGGACAGAGTTCGGCGAAGGCAATCTCTACCTGAACCCCGGTTCTGTGAGCATCCCGAAGGAGGGGAGTGCACATAGCTATATGACACTGGAAGGGGAGACTTTCCTTTGGAAAACGCTGGAAGGCGAAGTGTACCGGGAGCTGGAGCTGTGATGGGGGCAATGGAGCTGGAAGAGAAAACGGTTCAGATCCGGGATGATTTCGACCCGGACAAAATTCTGGAAAGCGGCCAGTGCTTTCGCCCCCGGAAGCAGGCGGAGGGCTGGTATCGGTTTGTTTCCGGGAGACAGCTGCTTTACCTCAGACCACTGCGCAGCGGAACCTACACGGTGCGGTGTGAGCCGGGCACATGGGAAACCTTCTGGCACGGTTACTTCGACCTTGGCCGCAGCTATGCCGCCCTGCGCGGAAAGCTGGACAGCCGGGACGACTTTCTGCAGCGTGCCATGGAATATGGCCGGGGCATCCGGGTGCTGCGTCAGGATGAGTGGGAGATGCTGGTCAGCTTCATCATCTCGCAGCGAAAGAGCATCCCGGCTATCCGCAGGGCGGTAGAGCTGCTTTCGGAGCGGTTTGGCGAGCGGCTGGGCAGCGATAGCGAAGGGCCGGTGTATGCGTTCCCGACGGCAGAAGCGCTCTGCTGTGCCGGGGAGCAGGCGCTGCAGGAGTGCGGTCTTGGCTACCGCACCCGCTACGTGCTGCATGCGGCGCAGCAGGCGGCAGAGGGCACACTGGACCTGAAGAAGCTGGCTTCCCTGCCCGATGAAGCACTTTTTGCCCGTTTGATGGAACTGGACGGTGTGGGCAAAAAGGTGGCAAACTGCGTGTGTCTGTTCGGCTATGGCCGTGTGGGCCGTGTGCCGGTGGATGTCTGGATCGAACGGCTCATCCGGGACGAGTTTGCCGGGCAGGACCCGTTCCCGCAGTTCGGGCTGGAAGCAGGCATCGTGCAGCAGTACCTGTTCTTTTATAAAAGAAGCGTGGGATAAGAACCGCGGAGCCGCAGGCAGGAGCGTAGGATCATCCGCTAAGCAAAAAAGGCAACGGCCTCCTCTGTTTGAGGAAAACCGCTGCCTTTTTATCATTTTACCGCCTGCTTTAACCGTTCCAGATCTTCTGCATCCGGGTGAGAAAGGGCGTTGTCAAAATTCTCGATCAGCGCATCCAGATTGGGCAGATGGATCGGCTGCTTTTTCATGCCCTCATACCGCTGGCGTACCGAAAGCGGCATCTTGCCCTGACACATATAACGGCCGAAGACCGTGTTGCTCCTGTCCAGCGAACGCTCCACCTTTTTCAGGATCTTGTTGAAATACTCCTCACTGCCGCCAAAGCCGGCGGTGCCAAAAAGGAAGATATTTTTGCCGTGCAGCTGCTTCAAAAAGTCCAAAGTGCTTTCGTCAGCGTTTCCCTTGTCTGTCCAGAAGCCCACATAGAGGTCGTCCGCTTCCATGGCGGCAGGGTCCGGGGTGCCAAAATAGCAGCAGTTTTCCTGTGGCAGACAGGCGTGCAGCGTGTCTGCCAATAATTTTGTGTTGCCTGTTTTACTGCTGAATACGATCGCGTAGCTCATAGTTTCTCCTTTGGTCGGTAACAACAAAAAACACCACACGTTTCCGTGCGGTGCTTTTCCTTCTGGTGGAGAATACCGGGATCGAACCGGTGACCTCTTGCATGCCATGCAAGCGCTCTCCCAGCTGAGCTAATCCCCCAGATGTTCGTGCCGTGCCTGACGACGTGTTTTATTATATCAGCACATCCGGGAGTTGTCAACTGTTTTTTGAAAAATTCTGCAGCAGTTTGTCTGCCATCGGGAAATTGTTTTTGAACGGGTTATTCTCATTCCATCCCTGCGCCGTTTTCCCACAGCCTGCTAAGTTTTTATGCAAACAAAAACCCCGCACAAAACAATTGCTTGTCTTGTGCGGGGTCTTTAGCTCTTTTTATCTGACACAGCAAACGCTATGTCAAATCAAGCCCTCCAGCTCATTCAGAACAGGCTAGGCTTACAGCAGCTTGTCTGCCTGGCCATTGCCCTTGACTTCCAGACCAATGGAGCTGCTGCCCAGGGTGTAGATAGCAGACAGGCCGCCCAGGATCTGCATGCCAGCGTTCAGAGCGCCAACAGCAAGGCCCCAAGCGTTGTTCTCGAAGGTGCCGTAGCCCTTGTTGTAAGCCTTATCCAGATTCTTAATAGAGTAGCCGATCACATCGCCGGGAACATAGTTGCCATCGAACAGCTCGCCCAGCAGATTGGTGGTGTGCTTAGCCAGGAAAG
>ERZ772867.4050-NODE-4050-length-11453-cov-2.512283_pt1 | contig 11453 bp, 7 predicted proteins | sample MGYA00511341_ERZ772867 | MGnify/ENA primary metagenome ERZ772867 (study PRJEB29015, sample SAMEA2737707) | human gut metagenome | biome: human gut; feature: human-associated habitat; material: faeces | place: China | collected 2012 ... | reverse complement strand
GACAATCAGCCATTATTCGTTGTTGATGGCGTTATCTATGATAACTCAACTTCAATAATCGGTAACTCTGCATATGATGGGATGAAAGCTTCAGCTACAACAGGCTCTAATCGTGTTATGGATATTAATCCGGAAGATATTGAGAATATGTCAATTCTTAAAGGACCTGCAGCATCGGCTCTATACGGTTCTCGTGCTGCAGCCGGTGTTATTCTTATTACGACAAAGAAAGGTAAAGAAGGTAATGTGGAAGTAAATTTGAGTGCAAAGTATCTTACTTCATGGGTCAAATCGCTCCCGAAAACTCAATCCATGTATAAGAGAGGATTTTACAACGGCCTTGATTCGAGTGGTAAGGCTATAGAAACATAATTATGTTTTAGATTTATCCTATTGTTTATAAGCAACTTCCGCATAAGAAAGAGTGGAATAGGTAACGGATTTGCAACGAGCAAACTTCGGTGATACTCTTCATTTTTCGAGTAGTTCTTTAGCTCGAATACAAAGGTACGAAAGTTTTTTTGGAGGAGCAAAATAAATGTTGCTACTCCCTTTCTGAATCTGTGTTTTCTTCAATAGAATTAATCTCTTGAATAAGCAACGCCTGAAGTTCGTCTTTGGGTAACAGTAATTGATACTCAGCTACCCCGATAGGCTTGTTTATATCTTGCAAAGCGATCTCTACATCTAAGTGATCCTTATCAGCGCAAAGAATGATACCAATTGATGGGTTCTCATTCTCTCCTTTTTCCAATCGGTCAAGCAACGAAAGGTAGAGATTCATTTTGCCAACATATTCTGCCTTAAAAGCACCGATCTTCAATTCGATAGCAACGAGCGAGCGCAAGCCCCTATGAAAGAAGAGCATATCCACCGCATATTCCTTGTTGTTATACTCCAGACGGTATTGGTTGCCAATAAAAGAAAATCCTTTGCCTAATTCCAGTATAAACGATCTGATTTTAGCAATCAACCGCTTCTCTAATTCCAATTCTTTAACAGGTTCTGTTATTCCAAGAAATCCTAAGTTATATGAGCTTTTAAAGACCTCATTCGCATAGTTGGCTTGTGCCACAGGTAAGACTGAATCAAAATTATTCGTTTTGATTTGTGTCTGACGAACTGCATAGGTATCCATCTTTATTGCATTGAGTAACATATCTCTCGACCAACCTTTCTGCAAGCACTCTTCTGCATAAAATTTCACAGCATTATTGTCATCTATCTTGTTTATCAATAATAAATTATGTCCCCAAGGTAAAACTGCGACAGCTTGTCGCAGTTTTGAATCGCAAGTTTTATATCTTTCATAAAAACGCTTCATATCCCATAGATTACGAGGAGACAATCCCATATCCGGAAACTGTTCTTTCAAATCCACCGATAATCGTTTAACTACGCCACTACCATATCCACTCTCTAAGTTTCTATCAAAGAGTAACTTCCCGATATTCCAATATACAGAATTGACGGTAGTGTTTACTTGCCGGGCAATGGTGGCACGAGCAGTCTGAATCTCAGAAACCGCCTGCTGCAATATTTGAGCGTACTCGCTATCGTTTATAATTATTTCTTTTGTCATATCATGAATCCTTTCAATGCTAATCTATTATATTTTCTTCAAAAACGGTAAAGTTCCACACCTCACCAACGAAGAGTTGCTTTATTTCTGATAACATCTCTGTTAGCCGTAACGGCTCACGAGGTATGAATACTCTCTTTTACCGAGTGGTACAATCAAATGGTCGAAATCAATATTACCCTCTTCGGTACGCTTGACAATCCCCCACATTGTGACATTCATCGACTCCAAAAGTGAATTGAAAGCTTTGAGCTGAACTTCCGAGTCATAATTTCCGGCAATAAACAACACATCCACCTCGTGAACTTTCACTTGCTCTCGAAGCCACGTCATAAATAGAGAATGTTCACCTTTACGGTCATATTCAAAAAACATCTGCCCTAAATGCCAATCTGCGGTATGGATTATTTTCATGGCTAATTCTTAATGTGATATTTATCCTCTCGCTTCTTGAAAGCATCAACTCCACCCTCTAATATCTCACAGACATGCTCTCTTATTCCTTGTTTATATAGGATTGCAGTCTCTTTGCTATTTGTAAATGTATTCTCTAATGATCCATTTACATATTCGAATCTATATTTCCTGTTTTCAGATCCATTTTCTCCTGTTTGATTTGCAACGATTATATTTTCAGCATCTGTATTTACAACTAAATTAGCATTATGAGAAACCATAATAATTTGCCTTTTACGTTTACATTGTTTAATGTAATCGTTTAGATCCTGATAAACAGTTCTGTTATCCAAATTATCTTCCGGTTGATCAATTAAAATTGGACAGTCCGCCTGACTGAGACTTAAATACAACTGTAATATTACGATCCCCTTTTTGCCTTCTGACATTGTATGAATACTATCTGAGCCTTTCTTTATATCGTATTCTATAGCAAAACAGTTTTTGAGAATGGCAAGCAAAAACTCCTTGGTAGTTTTACCTTGTTTGAAATTTAAAAATCGTTCGTCTTCTTTTATTGCAAATTGAACTAATTTGGCAATTTTCTCACAATGGTTTTCTTTTCTGTACTCATACTCATTAGTATTAAATATGTCAGCTCCAAATTGATTACTCAGATAGCTTTTCATATTTATTATATCGCTAATTGAATTAACAAACACAGTATTATTAAATACGGTCTTAGCCCGTATATCCAATTTAGTCGTTTCTATACTCCACTTATCTGCAATAGCAGCATTCAGTAAGTCCGATAGGTTATAATACGAATTTTCTATTGCTTTACTATTTGTTACAAAGTTTAGATTCGCAATGCTTTCTCTGAATTGTTTTATCTGTTGATCCTTCTCTGCTATTGTTGTGAGCCGTTTTTCTTCTTCCTTTTTTAACTGCTCTAATTTTACAACTTCAGTTTGTATTGCATTTTTCTCCATTAATGGTTTCAATGCATCCGTATTCGCCGTAATATTTGCTGTTATAGCATCAATCAATTCGATATTTTTTTGAATTTTTTCTTTTATTTGCGCAGATGAAGATGTTATTATTTCAGCAAGTGACTTATTTAGTAGGTCCTTAAAACCTGTAAATACTCCATTAACAGCTTCATTTTCACTTGTAAATCTAATTGCGCTGCATATATCATTATTTATTTGATTAATAATGTAGTTCTCTAAACGACTATACTCTTCGTTTGTTTGTTCTAATGCTTTCTTTTTTACTTCTTGTGTTTGATTATCAGCTATTAGTTTATCATATAGCGTTTTTTCCTCAGGAGTCCAGCCTGCATTTTTAGTTAATTCGTTTATTTCTCCTATAATCCTGTCAATCTCATTCTCAATAGCTTTCTTATCTCCCAATTTAGTTCTCTCTTCTTTTGCAGTATTTAGTTGGGTATCTAATTTACCCCATTCAGTTATGGCAGATTCGATATTAGAGATTGCTTCTGTGATTATATTATTCGATTCTTCAAAAATAGCTTTAATACGTTCATCTTGCTTTATTAGATTCTCTATAAATTCGTTCAAAGAACGATAAGTCGTATTTTTATATTCCTGATTTCGAACAAGATTTTCTATATGCAATTGCGGTAAAAATTCTATTATACGAGCATCATCTTTTGTTCTCTTTCGGGTAGGATCATCTTTATAATATATCTCTATTGATGTATTTTTAATTACTTGTTCATAGTTCTTTATGTCTGTTTTATTGCCCATTTCTGAAGCTATCAAGTGAAGTAACAATGATTTTCCAGATGATTTACCTCCAATAATAGCATTGAGTCCACTGCTCAAACCAATCTCCTCACATGGAAATTTATCTTGCCCGGAAGTATCTACAAATTTAATTTTCTCAATGATATTATAGCCCTTCTTATCATCTGGATGGTCAATCTGAATTTTTACTCGATCTTCAGGCTCGCATATAATCTGTTTCAAACCGTCAAAGGTAGTGTCTGCTTTAATCCATGTATCGCAATAATAATTAGTCGATTGAATAATATCACCATTCTCATTGGTGTTTGCAGTATCTAAAAAAGAAAAATCATGAATATCTCCAGAATGGAGAAGCTTTTTATTTCCATATTCATTAAGCCATTTTTGGCAATTCAAGAAAGTTTCTCTTTGAGTCGCTGATAAAAAGGCATTAACTCTATTGTAAAGGTCTTCTTTTAACGGCTTTAGTTGATTGTTTTTTTCTAAATTAGACCATTCTTTATAGCCCAAAAATGTAAATGTTTTATTCTTCCATGTCTCACAATTTAACAACTCAAAAACTTTAGCCGTCGGTGGAACTAAATCGCTAAATCCCTTTTGTAAATCATTGCCTCCTTCAGTTGTAAGATTATCAACAGATAACATTTTTGTTTTATGTTTATCTATAGAAGATATTGGAATTTGTGAAATAAATTCCTCTCGAATCTTCTTTATTTCCTCTTTTAAATTATCTTCATCAATATCAAAAAGGATATGTAAATTGATCTTTTGCAGTTTATTCTCGTTGCCACTTCCAAAGGTATCAATTCTAAACTCCAATATGGGAAAAATTTTATCAATATTAGAAAGCCTCCCCTTTTGTCGATACTCCATTACTTTTTCATATCCATCGATGAAATAATAGTCTGTAATGCCAATAACCTTTACATCTTTGGGTAATCGTTCAAGTGCATCTATAAATTTATCAAACGAACCAGTTCCGCCATAGTTTTGATAAATAGAATATGGCGTATGTATGTGCAAATCCCATTTACGCCACTCAGAGCCTTTATTGTATTTATGTTCCATCTTATCAGACATTTAAAAGGTTAATTTCGGTAATCCATGTACTATCTCCACCGTCTCCATGCTTAACGAAATAACAGAAAGCAATAAATCCAGAATATAGTGGGGATTATTGTGCTCCGTTGCCCAATCGTTGGGATTGTTGGTGATGCCGCTATCTTTATGGGTAGTGATGGCATAACGCTCCATGATCCATTCGATGGCACTTTTGCCATTTACTACGTATTCATAAGCTGTGGACGGTATATTTTCAATCGTTATCTGGCTGTTGTATATAATTTTGCTTTTATCTGTTTTGGAGGGAAAGCGCATCTTTTCAACTTGATAATTGATTGTCTCCATCTCGCCTGATTGCATTGCTTTTTCTATTTCGCTCTGCGGAATGGTATTATAGGTCACAATGACTCCAGTTGCCGAAGGACGGTTCTCATAGTTCAAATGCAATTCCGCTAAGGTTCTTCCTGCTTTGCTGAAACTCCAAAAATCACGGGCTTCATCCACTAATGGAATACGGGGCAACATCTTTTTAAGGTCGGCGGCAAAGGCGGTACGATATTCCGTGCTGTGCAGAATGCCGTAAACATAGTAAAAAATATCTTCTTTGCCCACATGTGGACCGTAGGCTTTGCGACAACGTTCTAAAATGAAATCGGAGATGGCATCACGACGAATATAATTATTCTGAATGGTATCCTCGGCATCATCAAACAAAGTTTTACTCTCAATTTTACGTTCCTCATAGTGATACATTGGGAAACATTGTCCATTGAACATTACTTGCAAATCAGGTATCGCATCAGTAATTAATGCAGAGAAATCTTTGCTCGCACCAATACCAGACAGGCATATTACTTTGTTTTCCGCTTCGGGATAAGGAAATAGCCTCTTATTCATATAAAGCATTGCATTAAAATCCTTGTCGAAATACAAATTGTTCTTACAGAATGGTCTGTAAAAACCTATTGTAAAATTTTCAGGATAATATTTATGCATCTTCCCTTTTTGTAGGTCTTCTTTTTGATTCCTATTCCAACTAAATTTTGTTGGATCTAAATTAATATATGAATCTATTGAAATGTTTTCACTTTTGTTTTTAGCTAGATGAAATGATGATACTTGTTCATTATAAAAATGAATCATCTTTTCCACTGTCAACATTGATTGTTTTTTAGAAAAATTATAAACCCAAGCGTCTCTTCCTGTGGCTAATCCCAATGAGTAAGTGGTAAACACTGATTTGGTGCTTAAATCAAATTTCTTTTCAGGAGCAAGCGGAATGAAATTTTCAAAAGCATCATTGCGCTGATTAAGCCAATCGCCATGTTTATTGGGGCTCAACTGTTGCCATTCTATATGTTCAATCGAACCGAATTTCCGGAGAATAGCCAATTTATCTTCACGACTCAGGTAATCGCCGATGTCGTGATAATATATTGTAGCAGGAGTTTCATCTGCTTTGGTTTTTTTTACAAGTAACGTTATAGCAATCGGTGTGCGAGAACCTGAACCGAAAATTTTACCACCTTCTCGTCTGGATAATTCACCGCTGGTGCGCTGATTTCCCCGCAAATTAAACACATAAATGGTAGAAAAATCCTTTTCCAAACATTTACGGAAACTATCCATGCCATTTCCATCTATCCAAGCTCCATTTGAGACAAAAGCTATAATACCACCGAGACGGTCTGTGCTCCAGCGGAAAGCTTTTATGTAACTATCATAAAGAGCTTTAACCGATGTAGCACTGCTTCCTTTCGCATAAGTACTCGCAATTTTTGCATCCAACTTTGCATAACTTTGATTTTGTGCATTGTCGTTAGCCGACTTCTGCCCAATAGAGTATGGCGGATTACCCATAATAACACGCAGAGGAGCTTTCTTTTGCTCGATGACACGTTCCGAGTTTTGAGGGAACATTTCAGAAAACAGCTTCTCGCTTGCATCGCTTTCGCCCAATTGGAAAGTATCAGTGAGGCATATACCGTTGAACTCCTTGTATTCTGATTGGCCTTTCATTAGGTCGTGGAATGTATTTTCAATGTTTACGGCTGCAATATAGTATGCCAGCAATACAAGTTCGTTCGCATGTATTTCCTTGCTGTATTTATGTTCCAAGTCTTCGGTAGAGATTAATCCGCTTTGAAGTAATCGGGTGATGAAAGTTCCTGTTCCTGTAAAGGGATCAAGAATATGTATATTTTCATCTGATAAAGATCGGTTGAACTCTTTCCGCAATACCGCATCCACCGAATGAATGATGAAATCGACTACCTCTACCGGAGTGTAAACAATACCTAGTCTCTCAACCATCTTCGGGAAAGCGGTTTTGAAAAACTTATCGTAGAGTTCAATGATTACCTTTTGCTTTCCTTCTGCATTGTCTATTTTATCCGCACGGGTACGGACCGAATCATAAAACTTTTCCAGTATTTCGGTATCTTTATTCACAACATCACTCTCGAGCAAATCCAGAATGGCTTGCATGGATTGAGAAATCGGATTGTTCTTTACGAACGAATATCCATCGAAAAGAGCTTCAAAAACCGGCTGGGTAATAATATGCTGTGAAAGCATCTCTATTGCTTCATCGTCAGTGATGAACGGATTTATGTTTTTATGCAATCCGTCCATAAACTGCTCAAAAGCCCAGCGATGTTCTTTATCGTGTTCAATCAATCGTTTGATGCGTTCGATATTGCGTTCTGCAATTTCTGCTACATCCTTTGCCCATTGTTCCCAATAGCGTTTATCGCCTACTTTCTGAACCATTCGGGCAAAAAGGATACTTTGCAATTGCTCGAACTGAATGGTCAGTTGCCGATTTAATTCGGAGCCTTTTTCTGAAGAATATTCTTCCTTATTACTGCTACCGGTATAATCGGGGCGACCTACGACAATCTGTTCGGGCTTCTTTCGGTTCAGTTCCAGTTTATTGACTGTGGCATTAAAACGGTCATCGTGAGCACGCAAGGCATTCAATACCGTCCAGACTACCGCATAACGAGCATTGTCGTTCAATGCTTTTTCTGGAGCAACATCGGCAGGCACTACCACCGGAATAATGATATATCCGTATTTCTTTCCCGGCGATTTTCGCATTACACGTCCTACCGATTGGACGACATCGACTTGCGAATTTCGTGCCGACAAAAACAAAACCGCATCAAGAGATGGAACGTCTACTCCTTCACTCAAACAGCGAACATTCGTCAATACACGGCACTCCTTTTCATCTTCAGGCACACTTTTAAGCCACGACAGTTTTTCTTGGCGTATAGTAGCCGCCATTGTTCCGTCAATATGATCGGAGGCGACAGCTACAATCTTATCTTTTTGCTCTTCGGATAACTCCGAATAATAAGATTCCAGAGTTGAATTAAACGTATTTGTTATCTTTTTGGAAGCCTGTATATTCGGGCAGAAAGCTACCGCACGCTTCATAGGTTCAGGATCACTGTCTTTTATGATACCGGCATCCCCTAAAATCTGTTTGGAAAGCGCATTGATACAACCTATCAGCTTTGATACATCATCCGATGATATTTCATTCTCAGGATTAGCTACCATTTTCTGAACGGCAACAGGCATATCATTTTCACTGACAGTCAAGATCAGTACTTTATAATCAGACAGCATTCCTTTATTGACAGCTTCGCCAAATCCGATACGATAAATTTCTCCGCCATAAATACGCTCATCATCCATAGAACAGAGAATGGCATCCCCTTGTGCGGCTTTGGATTTGCTGTCATCGCTATACAGGCGAGGTGTTGCGGTCATATACAATCTTTTCTTTGCTTCTATAAAATCATTGTTATGAACCTTAACAAAGGCAGACTCATCTTCTTTTGCCAATGTAACGCCGGTGGTTCTGTGGGCTTCATCGCAAACAATTAAATCAAATATAGCTTTATCTCCAATTTCCTGCTTGTAGGCTTTCTGCGCTTTTGCAATAACCTCGATAGATTGATAAGTAGAGAAGACAACAGTCATTCCACAATCGTTTTGCGAATTGCTTTTGAGTTGGCAGATAATAGATTCGACATCGGTTGAAGCAGGTAAAGCCAAATCCACCGTGCTGTATCCATCCAGATCTTCGCTTTTGGTTTTCTGCTTTGAAACTTCAGCATCCGAACAAATACATATTGCTTTTATCGGTTCGTCGGCTTCAGCATACCACTCCTCTAATGTTTGCCCGAGTAAAGCGATAGACGGCACTAAAAATAGGATAAATCCCTTCCCATTTGTTTCATTTTCTGCAATTCTTAGCGATGTAAATGTTTTGCCTGTTCCGCAAGCCATGATTAGCTTTCCCCTGTCATTATCCTTAAAATAATGATGAGCTTCAGTTAATGCTGTTTTTTGATGAGGGAAAAGTTCTTTCTTGACCAATCGGGATGCTTCACCCGATAATCCTTCTTCCAACTTACACCAATCGACAGGAGCACTTTCCAGATGGAATAAACCGATACGGGAAACTGCCGGTTGCTGGTTACGGATGGCCTCTTCGGCATTGATACCCCAATTATTGGTAGTAGAAATCCAAAGACGATGAGCAAAGGTAGAAGTATTGCCCGATTCATCCGTAAAACTTCTGCTCGATGTGGAAAGAAACGAATCCACCGCAGGTTTATCTATTGTTGCATTTTCTGCATAACACTTACATTGAATAGCCCAATAATCCCCATTATGCGTATAAGCAACCAAATCTACTCCGGTATCCTTACCACCAAAATCCTTACGAAATGGAAATTCGTTCCAAAGCCAAACTTTTGAAAAAAAAGTAGCATATTTAGGGTCGGTCTGCAAGTATGCTTGCATTAATTTCTCAAACTTATCTCCTTTATCTCTCTCTGAGAAAGCATATTTGCGGAATTTATCAAGTATATTTTTGAATGTCATAAATTATTTGCTTTTATTTATCAATTCACGTCTATCAACATTCAGGAGAATCGCTATCTTATCAAGAACCTCCAATGATGGCTGTATCTTGTTAGAACACCATTTAGAAACAGTAGAAGGGTCTTTACTTAACTGCTCGGATAACCATTTCCCTGTCTTTCCTTGTTCTACAAGAACTACTTTAAGCCGGTTGATTTGATTTTGTTTCATAATACTTCATATTGGTATTTACTGCAAATATATTGAAAAAGAAGATTAGTAGCATTATTATCAAAAACAATTATTTCACACCCTTATCCAATTTTTTACAATCGCCCGACTTCGGAGGGCGATTGCTCCCTGCAAGGGCAAGGTGCGGCGAGTAACTTGCTGCCTTTTGAGTTACTCAAAAGACACCTTGCTGCTTTCGTTTGAAAGCAAAAATCCGCCTTTACGACGGATTAATAAGTTAGCAGATTTGCAATCGGCACAGTATATCCAATGAATACACTGTACCGATTACACAGCTATGAATTAGCAGAAGTAAAGATTATAACTTCTTCCACAATTCAAAACTCTCATCGTAATGGTCGAGATGTTGCCGGGCTATATTCTCTAAAAATCCCGATACGCTCATCTTACGTTCTCCGAATCTGCGGACAATCCGGTCAATCCGGTCACGGGTGTCACGACTGACAAATACGGGCTGTCGGTCGATTATCTTAGGAGCGGTCATAAACAATTCCCGATACTCACCGAAGGATGCCTTGCGTTGCTTGGTTGAGGTACGGCAAGGCGGTTCACATAGTGTAGTCGGTACAGCGGATACAGTCTGTGGTAATTGCTCGTCAGGCAAGATTAGTTTATCCTGTTGAGCTTGGTCACTTGAAAAAGGTTGTTCATCTGGGGCAGGTGATGAAACAGCTACGCTATCTTCTGTTTGTAGACTAAGCCTTTCCAAATAGCTTCTTCCTGCCCGGCGATCGGAAGTCAAACTTCCTTCCTGAATCATTTCTTTTAAGACTTGGTTCATTTCTTCATTCGTTGTTTTCTCTTTCATTACAAATATGGTTTAAAAAATGAATACTGCTGTTCAGAACTGAGTGCATACACTCGGTTTACAGAACACTGCAAAGAAAGCGATTCTCCTTTGTATAAAGCACATAATCAGTCGATTGTGTGTTTTATACTTAGTTGTTCATCGTATTGCCCTTTTCATGGATTCCGAATCGGTGCAGCTTTCCAAATTATGCCGATGGTCTGTTTCCGGTCTGTGTTTCACGAATGGTTAATGTGTACAGTGGTGAGACTAAACTGACTTGAACGCCAAACACTTCAATTCGGACGACACAAGCTGCCAGACCTTTGAAGTCCATTGAGATACGAAAAAACTATTCTTTCTTTGCTGACGAAACAGAAAATCAATAATTAAAAACAATCGAATTATGGAAATAGTAAACATTGAATCCCACACATGGGAGATGATGATGGCAAGGTTTGAAACCTTTGCCGAGAGAGTGGAACAACTTTGCCGGTGTAATGGCGATAAGGCTATGCAGAAGTGGCTGGATAATCAGGAAGTATGCGGGATATTGAATATCTCGAAGCGGACGCTTCAAACATACCGGGATAACGGTACACTGCCTTTCTGCCAGATCGGGCACAAGATGTACTACCGTCCGCAGGATGTAGAGCAAGTAATCAACAAAACAAAAGCAGGAATATCATGAGTGAATTTATCGACAGTAAAAACGAGC
>ERZ772867.4048-NODE-4048-length-11458-cov-2.878278_pt1 | contig 11458 bp, 6 predicted proteins | sample MGYA00511341_ERZ772867 | MGnify/ENA primary metagenome ERZ772867 (study PRJEB29015, sample SAMEA2737707) | human gut metagenome | biome: human gut; feature: human-associated habitat; material: faeces | place: China | collected 2012 ... | reverse complement strand
ATAACAGATTCGTCTAATACATCCCAACGATCTTTAGAATATCCGATATTCATATACAAAGAATAATTTATGCCATGTTGCACTTTATCTCTCCAAGTCAAAGTAAACTCCCCTCCTCTCCATGAACGTTCTGCATAATTTTCAGGGGCTAAAGAAGCACCATAAGTACTAGGCAAAGTAGTAGTTCGAGACCCCAAAATATCTGTTTCTTTCCGATAAAAGCCATCGATCGTTCCGCTCAATCTATTACTCAACAGAGTAAAATCTATTCCTCCATTAATTGTTGCCGATGTGGCCCAAGTTAAATCAGTAGTAGGCATACTACCCGTTTGAATACCATTTGCCAATCCTTTTCCAAACATATAACTACTTCCGGTAGTATACCTTTCTATGTATTGAAAATACCCAATCGATTTATTAGAAGTATTCAAATCATTACCAGTCGTACCATAAGAAGCACGTATTTTCAAATCATCAAGCCACTCCGAAGTATTTTCCATAAAAGCTTCCCTGCTAATACGCCATCCAAGAGAAGCTGAAGGGAAAAAACCCCATCGGCGATCTTTCGGAAACTTATTATTTCCATCATAACGAAATGAAAATTCTGCCATATATTTGGAATCATAATTATAAGTAGCACGTCCAATCCAAGAAAGATGCGAACCTAAATTTTCGGATTCATTAACAGAGACTGTCCGTCTTTCTGGATCTGTAGAAAATACAAACCACTGATCATAATCTGTCAAAGGATCATTAGCTGTAGCATAGATCGCTTCACCTTGACTTTCTGCTTGTTCAAAAGTAATCATTCCACCGACTTCATGTTTTCCGAATGAATTTTTGTAGTTTAATGTCCAGTCAAATTGTTCATTCCAAAACTGACGAGCACCATACGTTAAGTTCTCATAGTTAGAACCAAATGTATAAATATTATATTTATTCAAATCTAATGGTCCCGGTATAAATCTGTTATCAGGATCTCCAGACTGAAAATTATATGCTTTTTGATGAGACATATACTTCTTACGAGCATAGTCGTTTATAATGTAATTTCCCGTGATTTTAGTTGACAATCCCGGCAAAATTTTACCTAAATCAATATTTAAAGATAAAATTCCATTCACATTACGCCTACGTGTCTTAATATAACGGTCACCTAACACAACATCAGCAACATTCCAACCTTTAAAGTTGCTTACATCCGGATAAATTGGATAATCTGTTTTTTCATTCGCAGGAGTACCATCTAAATAAGTATAAGAAGGAACTGTTCTCAAACAATTAAATGTAGTCCGATAAAAATCAAATATATCTTCACTATCATCTCCACTTCCTGGCCAATTAAATCGTCTATCATCTTTTTGATATCCAGATATATTTGCATTCAAAGATATATATTTAGACAAATTCACTGTTAAGTTTGAACGGAAAGAGTATTTATTATTTTCCAAGTTTTTATAAGAGCCTTCTTCTCTGATAAAGTTGCCTAACACATAATATTTTACCTTTTCTGTTCCTCCTGTAGCACTAATAGAATGCTTCGTATTCCACGGATTCTGCCAAATCAAATCATTGACATTATAATCATGTGTTTTTGCATATTCCATCTCTTCTTCATTATTCGGTAAAGGCAACCCGTTTGCTTCAGCAACCAAATTCTGATACACCAATTCTTTATAAGCACTCATTTCATCCGAAAAAAGCTTACGCGTTGGCCTATTAAATGTGTAAGATCCTTGATATTCAAATTTAGGTTTACCCATTGCATCTGCACCAGACTTCGTTGTCACCAACACAACCCCATTTCCAGCTTTAGACCCATAAACAGAAGCTGTAGCAGCATCTTTCAAAAAACTAAGTTGGTCTATTTCATTTGGCTCAAGAGCATCAAATGCGGCCTTATCCCTAATAATCCCATCAATAACAAACAACGGATCTCCGAAGCCACCACGCATACGGATTTCAGAACTAGCCCCCATAAAGCCAGAACTTCCAACAATAGTCAACCCAGGAGCACGTCCAGCTAACGTATTTGATAAATTAGTTGTTGAAATCGTTGAGAGCTCTTCCGTTTTCACATTCGTTATTGCACCAGTTAAATTAACCTTTTTTTCAACACCATATCCAATTACAATAACTTCATCCAATTTCTGAGTATCCTCAAGCAGTGTTATCTGATAAGAATTTTGTCCTCCATCTATCTTAATTTTTTGATCTATATAACCAATATATGAAATAAGTAGAATTGCCCCATTCGATATTCCATTCAGAACGAATTTTCCATCTACATCTGTTATTGTACCAATTCCTTTGTTATCTTCAAGCGTAACATTCGCACCGATTATCGCTAAACCTTCTTTATCGACAATCCTTCCTGATATTGTGTGTTTTTCTTGCTGTACTCCATTTTGTGCAAACTCTGACCTCTTTATTTTTTTTACACTATCATCCTTCAGAAATACACGATTATTTACTATTTTATAAGAGATCCCTGTATTCTTAAATACCTCTTTCAGAACATTTTCTATATGTTCATTTTTAAGATTAACAGAGACTTTGGAGATTTTCTTATTTAATAAAGTCTCATCATAAGAAAATTCATACCCAGTTTGTTCACTAATACTTCGTATGACGGTACCGACTGTCGTTTGATTCAAGGCCAGTTCCAGATTCACATACAAAGAATGCGCATCGCTTGTCGCCATAGCGGGCGATGCAGCTGACAAAAACATTGCTAATGTAGCAATTGATGCATTTTTAATCATACATGTGATTCAATAATGTTAGTACTAAGTTTTTAAGTTTATAGTTTTCTTTTGTTGTGTGTGTTACTTTTCTAATCTGTCATTTCATCATAGGCATTCATTTTTTATTATTCATATATAAAGATTTCTTTCCCCTCTATCCGATATTGGATGGGAGCTAAATATTTCAAGAGTTTCAAGATGTCAGGCAAGCTTTCATCCTCATTGATCACACATCGGAACTTACGCTGGGCAAGCTTCGTTGATTCTAAATTTATGTTTACATTAAATTTTACGGAGAGTTGGTTAACTATTTCCCTCAACGTGACATTTTCGAAGACAAACTGGTTCAGTCGCCACGCCGTACATACATTCACATCCACAACCTCTGTGGCATATTCGTTCTTATTGTTGTCATATGTCACCTTTTCTCCCGGTGACATATCTAAAATGGGGTTCCACTGCTTATCGAGTAAAGCAACTTTACCTCTTGCTAAAACGGTTTCTACGTTTTGGTGTTTCTCGTCTGTTTTTACATTGAAAGCGGTTCCAAGAACCTTAATATTTACATAATTGGTCGAAACATATAGTGGGTACTGAGCATTCTTTGCAACGTCAAAGAATGCTTCTCCTTGCAAGGAGAGCTTTCGGTTATTTTCGGCAAAAACCTCAGGTATCCTCAAAGAAGACCCCTCCTTTAACCAAACAGCCGATCCATCCGCAAGCACGATTTTTTTCACATCTTCCCCTTGTTCCACCCTGATCGTTACACAATTGTCCGGTTTCAGATAGCCCCATCCCACATAAGAAAAAGAGACAAATAACAAGATTACGGCTGCGTATCTCATCACAGAGCGAAGTATTTGAAATCGCCTTCTACTATTTATCTTGGCATTCAATCCATTCAATGCCTCTTCGATATGCTCAGGCGTATTATATTGAGTGAACTTCCACGAAACGCAGAAGTTTCATCAATTCAGAGAAAACCTCCTCATTATCAATTGATAATTTACGCCATTCTTCTACCTGTTTCATTTCTTCAGGAGAAAGCATGTCTGTCAAATATTTTGCTAAAAGTCTATAATCAAAATCCATTTTTATTTCCTATTACTTATACTAAACGAACAACTTCAGAAAAATACGGAGCAAAAAAGCATTTTTTTCATACAATTAATGGGCAGTCATTCAGCAGGCAAATAAGACATTAATAATTAACCACTTACAACAAAAACAAAAGTTTCAATCTCAGGCAACCGGACAAACTAACTCGTTTCCCGTCGCAAACTAAGTCAAATCACCCGAAGAACTAAATGAAAACATATAGTAAAGTAGCCGTTAGCAGTTACTACCTATTACCCTTATGTAGTACTACCTATTGTCGATTGGTAGTACTATATAAGGACGATAGGTAGTACTACATATCAATAATATATTATATGCTTTGAGTTAGTTTACTATGACTTTCGAATTAGTTTCCGGCATGTTCCGTATTAATTGCTCCGTGAAAACGAGGAAACTCCGGACAAACCGCCGGAAACAAAAAGGTGTCGGTTCTATGCCGGTTACAAAGTTCAACCGACATCCTTTAATTAAATGTTTATTAGAGAGATACGAGCAAAAATGTCAGATATCAGTTTCCTGTGTGTTTTTATTTATATTTTTACGCAAAATGAGACAAGTGCGATTACCCGGATCTCTGTCAGAGTAATCTCACTTATGCGAAGTGTAACATTGAATGATGAAGATTACTTTGCCGTATATGACTTCTTTGTAACGACTTTACCATCCAAATCAAGAACCTCCAGATTCATCTGATCACCATTAGTCTCCACAGAAACCACACTGTTATTTGAATTTACCAATACCGGAAATTTGATACCGGCACTCGGTTCCTCATATTTGTTTCGATGGAGATGTCCGCATAGCATCAGATCCACTCCGAGTTCATTCAGGATAGGTACGAATTTCTTCAAGACGTCTTTCTGTCCATGCCAGATATTGAGGTCAGCAGAAGGAGGCATATGTGCAATGACAACTTTAAATTTAGCCTGCTTGAAATCTTCATTTTTATATAGTTCCTTCATCCATTCCACCTGATCCGTACGATAACCGTCATAATCGGTAATACCGCTGTACTCGATATCGGAATCCGGTTTGTCTTCCCCCGTATCCAACATTATGAAACATACAGGTCCTTGTCTGAAAAGATAATATAGGAACGGTTCTTTCGGAGAGAAATATTTCTGGAACGAAGTGGCGAACTCACCACGGGTTTCATGATTTCCGCGAGCGTAATACATAGGTTTCTCCGAAGCGAACAAATCGATGCTTTCTTTCATGAATCCATTAAAGATTGTTTGTTCGTCTTTAAATTCCGAAACCATATCACCATTGAAAATAATCAAGTCTTTATCCTTGTAGTTCGCATTATTCAGCAGTTTCGTAATGATGTTTTCACGTCCGTGAATATCATTGATCATGACAAAAGAGGTTTCTTTTTTATTTGAATCGCACGTTGTAAACGTCAAAGCATTCTTTTTGTATACATCCGATGCTGCCACACGTCCGTATATGACATTAATCCCTTCATGCGACAACACTTCCTGAGAATAAATACGATAACGATAGGTTGTTCCGGGAGTCAACGCTTTTACCTTCACGGCATGCAGCAAGGAGGTATTTTTAACCCCATTAGTCGTATCGAAATACTTAGGCCGTTCTTCTCCATAATAATGAGTTCCGTCATTCGGAGCCAACTCTACCCAACCGATAGACGGTTTATCCGCTACCCAGACAATAGTTGCCTCATTCTCTTTTACATTCTGCAGATAAGGCCCGTAAAGGATCTTTATCTGCGCAGTTGCCACCTGAGTGGCAACTGCGAGTAAAAGGACATATATCAATTTTTTAATATACTTCATTGCAAATAAGTTTTATTGCATCTATTAATAACCATCGTTCTGGACCAATTGAGGGTTCGCATCCATTTCCGCCTGCATAATAGGCAGATGGAATTGCTTCTTGTCAAAATAACGAACTTCAACCAAACGGTCTTCACGAGAAGCATTCACATCGATCACGGCACGACGGTCCGGATCCGGTTCATCATAGTCGACAGTACCACACAAACGATACAAGTCACCCGGCATAACAGTCTCTGCCACTTTCTTTCCAGTTTTGGCTCCGCTCTGGTCATACTCGTCCCAGCGAACGATATCTTCAAAACGGAAACCTTCACCAGCCAATTCTATCGTACGTTCCCTCCTTACCAGTTCACGTACTTTGGCCTGTGTATCATATTTAGAACGGTCAACAGCGATATGACCTCCGCGCAAACGTAGCCGGTCGATGATGTTCATAGCTTCCTGCAAATCCTGATTCAGTTCGACCAAACATTCGGCTTTTGTCAACAATATTTCTGCATACCGGAAGATAATCGGGCACAAGGCATCGTCATTCATTGCAGCTGAATATTGTCCCTGGTTGGGATACAAATACTTAGCCCACAACATACCGGTATGGGAAGCATTATCCGCCGCCGTATAATAATCTTTATTCGAAGAGCCGTTCGGCAGCGTCTTGTCGAGCGTATTGAAAACCCGGGGTACATTATTACGCCCCACCCAATCCAATCCGGAATAAATAACCGTATTTTTCAATCGTGGATCACGATTGAAAAACGGATGGACCGGGTCATAACCGGAACCAACTTCATCGATCAACTTGCCATCTGCCATTTCAAACATATCAACCATGTTTTGAGTCGGCACAAAAGAAGCCCAGCCACCATCCGAATTATTATAGAAACGGATCACATCACCATAAGCATAAGTCGTTTGGACATGTTCATAAGTACAAATAATTTCTTTTGAATTCTGTCCGGCCATAGAAAACATATTCAGAAAATCAGGATCTAATTCATACTGATTCAGAGCTATTACTTTATTGGCTGCATCCAATGCCTCCGTATAGTTGCCCCACAACAAATTGAAACGGGCGATCATCGAGAGGACCGTTCCTTTGGCAATGCGTCCTTTTTCTGCCGGTTTCTCCGCTATATGTTCGGCACTCCACATCAAGTCGTTCATAGCATGCTCCTTCTCCTTTGCTTCCGGTTCACGCGGCAGTTTAGCATCGTCAGCCGTTGCTGGTACAAAATCCATAATAACAGCATCCCCATACCAAGTTGCCAAATAAGCATGACTATATCCCCTAATTGCCCGTACTTGCGCCAGAAAATCATTCTTCTCCGTTTCTGTCATGGCTGAAGCCGGAACCAAATCGATATTTTCAATTACGAAATTACAACGACGTATCGTTTCATACTGCCTCCAATAATTCGGAGCCGCAGTAGGAGAAACGCTACCTCTACCCATGTTTCTCATGTTAGAAGCATTCGTATAATTGAAGCCGATATCCGAATAGCTGTCTTCGTAGAAGATAAACTTCGATCCAACATAGTTATTGACCCACCAATTGTAGGCAGCGGTTACTGCTGCATCGACATCCTCGGACGTGTTCCAGAATGTGTTTGTCGTCAACTGATCTTTCGGATTCAAATCAAAAAAATCATCACAAGAAGTAAAGATACCTGTCCCGACCAAGCAAACAGCAAGACCTAATATATTTTTCAGTTTCATATATAATTCATTTAAAAAGTTACATTAATACCGAATGAATGGCTTCTGCTAATAGGATAAACATCCAAGTTTCCCGACGGCGACTCCGGATCTGCATTGAACGGCAAACTGTCGAATGTAAACAGATTTTCGCCTGTATAATAAATCTTTGCATTGGCTATTCCTAACTTATTCGTCCAACTCTTCGGCAACGTATAACCGAAATTGACGTTCTTAATACGCAGGTAATTCGTGTTCATACACCAAAAAGATGAATTCACGCGCTGAGGAGAACTGATCGAGTTTTCCTCTAGGAACAGACGCGGCCATTCCGCATTTGTATTTTCAGGAGTCCAGGCATCCAACCAATTCGTACTCGGATGTGAAGTATCCCCGATAAATGAACCGACGACATCTCTTGAGAAATAACGGTTTGTTCCAGTCACACCCTGCATAAATACCGACAAGTCAAAATTTTTCCAACCAGCACTCAGTGTCAAACCAAAAGTCGTTTTAGGCTGTTGCGTGCCTTTCACCACCCGGTCTTTATCTGTCAACTTTCCATCTCCATCCGCATCTTTAATCCGAAAATCGCCGCCTTTGAAAGGCAAAGACCATGGATTGCCATACTGTTTTTCGTAAGCGGCAGCCTCCTCGTCGCTTTTGAACAACCCATCTACTTCATATACATAAAAAGATTGATAGGGCTCTCCGATTCGATTAATCATATAGCCATCGATAATCTCATTGACCCCAGCCAAATCCAACAACTCATTCTTATTATAGGAGAAATTCGCATTGATTCCCATTCTCCAATCCTTATTGAAGGAATGATTCCAAGCAAAGCTTGCTTCCACACCACTGTTCCGTAAAGAGCCTTTATTGTCCTGATACGTCCCCGATATACCAAACGTATCAGAAACAGGAATATCCATAATGATGTCAGAGGTCTTACGATTATAATATTCGACACTCAGCATAAACTCGTTCAAGAAATTTGCATCAAAGCCGATTCCCCAGTTTGTCGAATTTTCCCAGGAAATAGTCGTCACCTTATGGCTTACAACCGTAATACCTTGATGAACAGAGCCGCCAAACGGGAAATTCTTTCCTATATATAACGTAGGTAAATAAGGATAATATTCATCCGATACGGCATCCTGGTTTCCGAGCAACCCCCAAGATCCTCTAAGTTTCAGTGACTGCAACCAGCCATGCGTGTTTTCCATAAAATCTTCTTCGGAAATGCGCCATCCAGCAGAGAAAGAAGGAAAATATCCCCAACGATAGCCTTTTGCAAAGCGAGAAGAAGCATCGGCGCGGAAATTGGCTTCCAAAAGATACTTGCCTTTATAGTCATAATTGAGACGTCCGAAATAAGATAACAAAGCCAGTTCACGGGAATAACCACTGTTCGTTTGTGTCGAAGAATCGCCACCGTTCAAATCGGTCACTTCACTATTCGGGAAACTTTTGCGGAAAGCGTATAAATTCCGATAATCATACTTCTCGATCTTATAACCAACCATTGCCTTGAAATGATGATCTTGGTTAAAAGTCTTGTCATAATTCAACAATGCATCCAACGTATAACGACTCCATCTCGAAATCGTTTCACCCAATTGATCAGGTCCATGATAATTCACATCGTCATACCAACATTCCTTACGATAATCTTTTGTTTCCTTTATATTCGTTACATAAGCACCTTGTAATGTGAATGTCAGCCCATCTATAATATGATAGTCAAAGGCCAGTATTCCAGAGAAATTTTGCAACAAATGATATTTCCGACTATTAATATCGACCCAAGCGGCAGGATTTCCATCTGAGATCGAACCGTAAGAACCATCTTCCTTCTTATACGGAATCCAAGGAGCTATACGGTCTGCTTGACGTATCAATTGAGTAGAACCGCCTCCATAAGACGCATTCGGTTCGGAATAGTCGTTATGAATAAAAGCCATGTTAGTCCTCATGGTTAATTTATCCGACAATTTGATATCCAGATTCGTTCGCAAATTAAATTGTTGACGATCCGAATTCCTCAATGTGCCTTCCTGCCCTAAGAAACCTGCAGAAGCCATATATTTCACATCTTCCGACCCACCACTGACATTGAGGCTATGTTTATGCATAAAACCGGTCCGATAAATATAGTCTGTCCAAACTGTATTCGGATGCCCATAAGGATCCGTTCCATCCTGAAATAAACGGAGATCTTCGTCTGTAAAACGAGGAGACGCCCCATCCTGTGTCAATAACTGATTATAAAGACGGGCATAATCATAAGAACTTAAGCGATCAATCAAAGTCGATACATTCGAAAAACTAACATTACCATTATAAGAGACTGTTGCTTTTCCGGCTTTCCCTCGCTTGGTCGTAACCAAGATTACCCCATTGGCAGCTTTAGAACCATAAATAGCGGCCGAAGCGGCATCTTTCAAAACCGAAATCGATTCGATATCATTAGGATCGATCGAATCGAAAGTTCCAGTTTCTATCCCATCCACCAGAATATAAGGGTTAGCATTGTTCAAGGTTCCGACTCCACGAACACGTATAGTTGACCCGTCACTACCAGGCTGCCCTGTTCCAGATGTTATCGTAACCCCCGGAGTCAATCCCTGGAGAGCAGAAGATACATTCGTCACCGGCCGGTTGATCAATTCATCTTTACCAATTGTGCTTACCGCTCCTGTCAGGTTTACTTTCGTTTGTGTTCCATAACCGACAACAACCACCTCATCCAAACTCTGTGTATCTTCGTGAATTGTGATTTTATAATCGTTTTTTCCTTTCGCTACGGCAACCTCCTGATCTACATAACCAATATAGGAAATCATCAATGTCGCACCGTCTTCAATTCCCTCCAATGTAAAATCACCGTCGACATTTGTCACCGTACCAACACCAGCACTTCCTTTCACTATGACATTTGCCCCGATAACAGGAAGACCGGTATTATCGACAACCGTACCTCTGATCGTTCTCTTGACTTGTTGAACACTTGCAAAAGACACATTTTCTGTCTTTGCGTTATCTTGTAGGAAAATCCGATTATCGACTATCCGATAAGAAATATCCGTATTCTTAAAGACTTTCTTTAAAACACTTTCGATGTGTTCATTTTTTACACGGACGGATACTTTTGAAATTTCTTTACTTAAAATAGATTCATCATAAGAAAATTCATAGCCCGTTTGCTCGCTGATACTTTGTATGATCATACCTACAGTTGTCCTGTTCAAAGACAATTCCAGATTCACATACAAAGTATTCGCTTCATTTACCGCCATCGCAGGCGATGTTGCGACTAAAAATGCTGATAATGTCGCAATAGATACTTTTTTATTCATACCATGTGATTCGTTTTTGTTAGTACTATAAAAAACAGTTAACTTTTTACCGGATACACCCGTACCCGCCAATAACACTTCCCATACCGGACAGCATTTTTTTAATTAACCGCTGCAAAGGAATATCCCCGATATTACGGAACTGTTTACCTCAGATTACATTTCAATTTCCCATAGACATTCATTTTTTTGTTTGTTTTTCAGATATATAAATTTCGGAACTCTCAATTCGATAGGTAATCGGCGCCAAATAGCAAAGCTGCTCCAAAACATCCGGCAAGCGCTCGTCTTCATTGATCACGCAACGAAACCTGCGTTGAGCCAGCCTCGACGACTCGATGTTTACATTTACATTATATTTGATTGATAATTGATTGGCGATTTCACGAAGTGTAGTATTCTCAAAAACCAGTTGGTTAAACCGCCATACAGCACAGACATTCACATCGACATGATCCGTAAAACAGGTATTTTCATCCCAGGAATAGGCAACACGTTCTCCCGGATTCATTTCTAAGATTTTCTTTCCGTTCAAGGCATGCAAGCTGATACGCCCTCTTACTAAAACGGTTTCTACAGACTTATTTCCAGCGTTAACATTAACATGAAAAGAAGTTCCATGTACCTCTACTTTCACATAATCGGTAGCAACGATAAATAGTGAATTAGCATTCTTTGCGATGTCAAAGAATGCTTCTCCTTGCAAGGAGAAGCATTCTTTGCGATGTCAAAG
>ERZ772867.4047-NODE-4047-length-11463-cov-5.454067_pt1 | contig 11463 bp, 7 predicted proteins | sample MGYA00511341_ERZ772867 | MGnify/ENA primary metagenome ERZ772867 (study PRJEB29015, sample SAMEA2737707) | human gut metagenome | biome: human gut; feature: human-associated habitat; material: faeces | place: China | collected 2012 ... | reverse complement strand
GGTCACGGATCTGACCGTTGATCTCCAGTTCCTTCGACTTTCCAGCGGTAGCGATAATGAATGCACCTCCAAACAATAATCCATAGTGTTGCAATATTTGGCATAGAAAACGCGGCCGCCCATTTGCAGGACAGCCGCGCGAAATTTCACACAAAAGCGCAGTTCGTTCAAAGAATCGAACCGTGTTTGGGTATAGCCCGGGGATTCTGACCCCACAAGGCGAGCGCGGCACAGGCCGTAGCTGCTTTCTTTACCGGAACAGTTTACCACACCCACAAAGCCCTGTCAAGCACTTTTACGCGATTTTGCAATAAAATATTCGTGCAGAGCATCACTTGACCTCGATCAGCTTCCCCAGTTCCAGCGAGTAGATGCCCTTATAGGTCACTGGCTTCGGGGCAAAGCGCTTGCTGACGGCAAGGGCATAGAGGTCAAGCTGGGCGCGATAGGCGGCAAGGAAGTCATCCTCGGATTTTCGGCGGTCCGTCTTGTAATCCAGCAGCTCCAGGTGATCCGGGAACACCAGCACCAGGTCAGCGATGCCCTGCACCAGCACCTTTGCCTGTGCCACGGCAGCGCTGTCGGCGGGGGCAGTGCCCTGAGCAGTCAGCACCTCGGCGGCAGGCAGGGCCGTGATGAAGTCCAGCTCCCGTAGCACCTCGTCCGCAGCACAGATGCGCGCAAAGGCTTCGCTCTCCACAAAGCGGCGGATGCGCTTTTCATCCAGCTTCTCCGCAATTTCGGACGCAGTGAGCTTTGCTTCCACCTGCCGGTCACGCTCGGCGGGGATCGCCGTTTCCAGCGTGCCCGCCTGCTTTGCCGCCGCAAGGGCCGCAAAATCGGCGTGCTCCAGGAAGGCGTGGAGGGCCGTACCCATCTCGGCGGCGGTCAGGCCGTCCTTTGCCAGAAAGCCCGGGCGCTCCAGCGTGGTCTGCTCTGCCTTGTGGACGATGCCGGTCACGCTGACCTTGGCGGGCACTTGGGCCAGCTCTGCCGCCGGGTACTGCCAGGCAAAGCCCTGCCGCAGTGCCTCGGTCAGGGCCGGGTCTGCCTGGGCCAGCGATCTTTCCTCCAGTTCCGGGTCGGGCGGCTCCACGCCCTCGGGCAGCGCCTGCTGCACCGTCAGGGCAATGGTGCTCCCGGTATCCGCAAAGGGCAGTTCCAGATCCTCGGCCAGCCGGCGCAGAGGGCCGCCGTTGGGGTGGACGAGCAGGGCCGTGCGGAGCCAGTCGGCAAAGCTGTTTGCCTGCCGGCAGAGCGTCTGCCCCGCCCCTGCTTCAAGGAAGGCCGCCGCTCTGGTAAAGGGGTTGGAGGTCTTTCCGATGCCCAGCGGAACGGTCAGGATCAGCTTATCCTGTGCGCGGGTCAGCGCCACATAGAGCAGACGCATCTGCTCACTGCGCATCTCGGCGGCGTGGACATTGGAGAGCGCCGTGTAAGCCGCCGTCTTGTAAGCGCCCTCGCCCTCCTCGGGGCGCAGGCGCAGGCCCGCCCCATACATCCGATGCAGGAGCACCGGCTGGCGGGTATCGGCGGCATTGAAGCGACGGGCCGTGTCGGCCACGAACACCACCGGGAACTGCAGCCCCTTGGAGCGGTGGATGGTCATCACGGTCACACAGCCGGGGCGGGAGCCGCCGGGCACGGTATCCTGCCCCGTGGAGCCTGCCAGCGCCGCAGCGTCAATGGCCCGCACCAGCGCAGAGATGCCGCCGGAACCGGCCCCGGCGCAGAAGGAGGCAAACCGCCGGGCATCCTCCCTGCGGCGGGCACCGTTTTCCATCACGCCCAGTGCGGCAAGATAGCCGGTGGAAGCAAAGATCTCCTCCAGCAGCTGTTCTGCCGGAACACTGCGGGCCATCCGGCGCAGCTCGGTCAGCCGGGCATAGAACGCCCGGACTTTTCCAGTAAAAGGGGTGTCCTCCCCGCTGTTCACGGTGAGCAGCAGCGCGCCGTAGAGGCTGATGCGCTGGGGGGCGTTTTCCCCCTGCTGTTTCTGGATCTCTTCGGCTCTGGCCCGCAGGCGGACAAGGTCGTCATCGGTAAAGTCAAACAGCGGGCCCAGCATGGCGGCAGCAAGATAGATATCCTGCGCCGGGTTGTCAATGACCTTCAGCAGGGCGATGAGGGGCCGGATGTGGGGGGCATCCAGCAGGTTTTCGCGGGCATCCGCATACACCGGGATACCCCGGTCGGTCAATGCTTCCACATAGGCCGGAAAATCAATGCGCGCCGCCAGCAGGATGCAGCAGTCCTCGTACTGCACCGGGCGGGTGGCACTGCCGTCCCGCACCGGCTCGCCGCTCTGCACCATCTCCTCGATGCGCCGGGCGATCCAGCCCGCGTCCGTTTCGGCGGTGTCATCGGGCAGGAAATGCGCCTCCACGCTGCCCGTGTATTCCCCGGGTGCCCCGCAGACCAGCCGCTGGCCGTCGCCGTAGGCCGTGTCGCCGAGTTCCGGGGACATGAGCCGCTCAAACAGGAAATTGATCCCTTCCACCACCTGCGGAGCCGAGCGGAAGTTGGCATCCAGCGCCAGCATGGCATCGGTGCCGGGGGCTCCCTCTGCCGGGCGGGGCCGCGCTGCGCCGCCGGGCAGGGCGGGCCAGCTGTCCAGTTTTTCCCGGAAGATGCTGGGGTCTGCCTGCCGGAAGCGGTAGATGCTCTGCTTCAGATCTCCCACCAGAAAGAGGTCGTCCCCTGCCGGGGATGCAAGGCACCGGTACAAGGCATCCTGCAGGGCGTTGGTGTCCTGATATTCATCCACCATCACGGCGGCGTAGTTCTGCCGGATGACCCCGCACAGCGCAGTGGGGGTGCCGTCCGGGTCACGGAGCAGGCGGAGGGCCTGATGCTCAAAGTCACTGAACTCCAGCAGCTTCCGGTCCCGCTTTTTGGCCGAGAACCGGGCATCGAAATCCCGCACCGCCGCAAACAGCGCCCGCAGGCGGGGCTCTGCGGCCCTGCGGTCTGCCTCAGCCTCCTCTTCACTGCAGGGGATCAGCTCAAGGATCTGCGCAAACAGGGCCGCGCCCTCATCGGCGCGGGTGCGGATGACTTTTTTGTGTTCGCCGTTCAGCCGCTTTTTCATCCCTTTCAGGCCGGGCAGCTCCTCCATGCCCAGCACATAGGGGGTCAGCAGATCGTAAAGCGGAGTCCACTCCCCCGCCACAGCCAGCTGTTCCACCCTGCCCAGCAGGGCGGCAGCCTTGTCCAGCCGTTCCTGTGCATCGGTATATTTTTCCAGCACGGCATTTTTTGCCTTTTCCCGGGCAGAGGGCGTTTTCTTTTCCTCGGCATCGGCCAGCTCCTGCTCCCGGTCGCCCGGGCAGTCGGCCAGCGCAGCGCGGAACAGCTCCCCTGCCGCCCTGGCACTGCGGGCGGCTTCGGCCAGCAGCAGATCATGCCAACAGGAGGCGGCAAAGCCATTTTCCTCCTGCCACGGAGCCAGAAATTCGTCCAGCTTTTTGTCGTAATCGGGCAGGGCGCGCAGGAAATCGTAGACATGCAGGATCGTCTCGCCCGCCGCGCGGTCGGTGCGGCCCTTGCCGTAGAGGTCGGCAAAGGCGCAGAAATCCGGGTCGCGGTAGGCGTTTTCCAGCGTCTCGCTCAGGGCAGAGGCCCGCAGGAGCTCCACACTGCCGGGGTCTGCGGGGGAAAAATCCGGCGGGATATCCAGCGCCTGAAAATGCTTGCGCAGCAGATCCAGACAGAAGGCATCGATGGTGCAGATGGGCGCGCGCTGCAGCAGCATCCGCTGGCGGCGCAGCGCGCCATTGCCGGGTTCCGCCTGGCTGCGCTTCAGAAGTGCCTGCCCGATGCGTGCCCGCAGCTCTGCCGCCGCCGCATTGGTAAAGGTGACGATGAGCAGACGGTCCGCATCCACGGGATGCTCCGGATCGGTGATGAGCCGGACAGCCCGCTCGGTCAGAACAGCCGTTTTGCCGCTGCCCGCCGCCGCGCTCACCAGCAGCGCGCCGCCCCGGTCCTCGATGGCGGCCCGCTGGGCGGGGGTCCACTTGGGTTCACTCATGCCTGTTCCTCCTCTCCCTCTTCGGGCTGCCCGGGAGCCTCAAAGGGCTTTGCGGGGGCCTCCAGCGCCCGCTCCCCGATGCCGGTCTCGTGGCAGCAGACAAAGCCGTAATCACACCACTGGCAGGGGCTCCGGCCCGTGACCAGCGGCTCGGCGGCGATCTGCCCCTCATAGAGCTGCTGGCCCATCCGGGTCACAAGATCATCCAGATGCAGCTGGATGCGGTTCAGCTTGGCGATGTCTGCCCGCTTGTCCTTCTGGTAGGGGCTGGGCGCGCCTTTGTAATAGGAGAAGGGCAGGTATCTGCCGGTCTCGTCGGCATCCATGGCATCGAACAGCTTCTGCTCGTCCCGCACCAGACCGTCCAGCTTGTATTCCACACTGTGGGCCGCCTTTTCGCGGGTGGTGGTCTCAGGAGCCGGGTCGGCCAGCAGGTAGAGCACACCCGCCGGTTCTGCCCCTGTAAAGCGGCCGCTTTTATCCCGGGTCAGGCTGAACAGGTAGAGCAGCATCTGGCAGTCCAGACCGCAGTAGACCTCCTTCAGATCCAGCTTTTTGGTGCCGGTCTTGTAGTCCACCACCCGCACCCAGCGGGTGCCGTCCTCCTCCACCCACTCGTCGGCACGGTCCACGGTACCCACCAGCTGGACGGTGCGCCCGTCCGACAGGTGATACACCTGAGCAGGCACGGCATCCTCGCCCCGGCCGATCTTCAGCTCACAGGCCACGGGCTTGAAGCTGGACTGCCGCTGCTCATCCCGCAGGTAGAGCAGCAGGCTCGTCATACTCTTTTTCAGGCGGGAGAGCAGGTAGGCAAAGCGGGCGGTATCCTCGGGCAGATAGCGCTTGGCGTACTCGTCCACCAGCAGCGCGGCAAGGCCCGCCATGGCCTCATCGTCCAGCTCCATAAAGGGCTGCAGCGCCGCCATGGGGTTATCCGGGCCAGGGTGAGGGTCCAACGCCATCTGCAGCACCCAGTGCATCAGGGTGCCGCTCTGGTCGGCGGAAAGCTCGGCCCGGCGGCGGGGCCTGAGCCCCAGCACATACTGCAAAAAGTAGCCGTAGCGGCAGGTATAATATTTTTCCAGCTGGCTGGGCGAAATGCGCAGCTTCCGCCCCAGCAGCGCTTCCAGCGCAGGCAGGTCATGCACCTGCCGGGGGGCCGTATCGGCCATCCGGCGCAGCAGGGCAAGGCCCTGCGGCTCGGTCTCGCCGGGGGTGTGCAGGGCTTCTGTCAGGCTGGCACGCTCGGTCTCCGTCAGGGGCCAGCCGCCGCCCAGACAGTCCAGCCCATCTGCAGGGGTGGCCGCAAGGTCCGTCAGTTCCAGCTCCGGGGCAGCGGGGGCCAGCGCTTCCACGAGGGGTTCCAGCGCAGCGCAGAGGGTCTGCCCCTGCCCCTTGGGCCAGCTGAGCCACAGCCCCTTTGCAGGGGCGGTCAGGGCCTTGTAGAAGCAGACCTGCTCACGCACCACACGGTTCTCAAAACAGTCGGGCAGGTCGATCTCCTGCGCCATCAGGGCATCGCGGTCGGCGTGGGTCAGCAGACCCACCTCGCCGGGCGCGGCCGGGAATTCCCCCTCGGCCAGCCCCAGCACGAACACATAGTCCGGCGCGTCCAGACGCATCTTGCCTGCGCTGGCCAGCACCACCGCGTCCAGGGTCTGGGGGATGTGCCCCAGGTCGGACGAGCGGAGCAGCAGCCCGAACAGATCCTCGTATTCGGCCACAGTCACGGTCTGCTCCCCCAGCAGATGGGCCATCTCGTTCAGCAGCCCCATGACCACGTTCCACTCCCGGGCGGCTTCCTCCGCCGCCGGGATGCCCCGGCCCGCGCGGATGGCCTTTACCTGAGCGGCCTGCTGTTCCTCAGCCCCCAGCGTTTTCAGGCAGAAATACACCGCCCGGCTGATGGCCTCGGCATTGACCCCGCGCACCTTGGCCCGGAATGCATCCACTGCCCCCACAAGCAGGGCACGGGCATATTCTGCCCGCTCCCGGTTGCGGAGGTCCTCTTCGGTCAGCGCCTGCTCTCCAAAGCCCTTGGGGCTGCGCTCGAACTTCTCCCGCCAGGCCGCCGCCGTGGGGGCCCAGGTGTAGGCATAGTTTTCCAGCGCGCAGACCTGCTCCTCGCTCAAGGCACACAGGCCGGTCTTGGCAAGGGTGGTCAGGTTCTCGGTCAGGTCGGCTCCCCGGGCGATCTCCAGCAGGGCCCGCACCGCCGTGGCCGGGGCGCTGAATTCCGGGGTGGTGGGTTCATCGCAGTACAGGGGGATCTCCGCCATCCGGAACTCATACCGGACAGCGGCACGATACCTGGCGATATCGCGGCAGACCACAGCGATCTTTCCGCACCGCACGCCCTGCCGCATCAGCCGCCGGATGGCACCGGCAGCGGCACGGGCCTCCTCCTCCCGGCTGGGCGCGGCAAAAAGCTGCACCTCGCCCGCCGGGGCATCCGCGGTGCAGCTGCCGGTCTCCAGCAGCTCTGCCACTGCAGCAAGGCCCGGGGCGTTCCGGTGGCGCAGATCCTTGCGCAAAAGCTGCGGAACGGCCACCTCCGCCCCATTTTTCCGGGCCAGCTGGCGCAGCTGCGCCGCCACCTGCTTGGCCCCAGAGAACAGGCTCAGGTCACCGGGCAGCAAGGGGGCTCCATCATCGCAGAGGGCCACCGTCACGCTGGGCAGCGCCGCCAGCAGGGCCCCCAGCAGCCGCTTTTTGGGCGCGTTGAAGGTATCGAATTCATCAATAAACACCGCCCGGTCCCGCAGAAACTCCGGCAGGCTGTGCCGGGCCAGTGCTTCCTCCAGCCGGGCTCCGGCCAGCTCCAGCCGGTCAGAGGGGTCCATGCCGCTGCGGGCCAGCAGGGTCTCGTAGCCCTGAAAGATGAGGGCCAGCTCACTGAGCTTACCGCTCTCGGCTCCGCAGGCCCCGGCCAGCTGTGCCAGCTGCCGGCCGGAAAGGCCCGCGCTCTTCAACTCGTCGATGGTCTGGGCCGCCATCTGGCAAAAGGCCGCACTGCGCCGGTGGCGGTGATAATAGTGGACATTGTCCTGCAGCTCCTCCAGCGCCCGGCGCACCAGCACGGCACGGCCTGCGTCAGAGAGGGTCTGCACCGCTGCGCCGCCCTCGGTGGAAAGGATCTTTTCTGCCAGACTGGTAAAAGAAAAACTCTCCACCATGCCGGACAGGGCATCCCCCAGCTCACGGTAGATGCGGCCCTCGGTGCTGGAAGTGAATTGTTCCGGCACCAGCAGAATGCTTTTTTCCCCTTTTTCGGCCCGGGCGCGGATGCGCTGGTACAGCAGCGTTGTTTTTCCGCTGCCGGAGCCGCCCAGAAGTAGCTGTAACATTGTTTTTCTCACTTTCTATAACGAGCTCACCCTCTCAGTCAAAGCCTGCGGCTTTGCCAGCTCTCCCGAAGGGAGAGCCTTTGGCATATCGGGTCAGCCCTGCGCAATGGATAATAATTGAGTTTATTGTACCGCAAAATTGAAGAAAAATCTATTCTGTGGTAAACTGAGGAAAAACAGCAAAACAGGAGGGGCACTTCCCCATGAAGATTCTAGCAGTTGATTACGGTGCCAGCCGCACGGGGCTTGCGGTCTGCGACCCCACCGAGTTCCTGACCACGCCCATCACCCCGCAGATCACCCTGAAGGCCCGGCCCAAGGTGGCCGCCGAGGTCTGCCGCATTGCCCAGGAGCAGAAAGCAGAGCTCATTGTGGTGGGCCTGCCGCTCAACATGGACGGCACCGAGGGCGAGCGCGCCGAGAAGAGCCGCAAGCTGGGCAAGACCCTGCAGATCTGGAGCGGGCTGCCCGTGCGGATGTGGGACGAGCGGCAGTCTACCTGTGAAGCCGCCGACATCCTGGACGAGGTGGGGACTTTTGGTGCCCACCGCAAGGCCATTCTGGATTCCGTCAGCGCCACGGTCATTCTGGAAGATTACCTCGCCTGGCGCAAGGAGCACCCCGGCGAAATTTGAACCGGAAGCAAAAAGAGACGCTTTTCAGCGTCTCTTTTTCGTTTATATGGGTAGTGTCACGGGAAAGCCGGTTTTGTCATTTTCAGTTGTTACTGCGCCTGATATGTCTCAATGCTGACGCTGTTGATGGTGATCGTTTCCGTGGGCTTCTGGTTCTCATCCACGGCGGCCTGAGCGATGGTGTCCACCACGTCCATTCCCTCGTACACCTGGCCCAGCACGGTATCGGTGTAGTCGAGGTAGGGCGCGCCGCCGGCGGTCTGGTAGGCCGAAACGACCTCAGCGCGGTAGCCTGCACTGTTCATCTGGTCGGTGAGTTCCTGGGTGACGGAATCCCCGCCGGGCAGAGTGGACATGATATAAAAGACGCTGGCGCACTGGCCGGAGGAGTCCGCCGCCATGCAGAGGGCACCGGAATAATGGTGGAGCTTGTCGGTGGCCTCAGCCGGGTAGCGGCTGCCATTCCAGATGGTGGTGCCCTTGCCGTCAGCACCCTGACCGGCCTCCACCACAAAGTTCTGCTCCACACGGGTCACGGTCAGGCCGTTATAGTAGCCTGCCTGCACCAGACCCACAAAGTTATCGTAGGCCTGCGGGGCCTGCTCCGGGAAGAGCACCGCCCGGAACACACCCGCCGTGGTATCGAACACCGCCACGGGTTCCCCCGCTGCCGGGTGGGTGAACTGCAGCTCGGCCGATTCCACCGCCGGGCGGGTGATGGTCTTTGTTCCGGCTCCGCTGCTGCCGCCGATGTTTTTCACAAGGCTGCAGCCGGACAGTGCAAAACTCACGGCCAGCAGCAGCGCCGCCAGCCGGACACGGGTCTTATTCATAAACAGATCCCTCCGTTCATATTCTGATAGCAGTTCCCCCGCACGCGGGAGATGCACAGAGTTCAGTATAGCATATTTCTGCCCGGGAAGCGAGAGGGAAATGCGTGAAAATTTGTCGTGCATTTTCTGTGCGAAAAACATCTTGACGAGCAGGCAAAAAAACGCTACACTATAAGCACAGCAAGGGACGGCGGGAACGCAGCAGATCCCGGGCTGTGTGCGTAATTTTATTTGAGTACCATCCCTTTGATTGGGTTTGGATAGACAGGAGAACGTATCTTATGGCAGAAGAGATCAAGAACCCGAACACCGAAGAGGAATATCAGCCCGATCTGATGACTCTTGAGGATGAGGACGGCAATGAGGTCACGTTTGAAGTGATCGATGCACTGGACCATAAGGGCGTGCATTACCTTGCAGTTGTCGAATACGCAGAGGACGAAGAGGATGTCAACGAGGACGCACAGCTGGTCATCCTGAGCGTGGGCGAGGACAGCGAGGGTGAATATCTGGACGTTGTGGAGGATGACGAGACTCTGATGGAAGTCAGCAAGCTGTTTGAGCAGCGCCTGAGCGACCAGTTCGAGATCGAGTAATTCCCCAGCACAGACAGATTCCCAGGCAAGACTTCCTGCCCGGCGCGATTTGTTGCGGTTTATATGATCCTACTAATCATTCAACGGGAGCCCGGAGTTCTCCGGCGGATTGCAGACCTCCCCGCCATGGGTCGACCATGGAGGTTCGATGAGGAAGCGTGAATCCGGCGACAGGGCACCCACCTGTCCGTAAGGGTAGGTTTGATTGCCGCAGACGACCGGGCGGGATCTTTTTATAGCATTGCATCCACCGCTGGCCTGCTACAAGGCCAGTGTGTGGATTTTTTTATAGGACGACCTCTCAGGCGCTGATGCCCCCGCATCCCAGCAGGGAAGGCGGCATTGTGCAGCGATGCCGGAGAGGTTCTTGCGGAAAGGATGTGCATTGCGGTATGAAAAGCGAACATCTGTTGGGGACGAGCATCCCCCGTTTCACCTACGACACCCCCACGGTGCCGGGCAATGATTTTTACACCCTGTGCGAGGGGGAGCATCCGCTGTGCATGATCTTCCTGCCCGGGTTCGACCACCCTGTCAGCCGCGAATATATCACCCGCTACCTGAAAACGCTGCCCCAGCTCAAGGGGGCACGGCTTGTCTGTGTGGTGCGTTCCTCGGCGCAGGCGGTGGCAAAGGCCACCCACGGCTCAGATTTCCCCTTTCCTGTCATCTGCGACGGCCCCGGCGTGCTGTACGGCTACCTGGGCGTAGAGCAGACCCGCGGCCTGCTGAGCTGGAGCTTTGCGGCCCAGAAGATCTACAAGGCCGCCAGAGATGCCGGTTACCACTACGACACAAAAGCCCCTCAGCTGCTGCCGCTGACGCTGGTGGTGGGCCATCTGGGCAAGATCCTGTTCACCCACTCCGGCCGCAGCCAGACCGACCTGCCCGAGGACTGCGCCGCCATCAGCGAGATCGTGCGGGCTGTGGAAAAGGCCACCGCCCCCACCGACGGCCCCGCAGACCCCCACTGCTCGGACGAGACCCTCACCCTGCCCGATCTGGTGGGTTGGGATAACTGAATGATCCACAAAAAACGGCTGCTGCACATTTTTTCCGTGCAGCAGCCGTTTTTTATTCTTCCGGTTCTTCTGCAAACAGCCCCGGGATGCCGCAGACAGCGGCCACGCCCACCACCGTAAACACGATGCGCGACCAGATGGAGCTGCTGCCGCCCAGCAGCCAGCCCACAAAGTCAAACTGGAACAGGCCCACAAGCCCCCAGTTGATGCCGCCAATGATCATCAGGATCAGGCACACTTTATAAAAGGTCTGCACAAAAAGACCTCCTTTCCTTTGGGCAGTTTTCCCCATTGGAAAGGAGGTTATGCATGTTACAGCATCCACTTCGGGCTGATGACCCGCGCGCCGCCCCGATCGGGCCGGGCCACATACACCTGCGGCCACTGCGCCCTGACAGCCTCGGCGGCGTTTCGGGCAGCTTCTTCGCTCTCAAAGATGCCAAACACAGCCGCGCCGCTGCCGGTCATCAGGGCAGTGACAGCGCCGTTCTCTTTCAGCGCGGTCTTGATGGCCTCGTTGTCTCTGGCACCGCTGCATTCCTCCAGCGCGTTGCCTGCGGCGGCACACACACCCGCCAGATCCTCGGCGCGGATTGCCTTTTCCTGGGCTTCGCAGTCGGGGTGGGTGCTGCTGCCCACTTTATCATAAGCGGCAAAGGCTTCCGGGGTGGAAACGCCGTAATCGGGCATGACCACCGTGAACCAGCAGTCCGGGCAGGGCGGCAGAGCTTTCATCACATCGCCCACGCCCTGCACCCGGCAGGTGCCGCCCATCAGGGCAAAGGGCACATCCGCGCCGATCTTTGCCCCCAGCGCGCAGAGCTCACTCATGGAGAGCTTTGCGCCGTAAAGGACGTTCAGGCCCACCAGCACACCGGCGGCATCGGCGCTGCCGCCCGCCATACCGGCCCGCACGGGCACGTTCTTATAGATGGTGATGTCCGCCCCCGCCAGCAGGCCGGTGTAGCGGAAGAACGCGATGGCCGCCTTGATG
>ERZ772867.4046-NODE-4046-length-11465-cov-6.343821_pt1 | contig 11465 bp, 10 predicted proteins | sample MGYA00511341_ERZ772867 | MGnify/ENA primary metagenome ERZ772867 (study PRJEB29015, sample SAMEA2737707) | human gut metagenome | biome: human gut; feature: human-associated habitat; material: faeces | place: China | collected 2012 ... | reverse complement strand
GTCAGGCTGGCGCCCTGGCCCTTTAAGGCGTTGCCCATCATGGCGCAGCCGGCCAAAGTGCGGCCCAGGGCCGCCGTGGCCACGGGCAGGGTCTTGTGGATCTGCCGGGCGCGCTCGGTAAGGTCGCGGCTGCTGATGGCAGCCGCCTGGACCATGCCATCGGAGGTGATGGCTCTGACAATTCTATCGCTCATAGCATGAAAATTCCTTTACTGTTAATATAATGTGCAGCGGGGCGTGGTTACCCCGCCCCGCAAAAAAATTACTCCCGCGTACAGCAGAAATATATCCTCTGTTCGCCGTCCTTAGGCCGGCGCAGGCGGCAATCACCGTACACGCGGATGTTCCCGAACCCGGCCTCCCGAAGCCAGCCTGTCAGCTCCTCCGGGGCGTAGTACCGCTGCCGGTGCAGCTCGGTATCCCGGCAGTAGCGCCCGTCCGTTCCCTTGCGGAACAGATCTACCCAATACGTGCAGATGCTCCGCCGAAACTCCGTGCGCCACACGCAGTAGCTCTCCTCTGTCTCATCCAGAAACACCTGGCCGTCCAGGCTTTGAAACTTATCCAAAGTATTCACATCGAAGATCAGCTCCCCGCCCGGGGCGATGAACAGATGCAGCCGCTGAAAGGTCCGCTGCACGTCGGCGGGGGAGGTGAGGTAGTTGAGGCTGTCCAGGCAGCAGATGGCCGCGTCCACAGTGCCATACAGATCCAGCTTGGGCATGGACTGGTGCAGGAAGATGGGGGCGATGCCCGGTACGCTGCCACTTTTCATCATGGCAGCGGCCAGCATTTCCTCGGAGGCGTCCGCACCGATCATCTCATAGCCCCGGCCGGTGAGCAGCCAGGTTATGGTGCCGGTGCCGCAGGCAAGATCCAGCACCGTGTGTACCGGGATGCGGCTGCGGGCAAAGAGCTTTTCCAGGTAATCCGCCCGCTTTTCGTACTCCACATCCCCGGTCAGGGAGTCATAAGCCCCGGCCAGGCCCTGGTAAGCGTTCATTCCTCGCCGCTCTCCTTCATTTTCTCCAGAATGCTCTCGTAGCCTCCGGCTCCGCCCAGCAGGGACCGATTCACCCGGCTGATGGTAGCGCTGGAGGCCCCGGTGCGCTCCAGAATGTCGTTGTAGATCATGCCCTCGTTGAGCAGCTTGGCCACCTCAAAGCGCTGCTCCATGGAGCGCATCTCCGAAATGGTACACAGATCCTGGAAGAAGTTGTAGCACTCCTCCTCGGTCTCCAGCATCAAAATGGCCTTATACAGCAGGTCGCTCTTTTGCTTGGTGGCGATTTTTGATTTGGCAGGATGCAGCATGGCGTTTGCCCTCCTTTATAATTCTCTCTCATTTTACTATTTTAGTTCGTGAAAGTAAAGCGCTCCGACGAAAAAATTCGTAACAAATTTGTAAACTTTGTAAAATCACCCTTTACCTGGCGGCCCTTTTCCTGTAAAATAATTCAGGTGAAAATCCCCCGCAGGAATCGAGGCATCGCTATGAGTTTCTTCCAAAAACTGGGCAACGCGCTTTCCCGCTTTATGTACGGGCGCAACGGCTCCGACCAGCTGGGCTGGGCGTCGCTGGTGCTGCTGCTGGTGCTCAACACCGTGAACCTGTTTGTAAAATACAGCAGCGAGACGGTCCACACAATTCTATCCACGGTGGTTTTCCTTCTGATGGTGTGGATCCTGTTTCGCATGTTCTCCAGGAATCTGCCCAAGCGGCGCAGGGAGAATGCCTGGTTTCTCGCCAAGGTCGTGAACCCCATCAAGAATGGTCGGGCCCGCAGCGCGGACAAGGAGCATAAGTATTTCACCTGCCCAAACTGCCGCACTGTCTGCCGTGTACCCCGGGGTAAGGGCAAGATTATCATCACCTGCCCCAAGTGCGGGACCGCTATCCACGGAAAAAGCTGAAACCGGTATCCTTAACAAGGGCCTGTCGGCTCTCACCAAACAGGTGGGAGCCGTTTTTTTGCACTTTGCACTTGCAAACAGATGTTCTATCCTGTACAATAGAGAAAAAGATCAAGGAGGGGAGGGGAGACCGTGGCGGAAAAAGTATATGTGGCCATCGACTTAAAGTCGTTTTATGCCTCGGCGGAGTGCGTGGCCCGGGGGCTGGACCCTCTGCACACCAACCTGGTGGTGGCGGATGCCGCCCGGACGGAAAAGACCATCTGCCTGGCTGTGTCCCCATCCCTAAAGGGCTACGGTATCTCCGGCCGGGCTCGGCTGTTTGAGGTGGTGCAGAAGGTGGCCGCTGTGAATGAACAGCGCCAGCGGGCCTATCCGCAGCACAGGCTGTATGCCCGGGAGTACGATGACCGGCTTATCCGTTCGGATCCCTCCTTGGCCCTGGATTATATCGTGGCCCCGCCCCGCATGGCGTATTACATGGAAATTTCCACCAAAATATATCAGATTTACCTGCGCTATGTGGCCCCGGAGGACATCCATGTGTACTCCATTGACGAGGTGTTCATCGACGCCACCAATTACCTGCCTCTGTACGGCCTGAACGCCCGGGGCTTCGCCCGCAAGCTTATGGCTGCGGTTTTGCAGGAAACAGGCATCACCGCCACGGCAGGCGTTGGGCCCAACCTTTTTTTATGTAAGGTGGCCATGGATGTGGGGGCCAAGCATATAAAACCGGATAAAAACGGCGCCCGGATTGCGGAGCTGGATGAGCGGAGCTTCCGGGAGAAGCTGTGGTCCCACCGACCCCTGACGGATTTTTGGCGAGTGGGCAAGGGCTACGCCAAAAAGCTGGAGGCCAACGGCATGTACACCCTGGGGGATGTGGCCCGGCGATCTCTGACGGACGAGGACCTGCTCTACCGCCTTTTCGGTGTGAATGCGGAGCTGCTCATCGACCACGCCTGGGGGTGGGAGCCGGTGACTCTGGCGGATATCAAGGGCTATCGCCCGGAGAAAAGCTCCATGGGTGCGGGTCAGGTGCTCTCCTGCCCGTATCCGGCGGATAAGGCCCGTTTGGTAGTCCGGGAGATGGCAGACGCCTTGGCCCTGGACCTGGTGCAAAAGCGCGTGGTGGCCCGGCAGCTGGTACTCACCGTGGGCTACGACCGGGCGGGCCGCACCGATGGCTATACCGGACCACTGACCACCGATCCCTATGGCCGCAGCATCCCCAAGCCCGCCCACGGCACGGAGCATCTGCCCTGTCTCACCGCCTCCTCTCGCTATATCATCGACGCCGCCATGACTCTCTTTGACCGCATCGTGGATCCACGCCTGCCGGTGCGGCGGATGTACCTGGTGGCTGAGCAGGTGATAGCGGAGGAGCTGGTCCCCACCGCCCCTCAGCCGGAGCAGCTGGACCTGTTTACGGATTACGAAGCACGGGAAAAGCATCAGGCGGCAGAGCAGGAGGCTCTGGAACGAGAAAGGCAGCTGCAGCAGGCAGTGCTGCATATTAAAAATAAGTACGGGAAAAACGCCATTTTGAAGGGTATGAATTATGAAGAGGGGGCCACCGCTGCCCAGCGAAACCGACAGATCGGCGGCCATAAGGCATGAGAAGGGAGGAGCATATGGGCGCATATGATGATATTCTGCACCTGCCCCACCACCGCTCGGAAAAGCATCCGCCCATGTCCATGCGGGACCGGGCGGCGCAGTTTTCCTCCTTCCGGGCCCTGGCGGGCTACGAGGACGCCATCGGCGAAACCGCCCGACTCACAGACCGCCGCATAGAGCGCGGCGAGGAGGAGCAGCACCGTCTGGACGATATCTTACGGCAACTGGAGTGCCGCCTGGCCGAGAAGCCCACCGTCACTGTCACCTATTTCCGTCCCGATGACCGGAAGGCCGGCGGCGCGTATTTGCAGCATAGCGGCCCCCTTCATGCCATTGACCGGGTAAACTGCCGCCTGATCTTCGCTGACAAATCCGAGCTCCCTCTGGATGACATCTACGACATCATAGATACGCCCTGACCTCACACTCCTCCGCAGGGGACGATGCACACATCGTCCCGCCCCGCCGCACCAACAAACTACCCCGGCAAATGATTGCATTTGCCGGGGTAGTTCTATCAAATTCTCACACGCTCAATTGGTCGTCCAGCACCAGCCCGGGGTTGTGCTTGGTAAGGAAACCCAGGGACCACGCCCCGCAGTAGGCGATAAAGTAGCGGTCCTTGAAGTCCTGCAGCACCCGGGAGTCGGTGCACAGGGTCATATCCTGGTAGTCCCCTTCATAGCTCTTGATGCGGATCAGGTGGCTGTAGGGCAGGCCCTCCATCCGCAGCTCCACGCCGTATTCGCTGCGCATACGGTATTCAAACACGTCGAACTGCAGGGAGCCCACCACGCCCACTACAATGTCCTCATAGCCGCTGCCGGGGAACTTGAAGATCTGGATGGCACCCTCCTGGGCGATCTGCTCCATGCCTTTCACGAACTGCTTGCGCTTCATGGTGTCTTTCTGCTCAATGCGGGCAAAGTGCTCCGGCGAGAACGTGGGGATGCCCGCAAACTGCACTTTCTTTTTGCCGGTGCAGAGGGTATCGCCAATGGAGAAGATGCCCGGGTCAAACAGGCCGATGATATCGCCTGCGTAGGCCTCGTCCACAATGGCGCGGTCCTGTGCCATCAGCTGGGTGCCGGTGGCCAGTTTGATGTTCTTGCCCTCCTGGACGTGGTAAGCTTCCATGCCGCGCTCAAACTTGCCCGAGCAGATGCGCATGAACGCGATGCGGTCCCGGTGGGCTTTGTTCATGTTGGCCTGGATCTTGAAGATAAAGGCGGAGAACTCATCGCGGCAGGGGTCCACGGGCTCATTGGTCAGGCTGTCCACGCGGGCCAGCGGGGTGGGGGTCAGCCGCAGGAAGTTTTCCAGGAACGGCTCCACGCCAAAGTTGGTCAACGCCGAACCGAAGAAGACGGGGCTCAGCTCGCCTTTCAGCACCTTGTCGAGGTCAAATTCCTCGGCAGCGCCGTCCAGCAGCTCGATCTCGTCCACCAGCTGCTGGTGCAGGTAGGGGGTCAGCAGCTCGTCCAGTGCGGGGTCGCCCAGCTCGGCCTCGGTCTCGCTGACCTTTTTCACGCCGTTGGCGCGGCCATCGCTGGAGAAAGCCAGCACCTTGCGCGCGTTGCGGTCGAACACGCCCTTGAACTCCTTGCCGCAGCCGATGGGCCAGTTCATGGGGTAGGTCTTGATGCCCAGAATTTCCTCGATGTTCTCCATCAGCTCAAAGGGGTCGCGGGCTTCGCGGTCCATCTTGTTGATGAAGGTAAAAATGGGGATATGGCGCAGGGTGCACACCTTGAACAGCTTGATGGTCTGCGCCTCAACGCCCTTTGCGGCGTCGATGACCATGACGGCAGAGTCTGCCGCCATCAGGGTGCGGTAGGTATCCTCCGAGAAGTCCTGATGGCCGGGGGTGTCCAGAATGTTCACGCACTTACCGGCGTAGTTGAACTGCAGCACCGAAGAGGTGACCGAGATACCACGCTGCTTTTCAATGTCCATCCAGTCGGACACGGCGTGCTTGGCGCTCTGTTTGCCCTTGACGGAGCCAGCCTGATTGATGGCTCCACCGTACAGCAGCAGCTTTTCGGTAAGGGTGGTCTTACCTGCGTCGGGGTGGCTGATGATGGCGAACGTCCTGCGGCGTTCGATCTCTTCACGATTTGTCATAGATGATATTTCTCCTGAAATGGATGGAACTTCTTCCGGCATCGCGCAGCGATGCCGGAAAAAGCATTTTTACACATACACACCCTATTCTATACGAAAACGCGTGATAATGCAAGGGTTTTCGTTATTTTTTCAGGATCAGGCAGGGCAGAGGGGCAGTTTCGGCCCAATTGGCAAAATCACACACCAGAACGGTGAAACTTTTCAGTGGAAGTGCCCGCAGAAAACGCAGCACCGCCTGTTTTTCCTCCGAGCCGATGATTGCCCCGCTGTACAGGATGGCGCTCACGATGCCGCCGGGGCGCACCGCCTGCAGCGCCGCCTGCAAGGCGGGGATGCTGCTCTGCGCGGTGGAGAATACCGCATGGTCCGCCCCCGGCAGCCAGCCAAAGTTGAACATGACTGCATCGGCAGTGCCGGGCTGCACATACTGTAATAAGTCGGCGTGGCTGCCGCAGATAAGGCTGTACCGCTCGGCGGGCACATTTGCCTGTTCCAACCGGGTGCGGGTGGAGCGGATGGCTTCGGGCTGCACGTCAAAGGCCAGCACCCGCCCGGCGGGGGCGGTCAGCCCGCACAGAAAGGTGGTGTCGCCGCCGTTGCCGCAGGTGGCGTCCACGCACAGCTGCGGGTGCACCAGCCGGGCGGCTAAAAAGTCCTGCACGAACTTGACCGCTGTTAAGTCCGGGGTGCGGCGGCGCACCAGCTGCCCGCCCTCGGCGGCAAAGCCGAATTTGCCCCAGAAAGCAAGCTCAGCGGCGTTTTCCGGCAGCGGGGCGGTAAACACGGTGGCGGCTTCCCGGTCATAGCCGCCAAAGCTGCGCAATACTTCTTTTAACAGGTAGGAGCCGTAGCCCTTGCGCCGCCACCGGGGCAGGATGCACAGGGCGGCAAGCTGTGCGCCCTTGGGGGCGGGAGAAAGGCAGCACTCTCCGATGCAGTCCTTTTCTTTATACAGGGCAAACCCCTGCTCAGTGCGGTGCAGTTCCATAAAAAGCTCCTCCTTGACGGGTCGATGTTCTTCCCTTACAATAGCAAGCGGAAACGCTGCTGTCAAGGGCAGAAAACAGGACCGCATTTCACATATTCTTCACGGCGCAAGCGATTCATTTTCACATTTGACAGTTACAATAGGGACAGTTCAAAGGAACAGATGTCCCTGCGGACCGGCCTTTGAGGGAAGGATGTAGTAACATGGAAAACGAGAACAAGTGGGAATACGATTATTCCGCTTCCAATAACGAGACCGGCTACCCCAACGTGGGCAGCAGCGGCATGAACACGGCGAACCAGTATAACGAGCCGGAAGCGCAGCCCGCGCGTCCGGCCGATACCGCCCCGGCAGATGGCGGCAGCGTGCCGCCCACCCCGCCGGAGCAGCCGCAGTACAGCGCCCCGGAGCAGCCGGAAAAGCCCCGCCGCAAGAAAAAGTTCAACGGCGGAAAACTGGCACGCAGCGCCGTGGCACTGGTGCTGGCAGCCGCCATGGGCTTTGCGGGCGGCTTTGTGGGCGCAAAATACGGCGGCGGCAGCAAGGTGGTCATCCAGCAGGTGGAGCGCCCTGCCAGCTCTGACAGCAGCACCGACAGCACCGGCAATTCCATCAGCGCCACCAGCGGCACCGGCCTGAGCACCGCACAGGTAGCCGAGATGGTCAGCCCCAGTGTGGTGGTCATCACCACTGAGCAGGTGGTCTACTCCCAGTGGTCGTGGTACGGCCAGAGCCAGGTGGAGAGCGGCGCGGGCAGCGGCGTCATCATCAGCTCGGACGGCTATATCCTCACCTGCGCCCATGTGGTGAGCGGCGCTTCCAACATCACCGTGAGCATCGGCGACAAGGATTACCCCGCTACGCTGGTGGGCGAGGATACCACCAGTGATATCGCCGTGGTCAAGGTCGATGCCACCGGCCTGACCCCCGCCACCGTGGGCAACAGCGACAGCCTGAAGGTGGGCGAAAGCGTCATGGCCGTGGGCAACCCCTTGGGTGAGCTGGGCGGCACCGTGACCAGCGGCATTGTCAGCGCCCTGAACCGCAGCGTCAGCATTCAGGGCTCCAGCTCTGTCAACACCATGTCCCTGATCCAGATGGATGCCTCCGTCAGCCCCGGCAACTCCGGCGGCGGCCTGTTCAACATGAACGGTGAGCTGGTGGGCATCGTCAATGCAAAGTCCTCCGACAGCGATGCCGAGGGTCTGGGCTTTGCCATCCCGGTAAATGACGCCGTGAAGGTGGCGCAGGAGCTGCTGGAAAACGGCTATGTGACCGGCCGTCCCTATCTGGGCATCAGCTACTATGCCGTGACCGATGCCCAGACTGCCGCCCAGCTGGGCGTGAACGCCTACGGTGTCTACATCGTGGAAGTGGTCAAGGGCGGCCCTGCCGACAAGGCGGGCTTGCAGGCCGGTGACCGCATCGTGAGCGTAGACGGCAGCGAGGTGGCCACCCAGAGCGACCTTGGCACCCTGATGCAGAACCACAAGGCCGGTGACACCATCGAGATCACCGTCGCGCGCGGTGGTCAGATGCAGACCGTTAACGTCACCCTTGGCGAAAAGGGCGCGGAGAATAACTGAAAATAGCATAAAGAAAGCGAGAGCCGGTGGCCTGTAAGCCGCCGGCTCTCGTTTTGGTTTAAGGATATAAAAAAGAGAATGTCAAAAACAAAGGAGGAATTCAGAAGTAATATTCACTGGAACCGATGAAAGGTACGCGATCCCAGTTCTCGTCCTGCAGCACGCCCTGTACGGTCAGGATTAAACGGGCAGGATCGGTGGTCGATTCATAAACAGAACATTGCGCATGTTCTACATACCAATGGGGAACCGCTTCCTGCTGTGCGGCCAGAAGGGTGGCATTGCGGTTCGGCTTTGCCTGTACGCTGAACCAATCCGTGGCGGTTTCGTACTGCGTACTGCCATCTGGCAGCTTTTTCAGGATAATCGGCAGATGGGCTTCAAAAGAAGCATTTTCGACTTCAAAGGAAAATGCCAGCGTGCCATACCGCCTCTGCGTGCCGTCTGCAGTGGTCTCGGTGCGGGATTCGATAAATTGCGCGGTCTGCACGCCAAAGGACACCGTGGCAGAGGAAGGGTTTGTGCTTTGCGGCTCTTTTGCGGCAAAAGCATAAACGGAAAACGATGCCAGCAAAAGCGCACTGCACAGTATCAAACCAATAGCCTGTTTTAGAATAGAATTATGCATCGCGTTTCCTCCGTTGCAGAACAAGAAGATTATAGATCATAGGCATTAGCATTGGAAACATCAAGACTTCTGCATGGGAATCCCTCTTTTCTGTAAAATGTTTTTACTGTATCAAAAATAGCAGGACTATTTATATTTGTCAATCATGCTTTTTGGTGAATAGTATTTGCAACAAATAACTTTGTAGATATAATCAAAATACCAATACCGGAATTTGAGAAAATGCCATGGAGGTCTCTGAAAATTTATAGCAGTTTGCGTTTTTAATGCACAAGCAACATCCGCAAACTGCATATCGCAAATATGCCGTTTCCCGCCACGACCCCTCCCGTGAAAAAGTAAATCGGGAAAATCCGCAGATTTTCCCGATTTACAAATTATAAATAATTTTTCCGCTGATGATGCGCAGAGCAACGCGGCGCGCATTCAAATCGTCTTACACCGCACCAAAAATAGTGGCGCTATACGGCGCAAGGGTGGTTTTGTTTGTAAAAACGCGGCTTGCCCCCCGCCACAGGCTGGAAGAGGTGCCATCGCTCAGCAGCTTCCACTGCCCGGCGGGCAGTGAGACGGTGCAGGCGGTTTCGGTGGGGTTATAAAAGACGCACAAAGCGCTCCATGCAGCGCCGTCTCCCCAGACGGCGGGCAGCATCCAGCCCACCAGCGGCTGCTCCAGCGCAAAGAACTGCAAAGCCTCCGGGGCGTGACGGTCGGTGCTGCCCAGCCGGGGAAAGGCTGCCCGCAGCGCCAGAAGCCCCCGGTAGTAGTCCACAAGGGCGTGGTACTGCTCGGCGCGGTTCCAGTCCAGCCGGTTCAGGGCGGGAGAGGAGCGGTAGCTGTTGCTCACGCCCTTTTTGGTGCGGGCGAACTCCTCACCCGCCTGCATGAAGGGCAGGCCGAAGCTGGTCAGGTAGATGCCCGCCGCCAGCCGGTTCTGCGCCAGCGCCACGGTGTCCCGAGCGGTGAACTCCGGTTTTTCGTACCGGACGCAGAGCAGCTTGTCCCACAGGGTAAAGTTGTCGTGGGCGGAAACGTAGCTCACGATCTGGCTGGGCGCGTGGGGCGGCAGACGGTCACTGCGGCACCATGCCGCCACCGCTGCGCCGATATCCCAGAAGCTGCCGGGCTTGCCCTCCACATAGCCCGGCTCCCGGGCATCGAAGCAGCCGCCTTTGATGGCGTCCCGGGTGTCATCGCAGAAGATGCCCACCCGCTCGTTGAGCATGGCAAGGTTCGCCTTGTTGGCCTCGTACCGGTGCAGCTGGCTGGCACCGCCCTGCCACGGCTCGCCGTACAGCAGGATATCCCGCCCGCCGGGCAGGCTGTCCAGCGCAGCGCGCACCGCGTTGATGCTCTCGACATCGTACAAGCCCATCAGGTCGAACCGGAAGCCGTCGATGTGGTACTCCTTTGCCCAGTAGAGGATGGAGTCGATGAGATAGCGCCGCGCCATGGGGCGCTCGCTGGCAAACTCGTTGCCGCAGCCGCTGCCGTTGGAAAAGCTGCCGTCCGGGTTTTGCCGGAAAAAGTAATAGGGCACGGTATTGTTCAGGGGATTCTCGGTGCGGTAGGTGTGGTTGTACACCACGTCCATCACCACCCCGATGCCCGCTGCATGGAGGGCGGCGATCATCTCCCGGCACTCCCGGATGCGCACCTCGCCCCGGGTGGGGTCAGTGGAGTAGCTGCCCTCCGGCACATTGAAGTTGGTGGGGTCGTAGCCCCAGTTATACTGCCGCAGCAGAGGCTTTGCCTCGTCCACGCTGCCAAAGTCAAAAATGGGCATCAGCTGGACGTATTTTACCCCCAACCGCTTGAGGTAGTTCAGGCAGGTGGGGTGGATGCCGTCGCCGTGCAGGGTGGTGCCCTGCTGGGTAAAGGCCATATATTTGCCCCGCCACGCCGGGCGCACCCCGCTGGCGGCATCCTGCGAGAAGTCCCGCACGCTCACCTCCCACACGGCGCGCTGCGCCGGGAGGATAGTGGGGCGCACATCCCGCTCCCACCCGGAGGGTGCGGTGCGGGCAAGGTCTACGATCATGCTGCGGACGCCGTTCACCCCCGCCGCCCGGGCGTAGGGGTCGCCGGTCTCGCGGGTGATGCCGTCCACGGTGACGGCAAAGGTGTAGTAGCGGCCGTGCTGCTCCCCGGGCAGCCAGACGCTCCACACCCCATGCGCTCCGCGCACAAGGGGCTTTGTGCCCAGCACGGCACCGCCGTCTCCCTTATGGTATAAGGTCACGGTGACTGCCTCGGCGGTGGGTGCCCACAGCCGCAGACAGGTGCCGCCGGGGGTGTAGTCCGGCCCAAGGGGGCCGGTATAATAGTTTTCGCGGTGGAAGGGTTCGTTTTCAAACATTGTTTTCCACTGGGCAGGCGTTTTTGCGGCCATGGTCAGATTCATTCCTTCTTAAAAGATTCGTTATCTTCAGTGTATCGGACAACAGGCTTTTTTTCAAGAGGGAATCGACGTTTACCGTGGAAATCAATTTTCCGCATGAAGGCTTCCCCCGCCGCGCGGCTGTTTCCGCAGGAAACCAGCGCGGCAGCTGCCGTTTGCCGTCACGACCCCTCCCCGTGAAAATGGGGTTCAGAAACG
>ERZ772867.4043-NODE-4043-length-11469-cov-3.887945_pt1 | contig 11469 bp, 15 predicted proteins | sample MGYA00511341_ERZ772867 | MGnify/ENA primary metagenome ERZ772867 (study PRJEB29015, sample SAMEA2737707) | human gut metagenome | biome: human gut; feature: human-associated habitat; material: faeces | place: China | collected 2012 ... | reverse complement strand
CTCCTACTCATACACCAGAATGTCGATGTAGGGAATACCGTTTTTATCAATCTTGGTTCCGTATTTGATAACAAGGTGTTTCTTATACTCCTCTAAGAACTCCATAAATTCCGGCGTAACCTCGTTGCAGATGTTCCTTTCATATCCGGAGAAAATGCGTTCCTTTGTGGAGGGCGTTATCTTGGTGACAACGATCTTTGAGCTTTTGCGCATATAGCAGGTGATGAGTTGTTCCAAAGTCATTTCAAACTCCTATCTATGTTCGTCTTCTTGACGTAACCTATTATAGAGCTTTATACTGCACTGTGCAACAAAAAATGTTGCAAAATCCGACCAGATAGGAGCGAAAATGAAATATCAGGTAACAGAATGTTATTGCGACCGATGCGGAGCTAGTTGCGATGTTGTGTTTGATGAGCCGTCGCGCACGGTTGTCGGCACATTTAAGCGCTGGTGCGAGCGTGTTAGGGGCGCTGCGCCTGCTGAGGATGTGCATTATGTTTCATTGTACGAGAGTCCTTTGATTGGAACCAACAGGCCCCTAGATCTCTGTCAGAGCTGCAAAGATTCCCTACGCGAATGGTGGGACAACGGTTCCAGGGCGGAGGTGCTCTAATGCCCTGTTACTACGAGGCTCTTGCCATTCTGCCCATATGCGAGACGGGGCTGCCCGCTGTTACCTGCGAGACGCAACGCTATCACTTCGACACCTTCCAGGCGTACGGCCATGCCATGGCGCTCATGCAGGACAATCCGGAAATGCGAACTATCAAGCTCGCCGAAGACAGGGAGCAGATAAAAGCAGGTTGGTACTATCTTTTTGTTCGCAGGAACAGCGGCGATATCGTGCTGTACTCAGTTACCCCGCATTTTAAAGAGCGCATAGACCCCTCCAATATCTGCGATTATTTCCGACGCCCCGTCTATCGGAGGTGCTCCCATGTCTAGGCCCGTGTACCTCGGGGGCAAGGTATTCCCCTCCATTTCAGCGTGCGCCGAGTGGGCAGGCGTTGACCGCAGCACGGTTTGGCGCGCGGCAACCGACCATAAGGCAATGCGCATAGCTTCTACGGGGATGATTGGCGAGCCCCGTTTCTGCGGCTATGAGAGCGAGGAAACTACCCCGGGGCATTTCGATGTCTTCAAAGTAAAGTGCCCGCACTGCGACCATTACCACGATGTGAAAGTGAGCTTGTCATGATGTACTTTAAAATCAACGACGGTAGGAAAATCGTTGCGCACTTCGCCGACTTCAAGAGTGCGACGTTGCTCTACAACATCCTCAAGGAGTACGCCAAGCAATCGGAGCCGGTGCACTATGCGGGTCTGTCCCTTCAGGGCCAGAAGATTCTCGCTTGCTATTACACCGGCATGGAAACACGAAAGCCAGACCGCTCTAAATGGCGTCCCATGTGGGAGGACGCGAACGGCAAGCGCATTTCCGCAGCCGAGGCAAAGGCAAAATTGGCAGCGTGCCGGGAGTTGATCTAAATGATCGAATCAATCTACCTGCTAGAAGTCTGCTTGCTTCTGCTCATCCTCTCCGTCGCCCTGCTCTGCTGGCAGATAGGGCGGCTCCTCGAATCGTTGGACAATGTTTACAGGCGGGAGGAAATACTCTACCGCATCCGCACCGGGGGCATGATAGACTTCAACCGTCAGATAAAACCGAAGAGAAGGGACAGGCTATGAAAGACGGCGGATGCGTTGTCGGCGCGGTGTGCGCCATTGTCATGAAAGGATGTGTGCTATGACATTCGAGCCAATGGTTTTGCTTTTGCTGCTGGTTATCATCGACTATATAGTCGGAACTATCGGACACACGTTGCGCGAGGGATTTTCCAGTACGAAGATGCGCGAGGGACTGGTGCACAAATTCGCCTATCTGGTTGTGCTGGGCGTGTGCCTCATCATTCAGGCGCTTTTGAACTACTACGAGCTGCCCTATTACTACGGCGATGCTTGTTTCTCGCTTGCCTTCGTTTGGATTTGCGTTACCGAGGTGGGAAGCATTTTAGAGAATGTCGTTCTGCTGAACCCCGATTTGGCGGACAGTTCTTTCTTGCATATATTCGACAAAAACGAGCAGAACGATGAGGTTGGCGGAGATGCAGAAGGTAATTGACGTTTCCTATCACAATGGTTCCATTGACTGGCAGCGCGTGAAAGATGCGGGCTACCACGCCATTATCCGCTGCGGCTATGGCTCGAATTTCGAGAACCAGGATGACGAGCAGTTCAAACGCAACGCTAATGAATGTGTGCGACTGGGTATTCCCTTCGGCTGCTATCTGTACAGTTACGCCAAGGGCTCGACCCAGGCAATGAGCGAGGCCGAGCATGCTATAAGACTGTGCGCGCCATATCGCGATGCAATGGCCTATCCGCTTTTCTTCGATACGGAGGAGCCGGGGACGGAAGCGGTAAGCGCCTCCCATGCCGTTATATTCTGCTCGCGCGTCAAAGCCGCCGGATTTGTGCCCGGCATCTATGCCAGCCAAGCATGGTGGCGTGAGAACCTGTCCAATGTCAACGGTTATGTCAAATGGGTGGCGCGTTGGTCTGCAACCCAGCCGGACACAAGCGCCTGGCAGTTGTGGCAGTATTCGGAAAAGGGAAACGTGCCTGGAATAAACGGTAATGTCGATCTCAATTATTCAAGATACACGCTGAAAGTTGCCTCTAATACCGCTTATGTCGATGCTGTCGCAAGCGAGGTAATAGCAGGAAAGTGGGGCAATGGCGAGGTGCGCAGAAAGAAGCTGGGGCGCGTTGCCAACATTGTCCAGCTTATCGTCAACCACGATCTAACGGGCAAATGGACGGGAGTCGATAAAGTGGCCCGCGAGGTCATAGCCGGTATGTGGGGCAATGGCGAAACCCGCAAAAGTAATCTAGGAAGTGCCTATGATGCTGTGCAGAAGCGCGTTAACGATTTACTGAAACAAAAAAGTTAGAAAATACTGTTGCAGAGTTTGATTTAAACAGCTATACTTCATTACGTCGAAAAAAAAAAAAGGAGGTGACAAACTCGAATGGAACTGGCTCAAATCGACTACAGAAAGCGCATAGGGCGAACGATAGCCCTCTCGCGGTGCTCGGGGCAGATGGTGCACGACGGGGAGTTCTTCGACGTGTACGAGGAACTGCCCGGGCGATTCACACCCGAGAGGGCAACGCGAAAGCTCCGGCGCGAGCTAAACGACGAATCAATCACGATAAACCATGTTGAAATCGAATCGCACTACTATTCAATGACGCTAGAAGAATTTATGACCCATGCGGAAATCACCGCCTAAACCGAAAGGAAAGAAATTATGACCCAGGAAATCACCGCCTACGTTGCCGAGCCGACCGAGATTGCAAGTGCCTCTGCCTGCAACGCCGTCCAGGGCGATGTGAACACCTTCGACCTTGCGACCAACGAGGGCAAGCTGGCAACGCTCAAGACGCTCAACAGCGCCGACTCGCTGAACGGCCACGAGGGCGAGATTCTTGACATTGTGGATTGCGTGACCAAGCCCGGCATTCGCAAGAGCCGCGACCCGCGTCTTCCCAATACCCCTTGCACCAATACCTATCTGGTTCTTCTGGATGGCACGGTGCTCATGACCCAGTCCGAGGGCGTTGCTAACTCCGTCCGCGAGATTGCGGCTATGTTCCCTGACTTCGGAAAGGGCTCTCTGCCAGACGGCTGCATCCATGCCGCTTTCGTGGCAAAGGACTTGCCGAATGGCAACACCATCAAGAACCTGGTGCCTCAGTTTTAAAAAAACAGGGCACGGATATTCGATGAGGTGCGCCCTCGCCAGAAGGCGGGGGCGTTTTTTCGATAGGAGGAAGTCATGGCGAGAAGGCCGCGCGCGGGACGCGATGCAGCGAAGGAAGAGAGAACCGACGAGATTTACAATGCTCGCCGACGTGCGAAGCGCTCGCTGGAGAGACTTGACCGAGATATAAAGGCAGGCAAGGTAAAGAACACGCGCCAGGTGAGGGCGTACCGTTCCGAGATCATGCGCCAGATATCCGAAAGTTATCAGGGGAAGAATCCGACTGATGCGGATGTGTCAGAAGCCCAGCGCGCTGCTCGGAACCTCGCTCGTTACACGGTAGGCGCTCGCACAAATGCAGTTCAGCGGCGAAATGTCATGTTCCGAGCCAATATGAAGGCCGGAAGCGCCGGTGCGGGCTCTCTCCCAAAGGAGAACGTGCAGCTGTTTTGGAACGCGACCAAGCACGCATGGGCGGGCCGGGGGCGCGACCGATACGCCAGCATTATGAGCTATTACGGAACCGACGATTTGCAAGCGATCTTCAACGATGTAATGCGCAAGAATAAGGAGGCACTGCGTCGTGCGAAGGGCCTTGCCGGGGCTGGGAGCATCGCCGACACGACCGACGCGGCAAATCCGTTGCAGCAGGCCATGGGAGAGGGCGTGGAGGCAGACGGAAATTACCCCAACGATTTTCTAGCCTACACGGTGCCCGTCTACAATGTCGCGTAAACTCCCATTCAAGATAGCGGGCATATATGATACGGAGACGACCACGCTCCAAGATGGGGCGCGCTCCGTCGCGTTCCCCTGCCTGTATATCTGCAACGATGTACGCGACGTCGATATAAGCTCCTACGAGGTCGATATCTGCGATGATATCCGCTATTACCGCTATGCGGGAGATGTGCTGGAATGGCTGGGCGACCTCATGCAATGGGGATATTCGGCGGGCGTCGTGCCCGTGGTGTGCGCCTACAATCTCATGTTCGATTTGCAACCGCTCATGCACGATCTGGCGCGAGACTACGAAATTGCGGTGAATGCGCAGTCATCGACCCATGTCTATACGCTCGATTTGTGCTACGAGGGCGATATATGTCTCCGATTATGGGACACCTATTATCTTGAAATGGGCGGAGTCGCCGCGATGGGGCGCACCTGCGGACTTGCAAAGGCGCTCGGCGATTGGGATTACAATCTAATTCGCACACCAGAAACTCCCTTGACTGCCGATGAGCTGCACTATGCGGCGCGCGACGTGCAGGTTATCCCCGCATATCTCCGCTGGCTCACTGAGGCGAACGAGTGGCTCGACGCCGATATGCTGGGATGTACGGTGCTCACTAAAACATCGCTGGTGCGTCAGATGGCACAGCGCACCATAGGGCGCGAGAGCGTGACGTTCTCCAATGGTCATCGTCATTCGCTTTTCGATGCCTTCAAAATGACCTGCATACGCGAATGGGCCCCGAATTTTTATTTGTACGCATTGCGCAAGGCTTGTTTCAGAGGGGGGCTGACGTTCACCGCCGCGAACCTCGCCGCTACGGTGCAGACCAATGTGGCGAGCCTGGATGTGACGAGCATGCACCATCTTTTCATAGCGGGACGCTATATGCCGCGAAATTTCCGTGTGCCGAAAACAGCACAGCCGTTGCAGCGGGTGGCAGAGCGCATATTGGAGACGAGTCGCGCGGAAGTGCTGAGGAGCTATTGGTGCCCGTTTCCGTTCGCTCTCCATGCGCGCATTCGATTCACAGGTATCCGGCTCAGGCCGGGAACCGTCTTCGAGCGCGAGGGAATCGCACTCATACCCCAGGGGAAATTTACCTCGAAAATCGGCGACGTTGATTTCATGACGCCCTCCGGCGCCGTTGCCGAGGAGGCGACCCGGCAAAGCGGTTGGATGGACTCGGCCACGGGTGCGCGCTTCGCGTTCTCCAAGCTCATAAGCGCAGACGCCGCGACCCTGCATCTGACAGAGGTCGAATTATGGAACCTGTCGCGCGCCTACGTTTGGGACGATATGCGCGTCATCTGCGGAGAGTATTCCCAGAACTTTGTGAAGGCACCGGATTACCTCGTGCTGCAAACCCATGTGCTCTACGCGACCAAGAACGCCATGAAGGAAATTGTCAACCATTACGAGGAGGGAGTGCCCTACGAGCGCCCCATAGGGGTGACGGTGCCCGAGGCCATCGCCGAGGACGTGCGGACGGGTGTCGCCTCGCCTGCGTTTCTAAAAGCCTATTACAATTCGACTGTCAAGGGAATGTTCAATGGCATTTACGGCACACAGTCCCAGGACATAATGAAACCCTCCTACAAGTGTCTCGCCGACGGCACTTTGGAGGTAGACCGTGCGACTGTCGCCAGTCTCGAAACCTACGACGATCTAAAGCCCAAGGCGGTGAAAGTTCTGTACAACTTCGGAAGTCGCATCGTGGGCGGCTCTAGAATGCACCTCGTTATAGCGCTCGAATTGCTCTATGAGGCGCTGGGAGGTCGTGCGAGGGCATGCGGCGGGGACACTGATTCAATTAAGCTGGCATGCGACAGTGATGTGACGGATGCCGAGATACTGACCGCACTCGCGCCGCTGCACCGCGCGGCCCGTGCGGCCATCGATCATGGGAGCGAGCGCGTGCGCCGCAACTTCCCCTATTTGGCGAGCGAGCTTTCAGGCGTCGGCGAGTTCGATATCGAGGATTGCGGTGGCGCGACGCGCTACCCCCTGCACTGGGAGGCATGGAACAAGGCGCGCATGGACAGGGACGCGCTCGGCGCGTACCATATCATCTGCGCGGGGCTGTCTCGTCCCTCTGATCGTTACAATGCCGAGGATTGGGCTCGCGACATGGAAGCGGCGGGTATGGGATTCGAGGACGTGGCATCATCGCTGCTCGGCTATAATTCTGTGGTGGATTACGGACTTTGCTACCACTTGGAGAGAACCCACCCGCACCCCGCCGAACGTGTGCGACGCGATGTGACCGACTGGCGCGGCAATACCGCCCATGTGGACGCCCCCGCCTCGGTCGCGCTCTATCCATCTGCCCGCGTCATCGGCGACACAACGAAGATTTCCAATACCCAGAACCTTCAGTATTTGCGCGAGATAGGGCGCGAGGTGGACGATGCGGTGAAGTTTCTGGGGCACAACGAGGGAGGTGCTTACCTTGACAGAGAGTAAATTCTACGACTGGGGCGACACATTTTCAAAAGACGCATATATGACCATGGTTTGCGCATCGCGCGACGCGGGGAAGACCTACGGGCTGCGCCGTCAATTCGTGCGCGATTACCTTAAAGACAAAAGCCGTTTCGTGCAGCTCGTGCGCTTCAAGACCGATTTGGCACCGGTATCGTCGGGCTACTTCGACAAATTGCAGCAGGGGCCCGACGTGGAATTTCCGAACTACATTTTCAAAACCGACGCGAGCACCGCATGGATTGCCGAGCGCGTGCCCGAGGGCGATAAACCAAATTGGCAGGTAATGGGGTACTTCGGCGCGCTCTCTCAAATGCAGCAATTCAAGCAGCGAACATTCGCGGATGTGTACCGGATAATGCTCGATGAGGCGATCATAGACCGGGCCATGAACCGATTCCAGCGCTATTTGCCCAATGAGTACTACGTACTGACCCAGATGATCGATTCTGTGAGCCGCGAGGTTCCGGGGGTGCCCCGTAGGCACGAGCCGCGCGTGTACCTGCTTGCCAATGCGCTATCGATGCGAAATCCCTATTTCACGGTGATGGTCATACGCAAGCCGCCCGAGTTCGGAAAAACGTGGTACGAGATTCCCGGTCTGGGGCGTCGCCTTCTGCTCGATTACGTGGAGCCGACCGAGCACACCCGCCGACGGCGTACGGAGACGGTAGCGGGAGCGCTCGCATCGCTCGCCGAGGGCGCGGGCGGTGCCATGGACAACGTTTTCCAGGATGCCACGGGGCTTTTCGTCGGGCGCAAGCCCGCCCGGGCCAAATTCGAGTTCGCGATAAAGGGACGGGGGCACCGTCTCGCCGTTTGGAGCGACGAGCGGGAGGGATATCTTTACGTGACCGCCAAGCTTCCGCGCGATGCATCTCCGCTCTACGCGCTCACCAACGATGACGGGGAGTTCAACGCGCTTTTCGCCAAGCGCAACGAATCGGCGATGCGCTACCTTCTGGAAGTCTACCAATATGGCCTCGTGCGCTGCGATTCCGATGGGACGCGCCAGGCGCTCGCCGACTGCCTTGCGCTCTACGGTCTTCGGTGAGATAATGGGGCTCGCCAGGGCGCGGCGGTGCAGTCGCCGAGTAGCCCGAATGCGGACACCCCGCGTGAAGAGCGCGCCGCACGGGCGGCCCCAGGGTACGGCTTTCAGGCGCGCCCCCGATGCTGTGGCAAACTCCTATCTGCCCTCGCCGCTATCATGTCGGCGGGGGCGCTTTTTTTTTCTATCGTGCTATAATGCGCGGAAGGCGAATCCCCGACACGAAAGGAAGATCATGGACGAGGAAAACGAGGAGCTGCGCGACGATATCGAGCGCGTCCGCGATATCGACGAAGGCGAGGCGGATCACCGTATCGAGGAGTTCCGCGATATCGTGGGGCGCATCGAGGACTTGAGCCGACAGCTCGCCGAGCACAACGACGCCGTCATGCGCCGACTCGACGCTATTCAGGGCATCGTGAGCGACAACGGGGCCGACGAGGGCGACGGCGCACCTGACCCCGATGACATCGACGATGACGATGATATCACGGCGCGCGACTGGGACGATCTGGCCGACGAGCTGAACATCTAAAGGAGGTAGAAACATGGCTCTTGAAAATTCCGTAATCGCGGAGAAAATCTGGCTGGAAGCGAGCAACGACTTCCAGCAGCGCATTCCAAATCCCACGATCAACTCTTTGGAGGCGACATGGCGCGCGCTGTTCAAACCGGGCAACAATGCCTATCTGAACCAGTTCATGGACGTTCTGGTCAACCGCATTGCCTACACCTATATGCGCAACCTCGAATGGACTAGCCCGCTGGCCGTCTTCAGGCGCGCCAAACTCAATTATGGCACGACCATCCAGGAAATCGCGCTCAACTGGGTTAAGGCCCACGCCTACAAGGACGATGTTGAATCCCTGCTACGCTTGCACCGACCCGAGGGCGATGTGGCGTATCACACTCAGAACCGTCAGGACAAATATCCTATTTCGGTAGTGCTGCCTGAATTGAAGAACGCATTTCTGGATGATTACGGCCTGAACCGCCTTGTTGCGGGTATCATGCAGGCCCCCGTCAACTCCGACAATTACGACGAGTACCGAATTGCGCTCAATATGTTGGCGACCTATGAGAACGCCTACGGTTTCTACAAGTATCCGCTATCGAAGGTTCCGAGCGACGAGGCGAGCGGCAAGGAGTTCCTGACCGCAGTTCGCACGCTCGTGGGAATGCTCCAGTTCCCGAGCGCGCGATACAACGCGGCGAACGTGTCCGTTCCGGTGTTCGCGAAACCCTCGGAGCTGGTGCTCCTCGTGACGCCCGCTGTCGCGGCGTCGCTGTCCGTCGAAGTGCTGTCCAGCATCTTCCATGTGGAGATGGCCGAGGTGAACGTGCGCCAGATCATCGTGGACGAGTTCCCTATTCCGAACACTGTCGCGATGCTGACCACCGAGGACTTCTTCATTCTGCAGGATACGCTGTACGAAACCACCTCGTTCTGGAATGCCGAGACGTTGGCGACCAATTACTACCTGCATCACTGGGAGATTGTGAGCGCTTCGCCCTTCGTCCCGGCTATCATGTTCACGGTCGGCGGAGACGGTACGACCATTCCGACGGTGAAGCAGACCGTAACGGGTATCACGCTCACGGGTGCGAGCACCGCCGAGGCTGGCGAGGATGTGCAGCTTACCGTGAACCTGACGGGTACTCTCGCACCGGTGCACGAGGGCGTGGCCGTGGAACCCGATGCCGCTACCTTCGCTGTTGCGGCAACCGACGGAGCCGCCGAACCCAAGGCCGTAGAGCTTGACCCGACGAGCACTTACGTGGACAAGTTCGCAGTGCTCCATCTGGCCGATGACCTGCCCGCTGGCACGGTGGTTACCGTCACCGCTACGAGCGCGTACGTGAACCCCTCGGCAGCGACTACGCACTACACCGCTACCCATGCTGTGACCATCACAGCCCCGACTGCCACCGAATCTGCAAAGCCGACGGTGCAGAAGAAGCGCACGGGCAAGGGCGCGAGCGGCACGACCGACACCCACGGCAACGAAACCGCCACCGACAAGCAGTAAGCTCTCTGCTTCGCGGGTATAATGAGGGGCGCGAGATAGCGCCCCTCTTTTTTATCGCTAGGAGGTTTTACATGGAACGAGACTTTCCCCATCTGGGGGACACGCCATTTCCCCACTTGTCCAATGTGGACGTGTGGAAGTACCGAAACAACTTCGATTATGGTAGGTGGGAGGACAACGCCCGCATAAAGATGTGCAGCGTCAACTGGGACAGCGGCTATGTGAACGTGGTGGAGTGGAAGACCGACAAGGCGCGGGACACGTATTTCGACAACCTTGCGGGCTACAAAGTGGACGAGCCTACCATGTTCCAAGTACAGCCGGACAACACGGTGAAGGTTCCCGTGCCGTTCAACGCGGCGACCCAGTACAATTACCTCGTGCTCGAATACCCCACCATGCCGACGGCAGCGAACCCGCTTGAGAACGCCGCGCCAGCCCGTCACCGCTATTACTACTTCTGCGAGGCATTGGAGGAACTGGCACCGTCCACGACGCTATGCCATGTGTCCCTCGATGTGTGGACAACCTATATCAACTCGGTGAGCGTGTCGGGTATGATGCTCGCGCGGGGGCATGCCCCCATGGCCGCGATCAGCGCGAGCACCTACCTAGAGAACCCCTACGAGCACCAAGCGGTGCTGACCGCCCCGGATGTGACGTTCGGCACGTTCGCGAGAACTCCCGCCGTGAAGTCGCACGTGTTCAACGGGGAGGTGCTGGCCGTCATCACCATGACCGCCGTCAGCTGGGGCAGCTGGGGGAGCAAGACGGCGGGAACATGGCAGGTACCGGCAGAACCTATGTATCTGGACGATACGCCCTCCCTGTTATCGTTCGCCATCGCGCCCGACAAATTGGCGGGGGTGCTGTCTGCCATGAAGGCGCAAGTACCTCAGGCATTCCAGACAATCCGCGCCGTCTGGTTCGCACCATCGGAGCTTGTAAGACTGGGCGAGCCCTACACGTTCGCCGGAGTTTCCGTCGCCCGCGTTATGGCGAACCCATGGAATACCTTCGATGTTGCGAAATGGAGCAAGCCGGATTTCGGATATCCCGCGAAATGCGCCGATATGGCGAAGCTGTACACCTACCCTTATGCGCGCGTCATGGCGCATACCGACGACGGGGACGTGGAAATCAAGATCGAGGAAACCGAGGGCAATATCCGTGGCCGCGCGCCTGAACCTCGTCGGGCCGTTTATCGCAGTCGATACCTATGTACATCTTGGAGGTGCATCCGCATCGCTCGCGTTCGCTGCGACAAGTTCGATAACAATGCCATGGGCCGGCGACGCGCTGCGCACTCTTCAGAGCCTGCAAATACCGACGTTCGCCGTCTACCTCGACGCAGGAACGGTCAACGACTACACCACGCACTTCGACCGCGCCCAAGCGGAG
>ERZ772867.4042-NODE-4042-length-11471-cov-2.239488_pt1 | contig 11471 bp, 12 predicted proteins | sample MGYA00511341_ERZ772867 | MGnify/ENA primary metagenome ERZ772867 (study PRJEB29015, sample SAMEA2737707) | human gut metagenome | biome: human gut; feature: human-associated habitat; material: faeces | place: China | collected 2012 ... | reverse complement strand
TAAATGGACTGACATATGCATACCCCACGATTTTTCCATCATGTTCTGCCACCAGATATGGATATTTTTCAAGTGTATGTGCAATTCTTTCACGAAATTCCTCCAGGGAGGGAACTTCATATTCAAATGTAATTGCAGTTTCCCTGACGTATGGTGCATAAATCTCCAACAATTCTTCTGCATCATCTAATGCTGCAACACGAATCACGATATCTTTTTTTAATGTACTCGTACTCATACTGTAATCTGACTCAATACCTCCCCAATCGGTGCGGCAATTGTAAGTTCTGCACGAACTGATTTTGCCGTATCGCCCTTATTGATCACGACAAGATGTTTTCCTCTAAAATAATCTACAAATCCAGCTGCCGGATAAACGACCAGAGATGTTCCCCCGATGATCAGTGTGTCTGCCTGGCTGATCGCACGGATACTCTTGTCAATCATATTTTCATCCAGACTTTCCTCATAAAGTACAACATCCGGCTTGATCACTCCTCCACACTCACAATGTGGAACTCCTTTGCTGTTCTTTACATATGCTGCATCGTAGAATTTTCCGCATTTTTGACAGTAATTGCGATGAATGCTTCCATGAATCTCATATACATTCTTGCTTCCTGCTGCCTGATGAAGTCCGTCAATATTCTGCGTAATGATTGCTTTAAGTTTTCCTGCCTGCTCAAGTTCTGCCAGCTTTTTGTGCGCGGCATTCGGCTTCGCATCTAAAAACATCATCTTTTCTTTGTAAAATTCATAAAATCCTTCTGTATTGCGCATAAAGAAGGTATGACTGACGATCTGTTCCGGTGAATACTTGTATTTCTGCTGATACAGGCCGTCCGCACTTCGAAAATCCGGAATATTGCTCTCTGTAGATACTCCTGCTCCTCCGAAAAAGACAATATTTTCACTGTCATCAATGATTTCCTGCAACTTTTCGATTTCTTTATTCACAAAATCATCTCCCTATTTTACATTTTCCATCCACTCAATGATCTGCCCCAGATCCTCCAGACTGGCTGATGCATGTTCCAGTACCTCTTCCGGCACATCTACCATATCATGAATATAAATCGTTTCTCCACCGGCTGCGATTCCTGCCATGACTCCCGGTGTGCTGTCTTCAACTACCAGACACTCCTTCGGATCACGTCCGATCGCTTTTGCTGCATTCCAGAAAATATCCGGTTTGGGTTTACTTGCTTTTTGCGTGTCTCCATAGATAAATGCTGCAAAATATTCCGCTATTCCTGACATTTGAAGCACTTTTTCTCCACGCGACTGTCTTGTAGAAGTTGCAACTGCTGCCGGAATCTTCTTTTCTTCCAAATAGGAAAGGAGCTCCATAAGCCCCTTCTTTTTAGGAACTCCGTCCCGCGCAAGCATCTCCATAAAAATCTTTTCGCTGTCTTGCTTCTTCATAACGAAATTCTTTGCCAAATGTATCTTCAAATATTCCCCTGATAATCGCTGCCGTCTTTCCCCGGCACTGATTCAGAAGTTCTGTCGTAATGGAATACCCCATTTCTTCTCCGACTTGCTTCCACGCAATCGTATACAGCCTCTCTGTATCAAACAAAGTGCCATCCATGTCAAATATCACGCCTCGGATCATATTGTACGCCTCACTCTTCTATACGTTCTCTCATCATCAGTCATTTTTTGTCTATTCTTTATCCATGCTGTCTGACAATTTTTCTTTGCTTTCTCTTGTATAATCGGTAAAGAATCCAGTCAGTGCGTCCAGCGTCTTTAACAGTACCGGGATCTCGCTCTTATCTAACTTGTCCACAATGGCCTGTGTCATCTGCTTATGATAATCTTCGTGATGATGATATGCATTTTCCCCTTTTTCCAGAAGACGCACATATACGACCCGTCGATCCTCTTTGCTGCGGAACCGGTCAACATAACCCTTTTTCACCAGACTATTCACAGCAGTCGTAAGTGATCCTACTGTAATATTCAGCTTCTTTGCAATGGTAGACATATTATTGCCCTCTCCAAGTCCGATTGCCTCTATGACGTGCATATCATTGTTGGTAATATCTTTAAATTCATCCGTAATAATTGCCTTACCTTCTACCTCCCAGATCTCATTGATCAGATTCACCAGGACATAGTTAATTGTTGCATATACATCACTCATTCGCACTGCTCCTTCATCCTTTACTTGCTTTTCATTATAGACGTTTTTTGTCAAAGAAGTCAACCTGCTCCTGCATTCCTTCTGAATTCTCTGACACTTGCATTTTACAGACAACTTTGCACTGATATATTTCAGATCCTGCTTACATCCGACGGAAGCGTTCATATCGGGAATCCACTAATTCTTGGATGTCTTTGTTTGTATATTCTTCCAGATACCCTTCGATATTTTTCTCCAGTTCATCTGCAACATCATTCATCGTTTCTGCTATAAAATGTTCCGGTTCTGCAAACACCTTCTCTACAATCCCCATTTCTTTTAAATCTGCTGCTGTCAGACGCATCACCCCTGCCGCCTCTGACGCTCTCTTGCTGTCTTTCCACAAGATGCTTGCAAACCCTTCCGGTGAAAGTACTGAATACACTGCATTCTCCATCATCCACACTTCATCTCCACAGGCGAGGGCCAGCGCTCCGCCGCTTCCCCCTTCCCCGATAAAGATGGATACAACCGGTGTCTTCAGTCTGCTCATCTCCAACAGATTTTCCGCAATTGCAGATCCCTGACCGCGCTCCTCGGCTCCAATCCCGCAAAAAGCTCCGGGGGTATCTACGAAACAAATCACCGGCCGATGAAATTTTTCCGCTTCCTTCATCAAACGAAGAGCCTTCCGATATCCTTCCGGCTGACACATTCCAAAATTATGCTTTACCCGATCTTTGGCGGAGGTTCCCTTTTCCTGGGCGATCACAGTAACCGGAACTCCTTCAAACAGCCCAATTCCTCCAATCAGCGCCGGATCATCTCCAAACCTCCTGTCCCCATGAAATTCATAAAATTCGGAAAAGAGTGCCCGGACATAATCACTGCCCACAGGTCTGTCCGCCCGTCGTGCAGCAAGCACATGCTCCCATGCAGAGTCCGATCCTTTTTTCTCCGGAGCCAGACAGGCTGCCGGGTTCTTTTTTGCACCTTCCTGTATTTCTGTATCCACCAGCTGACAAAGCGCCTTTTTGCAGTATTCCCGGTCATGCATTCTGCAAAGAGCCGCCAGTACCTTTCTTAATTCAAAACGTTCTATGATCCGATCCACGAATCCGTGCTCCATTAAAAATTCAGAACGTTGGAAACCCTTGGGCAAACGTTGTCCGATCGTCTGTTCAATTACCCGAGGTCCGGCAAACCCGATCAGCGCATTGGGCTCTGCCAGTATCACATCTCCTTCCATCGCAAAGCTCGCTGTCACACCGCCAGTGGTCGGATCTGTCAATACACAAACAGACAAAAGTCCTGCCGCGTGGTGCTTTGCCATTGCAGCGGATACCTTTGCCATCTGCATTAAAGAATGAATCCCTTCCTGCATACGCGCACCACCGGAGCAGGTAAACAGAATTAACGGTAAGTTTTCCGTCGTTGCTTTCTCGATCAGACGAGTCAGCTTTTCCCCGACAGCCCATCCCATGCTCGCCATCATGAAACGGCTGTCCATTACGCCAAGGGCTGCCGGTATACCATCTATGGAACCGGTTCCTGTAACGATGGCTTCCTTCATTCTGGTCTTCAGTCTTTCCGCTGCCAGTTTTTCTTCATATCCTTCAAACCCCAGTGGATTTTCTCCGACCAGCTCTCTGTCCGATTCCTGAAAGGTTCCCTCATCTGCCACTCTGCGGATTCTCTCATAAGCACGTACCTTAAAATAACCTCCGCACTTTGGACAAATATAATATGCATCCCGCACTTCCTGTACGAGGATCGGTTTTTTACATCTGCTGCAGCGGCATAATAAGCCATCCGGAACAGTTGTGGTGCTTTCGCTTTTTTTCAAAGCCGTTTTTGTTTTTTTAAAAACATGATCCAGATTCACTTGTTTTCTCCATTCCTGCGTTCCAGAAATTCAATGTCCGTTTTTCCCTGCCGGAACTCTTCATTCTCCAGAAGCTCATACAAAAAATCTACATTTGTATCTATGCCCTCTATGATCACTTCTCCCAGCGCACTGTGAAGCTTTTCAATTGCCTCCCGGCGGCTTTTCGCCCATACACTGATCTTTGCGATCATTGCATCATAAAACGGCGGAATCGTATAGCCACTGTAAATGGCAGAGTCAACACGGACACCCTTTCCTCCCGGCAAATGCAGCCCCGTAACCGTTCCCGGGCATGGTGCAAATCCTGCGTCCGGATTTTGAGCGTTTATCCTGACTTCTATGGAATGACCATTTACAGACACATCTTGCTGCTGCAGTAAAAGCAGCTGTCCATCCGCAATTCGAATCTGCTCCTTGATCAGGTCCACACCCGTAACCCATTCCGTAACCGGATGCTCTACCTGAATTCTGGTATTCATTTCCATAAAATAAAAATTTCCATCCGGCTCCAGTAAAAACTCTATCGTACCTGCGTTCACATATCCAGCTGCCTTTGCCGCGTCCACAGCACATTCCCCCATTTTTTGACGCTGACTTTTGGAAAGGCTTGCACAGGGTGCTTCCTCCAGCACCTTCTGATGCCGTCGCTGCATAGAACAGTCCCGTTCTCCCAGATAGATCGTATTTCCTGCACAATCTGCCAGAATCTGTACCTCCACATGCTTTGGTCCGGTCAGAAAATGCTCCAAATACATCGCTCCATCTCCAAAGGATTGTTTTGCTTCTGTCTGCGCTATCCGGAAATTTTTTCTGAACTCCTCCGGGCTTTGTGCCACACGCATACCCTTTCCGCCGCCTCCAAGGGCAGCCTTGATCATGACAGGATATCCGATCGCTTTTGCCTGCTCCAGTCCATCTTCTTCCTCATAAACAGCATCCCTGCTGCCCGGAATAATCGGGATTCCTGCTTTCTGCATCGTATTTCTGGCTTCCTGCTTATTCCCCATTCGTGCGATCACCTCTGCAGGAGGACCGATAAAAATAATCCCACATTTTTCACACAGCTCTGCAAACCGGCTGTTCTCTGACAGAAATCCAAATCCCGGATGAATCGCATCCGCCCCTGTTACAACAGCGGCGCTCAGAATCTGTTCCATTGCCAGATAGCTATCTGTCGGACGCGCAGGTCCAATGCAGACAGCCTCATCCGCCAGCTTTGCATGCAATGCATCCCGGTCTGCTTCGGAGTACACAGCAACCGTTTCAATTTCCATCTCCCGACACGCCCGGATGATCCGAACCGCAATTTCACCTCTGTTTGCAACAAGTACCTTTCTGATCATGTCTGTTATCAAGCTCCTATCATAAATGTCAGCTCTGCCCTTGCAACAATCTTTCCGCCTACACTGGCAGTTGCCTCTCCGATTCCCATCGGTCCTTTTTTTCGGATAATGCGTGTTTCCAGGCAAAGTCTGTCACCCGGAATCACTTTTCCTTTAAAGCGGCATTTATCCACTGCACCAAAATATGCAATTTTCCCTTTGTTTTCCGGAAGCGATAAAATCGCTACTGCTCCTGTCTGCGCCAATGCCTCCAGGATCAGCACTCCCGGCATTACAGGCTCCTCCGGAAAATGTCCGGCAAAAAAATCTTCCCGGTATGTAACACATTTATAGCCAACTGCATATTCTCCCGGCTCATAATCCTCAATTCCGTCAATCAGCAAAAAGGGATGTCTGTGCGGAATCAGTTCCTGGATCTGCATAATATTCAACTGCTTCATAGGGTTCTCCATATCCGTTTTAGTTCTGTTCTTCCACAATAAAAAGCGGCTGCCCGTATTCCACCATCTCCCCGTTTGATACAAGAATCTGCTTCACGGTCCCGCAGTAATCACTTTCCAGCTCATTCATCAGCTTCATGGCTTCCACAATTCCAAGGGTCTGACCCTTTTCTATCCCGTCGCCTTCCTGTACAAAGGGTTCGGCATCCTCTGCTGGCGCTGCATAAAAAATACCAACCAGCGGGGAAACTACCGTTTTTGTATGCTCTGTTTTTGTGGGCTCTGTTCCTGTAAGCTCTACCGGTGACATCTGTTTTGACTGTTCTTGTGGACTTTCCGACTGTTTTTGCAGCTGTACCAAAGTGCTTTGTGTTTCCGGATCTGTTTGCTTCCGAGGCTGCTTCTTTTTTAGGCTTAAACGCATACCGTTTTGTTCCAGGCAAAAACTGTCAAGCTCTGACGCCGATACCCGGTCGATCAGCTCTACGATCTGTTCCAATTCCATATCTGTTACTCCCTGTTTCCTTCCTCATAGCGTTTCATTAAAATAGAGGCATTGTGCCCGCCAAAGCCAAGGGAATTGCTCATTGCGTAATCCAGTTTTTTCTGCTTCGGTGCACCAATGGTATAATCGAGGTCACATTCTGCATCCGTCTCCTTCGTACCGACAGTCTGATGAATAAAGCCCTCCTGCAAGGTTTTCACACATACAATTGCCTCTACTGCACCAGCGGCACCAAGTAAATGACCGATCATGGATTTTGTGGAATTCACAGCTACCTGTTTTGCTGCTTCTCCAAATGCCCGTTTAATCGCCCGTGTTTCAAACAGATCATTATGATGTGTCCCTGTTCCGTGTGCATTGATATATCCGATCTGATCCGGCTCTGCCTCTGCCTCCTGCATAGCAAGTTCCATCGCCCTTGCTGCACCGCTTCCATCTTCACATGGCGATGTAATATGAAATGCATCTCCGGTGGCACCATATCCAACCAGCTCTGCGTAAATCCTTGCGTTTCTTTTCCGGGCATGCTCCAGTTCTTCCAGAACAAGGATCCCGGCACCTTCCCCAAGAACAAAGCCTTTTCTGTCTACATCAAAGGGAATGGACGCCCGAAGCGGATCTGTTTCCTGAGAAAGCGCCGTAAGAGCCTGAAATCCTGCAATACCTGTCGGACAAATACAGCTTTCTGCTCCGCCGGCAAACATAATCTCCGCGTCCCCATACTCAATGGCGCGGAATGCGTCGCCGATGCAGTTTGTTCCGGAAGCACATGCCGTCACAACATTGGTGCATTTTCCACGTATCCCCAGCTGAATGGAAATATTTCCTGCTGCCATATTGGAAATCATTCTCGGAACCATCAAAGGATCTACCCGATTTGCCCTTCCTTCCAGTATTTTTGTGTATTCCTTTTCAATGGTCGAAAGACTGCCAATTCCGGATCCCACGATTACACCGGCACGAAACAGATCTTCTTTTGTCAGATCGAGGCCGGCATCCTCCAGGGCCTCCTTTGCTGCTGCAACTGCATACTGGGAAAACAGTTCCATCCGTCTTGCCGCTTTTGCATCCATTTTCTCTTCCCCATGGAAATCTTTTACCTGAGCTGCAAGCTTTACTTTAAAGTCCTTCGTATCAAATCCGGTAATTTCTCCAATTCCTACGGTTCCTTTTCTGACATTTGTCCAAAATTCCGGAACCGTATTCCCGATTGGCGTAACCGCACCCAGTCCGGTGATCACAACTCTTCTTTTCTGCACCATTTTTTCCTCTGTATTTTTTTTCATAAAGCTCCTCATGTCCTGAAAATTTTCTGTGCTGCTATCTCAAAGCTGTCTTGCGCCAGACTTTCTCATGCCTTTTTGCTACATCAGCATACCGCCATCTACCTGCAATACCTGACCGGTAATATAATCTGCATCTTCGGATGCCAGAAACGCGATCACTCCCGCTACCTGTTTTGCTGTTCCAGGTTTTTTCAATGGGATTGCAGAAAGCATCCGTTCTCTGGCTGCATCGCTTAAATTTTTTGTCATATCGGTCTCAATCCATCCCGGTGCAACCGCATTCACTGTAATATTGCGTGAAGCCAGCTCCTTTGCCGCACTCTTTGTCATGCCAATCACACCGGCCTTGGATGCCGCATAATTTACCTGTCCTGCATTCCCGCAAATTCCAACTACAGATGCAAGATTGATGACCTTTCCGCTTCTTTGGCGAAGCATCTGACGGGAAACAAAATGCAGCATGCAAAAAGTACCTTTCAAATTTGCAGCAATCACAGCATCAAAGTCTTCCTCCGACAGTTTCATCAAGAGATCATCCCTTGTTATGCCTGCATTATTGACCAGGATATCGATTCTTCCAAATGTATCTATGATTTGTTTGATATTTTTTTCACACTCTGCATAATCGGAAACATCCCACGCCATGCACACTGCATCCCCGCCTGCAGATTTTATTTCTGCAACCGTTTCAAGTGCTGCCTCCTCTGATCCTCTGTAATTGACGATCACAAAGGCGCCTCTTTTGGCAAGTTCCATTGCCGTGGCTCTTCCGATTCCTCTGGATGCTCCGGTTATTACTGCAACTTTTCCTGTTATTTTCAATCTTTTCTCCTTTTATACCGTTTCGTTCAGAAAATCCTGCATTCTTACGAGATCCTCCATGGTAGAAACCGTACAGATCTTTGCCTCTGCATTTATTTTTTTCAACAGGGTGCTCAGTGTATGCCCCGGACCGATCTCTACAAAATACTCTACACCTTCTGCAAGCATCGTCCTCATGCTCTGCTCCCACTTTACAGGAGAATAGACTCCCTGGGAAAGCAGGGACCGGATCTGCTCTGTTTTTGTGATTGGCTGAGCCGATACATTCGATACATACGGAATCTGAAGCTCTGACAGTCTCACCTGTTCCAGCTCCCGTTCCAGTTTTTCTCCTGCCGGCTTCATAAACGGGGAATGGAAGGGTCCGCTGACCTTCAAAGGGATGACTTTGGCACCGTTTTTCTTCAGTCTTGGTATCATTTCCAAAAGCGCCTGTGTCTCTCCGGTTATCACCTGCTGACCCGGGCAATTATAATTTGCAACCGTAACGGCATTTTTTAAGAGTTCCTCCAATACATCCGGTTCCAGACCGAGCACCGCAGCCATCCCTCCAAATCCGTCCTTTGTTGCATTTTGCATCAACAGCCCTCGCTTTCTGACTAAGAGAAGTGCCGTTTTTATATCCATAGCACCAGCTGTTGCAATTGCTGCATATTCTCCAAGACTCAATCCGGCTGTCATATTCGGAGCAATCCCGGTTTCCAGAATCGCCGCTGTCATTGCCAGGCAACATGTGACCAGACACGGCTGTGTATATTCCGTTCTGTTCAACAGGTCATTTTTCGCAAAACAAAGGGACTTCACATCGAAATCCAGTACGCTTTGGGCTGTATCCACTACTGCTGCAGCTGCACTGTTCTGTTCATAAAAATCCAATCCCATTCCAGGCATTTGTGCTCCCTGCCCCGGATATAAAAAAGCTACCTTTTTCTTTTTTATCGCCATACCTTCATCCTTTTTTCTGCATCCTCTATCAGCTGTCTGATCAAGGTCCTGCAATCTGTTTCTTCATGGATCATGCCTGCAATCTGTCCGGCCATTACGCTTCCGTTTAACACATCGCCTTCCGTCACCGCTCTTCTTAATGCACCGAGTGTAAGATATTCCAGTTCTTCCATGGAAGCTCCCGCCTGTTCCAGCTCCAGATACCGTTTCGTCATATCATTTCGCAGAGCCCGGACCGGATGTCCCGTGCTTCTTCCTGTTACCTTTGTATCAATATCTTTTGCTTTTAAAATCCGTTCTTTGTAGGCCGGATGAATATGACATTCCTTTGTCACTACAAAACGCGTTCCCATCTGAACGCCTTCCGCACCAAGCATAAGGGCTGCTGCAATTCCTCTTCCGTCTGCAATGCCTCCTGCCGCGATCACAGGAATATTCACCGCATCACAAACCTGCGGGACAAGGGTCATTGTCGTACTTTCTCCGACATGCCCGCCGGATTCATAGCCCTCTGCCACAACTGCATCTGCTCCGCACTTTTCCATTCTTTTTGCCATTGCAACAGATGCAATAACCGGAATGACCCGAAATATCCTTTTCTTTCCAAAGCGTCATATATTGTTCCGGATTTCCCGCACCTGTTGTAACAACCGGTACACGTTCCCGCGCCACTGTCCGCGCTACTTCATCTGCGTGAGGGCTCATCAGCATGATATTGACACCAAAGGGTCTGTCCGTCCGTTTTCTGACCTCTCTGATCTGCTCTGCAACCCATTCTGCCGGTGCATTCGCTGCACCGATCATTCCCAGTCCTCCGCCATTTGATACCGCTGCTGCAAGATGATAATCCGCCACCCAGGCCATTCCGCCCTGAATAATGGGATATTCTGTTTTCAGCAATCCGGTGACTCTTGTCTGCATCCTGTTTTTGTCCTCCGCTTATGCTTTATGGCTTTCTACATAGCTCATGACATCACCGACTGTTTTCAGCTGTTCCAAATCCTCTGCCGGAATATCAACTCCAAAATGCTCTTCAAATGCCATTACCATTTCAAACAGATCCAGGGAATCTGCCTTCAGATCCTCTGAAAAAGAGGTTTCCGGTGTAATGGAAGCTTTATCTGCTCCAAGGTTTTCTGCTACAATTGCTTTAATTTCTTCAAACATAATGAAAAATCTCCTTTTTACTTTTTAAATCCATTCTGCGATAGATGCACCCCAGGTCAGTCCACCGCCAAATCCTGCCATTACAATTCTGTCTCCTGTTTTCAGTCTTTTCGACTGATCCAGTTCGTTTAAAAGAATCGGAATACTTGCAGATGACGTATTTCCGTAATTCTGCAGATTCATGGGAAATTTTCCCAGAGGCTCCTTCAGACGCTTTGCCACGGCCTCCACAATCCTTTGATTTGCCTGATGCAAAACATAGCAGCCAATTTCTTCTCTGGAAAGTCCATTGATACAAAGCACCTCCTCAATCACCTGCGGTACCCTGCGCACTGCAAACCGAAATACTGCCTGCCCATCCATACTGACCTTTGATGAAGCACTCTGCTCTATGCTGAGTCTATGCTGCTCTGTCTCCAGATTTCTGTCATAGTGATGCTCCAGCATCAATGCATTTCCCATGCTTCCATCCGAATGGGATATAAACCGATATCCCTTTTTTTCTGTGCAGGTCAGAACAACTGCTCCGGCTCCGTCTCCAAATAAAATACAACTGTTTCGATCTTTCCAGTCAATGATATTGGACAGACGCTCACTGCCAATAATCAGGGCTGTTTTGTAAGCTCCGCTTTCCAGATATGCTTCTGCACTCTGATATGCCAGTAAAAATCCACTGCATGCTGCATTTAAATCAAAGCAGACTGCCCGTACCGCTCCGATACGTTCCTGAATCCGACAGGATACCGATGGCATTACTGTTTCCGCAGAAAGCGTCGAAACAATCAACAGATCAATTTCCTTTGCTGAAATCCCGGAATGCTGCAGCGCCTGCATAGCTGCCTGGACGCCCATATCGACCACAGTTTCTTTCTCCGCGACATGCCTTCTGCAAATTCCGGTTCGCTCCCGAATCCATACATCTGTCGTCTCAACCATCTGCTCCA
>ERZ772867.4026-NODE-4026-length-11494-cov-6.225457_pt1 | contig 11494 bp, 8 predicted proteins | sample MGYA00511341_ERZ772867 | MGnify/ENA primary metagenome ERZ772867 (study PRJEB29015, sample SAMEA2737707) | human gut metagenome | biome: human gut; feature: human-associated habitat; material: faeces | place: China | collected 2012 ... | reverse complement strand
ACTGTAAATCTGCTGGCTATGCCTTCGGTGGTTCGAATCCATCACTACCCACTTTTCCCAAAAAATAACTCAAAAATTTAAGAGTCCGACTTTCGAAAGAGAGCCGGACTTTTTTCTTTTCATATAAATCCTGAACAAAAGAAGAAGAGTAATATCACTCTCCTTCTACCTGCGTCTTTGGCCAATTCACCAGATACAGCATTTCTGTGGCTCGTGTAAATGCAGTATAGAGCCAATGGATATAATCGGGAGTAAGCATATCATCCGTCATATAGCCCTGGTCTACATAAACATGCGACCACTGTCCGCCCTGCGCTTTATGACAGGTAACGGCATAGGCAAACTTCACTTGCAGAGCATTGAAATATGGGTCTTGCCGGATTGCCTTCATACGGTCTGCCTTCAGGGGTATGTCCTGATAATCTTCCTCTATCTTATGGAAAAGCTGCTCTTGCTGATCATGGGTCAAAGCAGGAGCCTCACTCGTCAAAGTGTCCAGTAATACCGTAGCCTCCAGTTCATAATTATCATAATCGGGGAATTTCAACAGAAGGGTGGCAAAATGGAAACCATAGAGGTCGATGCAACGGCTCACCTTCATCACCTTCGCCCTATCTCCATTAGCCAGGAAAGCAGGAATCTCATGACTTGGAACTTCGTTACTTTGAACTGTATGATTAGCTAAAGTATTAAATTTTTCACTCTTCACTTTTCGTTCTTCACTTAATTGCCTTTCCTTTATCTTCTTTCTTTCTTCCTCCATCCAATAATAATTGTTCTTCACAATCATCAGCATGTCGCCACTCTCCAGTTCCTCTTCCCTATCAAGCACCATGTTGCGGATGCCCTGGTTGAAGATGTTGGCGCGCTTGTTGCTACGAGTCACAACAATGGTATCGTCCAGTCCTACATGATGATAACTGTCGCCAAGAGCCTCGATGAGTTCTGCACCCGGCATTTCCCTGATATCCGAGAAACCGGAGAAACGGATTTTAGGCAGTTGGGTAATGTCATCGTGGGTAATCATCTGGCGGATACGGGTAGCATTAAAGAGGATGCCCGACTGCTGACTCTGGCGGACTACTTCGTTCAAATCGCACTCATAAACCGACAGTCCATATCCCTGGAGCATCGCAGCAGAAAGGGCTGATGATTCTTCCTCACCAACAGGAGGCAACTGTGCCTTATCGCCTATCAGCAAGAGGCGGTCGTTACGTCCCTGATACACAAAATGAACCAGATCATCTAGCAGACAACCGCTGCCAAAGGTGGTTCCGCCCAATCCCAGATTGGCAATCATCGAAGCCTCATCTACCATAAAAAGCGTATCAGTATAGAGATTATCATTGAGATTAAACTGTCCATCCACTCCGGCAAACGCCTTTTCACGATAGATGCGGCGATGAATGGTATAGGCAGGCATCCCGCTGTTCAGAGAGAAGACCTTAGCCGCCCTACCCGTAGGAGCAAGGAGCATCACCTTCTGGCGAACAGCACGGAGCGTACGGACGATAGCACCCGAAAGCGATGTCTTACCGGTACCCGCACTACCCCGGAGAATCATCACAGCATGAGGATTACTATCCGTCATAAACTGCACGAAAACATCGAGCGCCTGAGCCTGTTCTGGGGTTGGCGGAAAGCCAAATTGCTGTAATATCTGATATTTTAACTCTTCAATGTTCATATTTCGAAAACTTTTAGTATCTTTGCAGAAAATTTACTGCACCTATTTGCTGTGCAAAAGTAATAATACTTTTTGAAATGAGAAAAAGAATAAAGAATAATTATATTTTGGGAGCATGCGTCATCATCATGATGCTACTCTGTATTCTGAGTGTAAGCCAGCCCATCCGCTTCCAGAAAGCCATGGCTAGCAGAGAAGCAGAGGTGAAGGAGAAACTGATGCAGATACGTCAGGCTGAAGAGAAATACAAGGCAAAACACGGCGTATATACAGGCGATTTTCCGACACTGGTAAAAGGCAAGTACTTACAAGAAGATGCCCAATACATTCCCTATGCCGACGGTAAGAAGTTTACACTCGCTGCCACGGTTATCGTAGGAAAAAGCGGTAAGCAGATTCCGGTGATGGAATGTGGGGCCGGTTATGAAACCTTCCTCGACGGACTCGATGAAGGTTCCATCCAGCAGAAGATAGAGGAGGCCAACTATGCCGGCAACTATCCCGGACTCAAGATAGGCGATTTAACGACAGATAATAACAACGCAGGTAATTGGTAACAGATATGCAAATAAAAGGTAACAACATTCAGCAAGCACGCCTCACCATCCGCGTGAGCAGAAACACCCTCAGTTTTTCGGTAGTTGACCGTGAAGCTGAGCATCAGCTCATCTATGAACCTTACACAGTAAAGAGTGGTGTTTCGATGGCAGCCAACTTGCGTCAGGCTTTCAAGGAGAGTGCTCTCCTGCAGCGGGGATACCAGAAGGTACGCGTATATCTCGATTCGCCTATCCTGCTGGTTCCTATCGAAGAATTTCATGAAGAGGATATCGATGTGCTCTATCAGCATGCCTTCAACAGTCATAACAGCGATGCCATTCTCTACAGAGTGCAGCCGGAACTGAATGCAGTAGCGGTATTCCCTATCAACAAGGATTTGAAAATGGTGGTAGAAGACAACTTCAAGGATGTCCGCTTCACACCTATCATGCAACCGATGTGGCACTATCTGCACCATCGCAGTTTCACCGGCATTCACCGCAAGCTCTATGTTTATTTCCACGACAAGAAACTGGACGTTTTCGGTTTCGAGAAGAACCGTTTCAAATTCTTCAACTCGTTTAATGCCGAGCATGCCAAGGATGCCCTCTATTTCATTCTCTATGTATGGAAGCAGTTAGGATTCAACCAGATGCAGGATGAGTTGCATGTATCAGGCAATGTTCCGGATAAGGACTGGTTCCTCTACAACACGAAACTCTATATCAAGAAGACCTTCATTCTGAATCCTGCCGCCGAATTCAACCGTGCGCCCATCACAGAGATTAAAGGTCTGCCATTCGATTTAATGGCGCTGTACTTAAGTAAGTAAGACAAGAGTTGATAGTTAAAAGTTGATAGTTAAGAATTCAACAGAATAGCTTATCATAAAGTTCAATGTTCAACATTCAAAGTTCAAAGTAAATATGAGAATCATAACAGGACTATATAAGGGACGCCATTTCGACATTCCACGTTCGTTTAAGGCACGTCCGACAACAGATTTTGCAAAGGAGAACATCTTTAATGTGCTGCAGGGATATATTGATTTTGAAGATACCTCTGCCCTCGACCTCTTTGCCGGCACGGGCAGCATTTCGCTCGAACTGGTATCACGAGGCTGCAGCCGGGTAATTAGCGTAGAGGCCGACCGCGATCATGCCAACTTCATACGCCAATGTTTTCAGAAGTTGGGCGAAGACAAAGATATTCTGATTCGTGGTGATGTATTCCGTTTTCTGAAGACCTGCAAGCAGAAGTTTGACTTTATCTTTGCCGATCCTCCATACGCTCTGAAGGAGTTGCCGCAGATTCCAGACCTCGTTCTGAATGGTGACTATCTCAACGAAGGAGGCATCTTCGTCTTTGAGCATGGCAAAGACTATGATTTCTCCGAGCATCCACGATTCCTGGAACACAGAAGTTACGGAAGCGTAAACTTCTCAATATTCAGATAGAAAAAAAATCCCCGTTTGCACCAGACAAGATGCAAACGGGGATTTATTCGTTACAGCAGCGGCGAGAGTAATCTTACCGTACTCTCGAAAAGACGCTGCAGGAACGGACGTTTTACGAAATAAGATACATCATCTACCAGGATACTCTTCGCCTCATCCCGCAGATAGACAGCCTTCACGCGCTGTGCCATCTCCTCATCAAAGAAGAACGCATTCGCTTCGAAATTATTCTCAAAACTTCGGAAGTCGATATTCGTACTGCCTATCGTACAGAGGTTATCATCACTTACGAGCAATTTACTATGATTAAAGCCTGCCGTATAGAGATAAACCTTTACGCCAGCCTCTATCGCCTCCATCACATACGAACGTGATGCCCACTCTACCAGTTTGGCATCAGCATGACGGGGCAACATCAGACGGATATCCACACCCGCCAGAGCTGCTGTTCTCATGGCAAACAATACAGGTTCGGTTGGCAGGAAATAAGGCGTTTCCATATACACATACTTCTGGGCCTGAAGCAGGATGCGGACATAGCCCTGCATGATATCAGGCCAAGGACTGATAGGACTGCTCGTAACTATCTGTACGAGACAATTGTTGCGGATATGCACACTTACCGGCGGATAATACTGACGATTGGTAACTAATGTACGGTCTACGAAATACCAGTCTACCAGAAAGGCTCTCTGAATGGCGTAAACGCCACCGCCCTCAATACGGAGATGCGTATCGCGCCAAGCCTGTTTCTTATCACCCTTCACATAGCGCAGAGCTATATTCATGCCGCCGATAAAGCCCACCTTACCATCTATGACACAGAGTTTGCGGTGGTTACGATAGTTTACCTTACTTGTAAAAGCCGGAAAGCGGACTGGCATGAACGAATGTATATCAATGCCTGCATCACGCATACGTTCAAAGAATTCATTCTTCACCTTCCAGCAGCCTACATCATCATAAATCAGTCGCACCTCCACTCCCTGCTCCGCCTTATCGATCAAGGCATCAGCTATCAGATATCCCAAGGCATCGGCTTCGAAGATATAGGTATCGAGATGAATATGATGCTTTGCCTGTCCTATATTATATAATAAGGTAAGGAAGAAATCGTAGCCATCGGTATAAATATCCACCTGATTATCTTTAAAAGGCAGCGCCCAACTCTGGTTGGCAAAGAGATTCATCAGCGGTTTATTGCTGTCTGGCAGGTGAAGATTCTCCTGCTCTACGAACTCGAGCATGGAGCGCTTGGTGAGCTGGTCCATGCTGCGGTCGCTGATAAGCCGTTCCTTGCGGGTATTCTGTCCGAAGAAGAAATAGAAGATGATACCCACAAAGGGGATGAAGAAGAAGACCAATATCCATGCCATCGTCTTGGCGGGCTGACGATTGTCCATCAAGACGGTGATGATAGCCGGAACGGTTATCACGACATAAAGCAACAGATATATCCAGTGAAAATAAATCATATAGCGTTTCTCCTTTTTTATCTCTAATACTTCTTTACAGAGTTTCTCCCCCACAAAACAGGGGCTCCGGTTAATTGAAGATATTGTTTGCCTGGCTCGCCAGAAGCGTGTTCATCTGCTTGAGTTTCATAAACTCCTGCAGCAGTTCACGATTGGTCGGATTCCTGGCAAACTCCTGCTGTACCTCAATAATACGCTGAGCAATATAATGAGTGCGGAAGCTCAAGATGTCTTTAAAGACAAACTGACGGAGCTTATCGGCGCTCATCTTCATCTGCAGACTAGCCGTAGATACCTCCTGGTCACCTGTAGGCAAACCAGCCAACCTGCTGATATCCGGATTCGGATGATTGGCAAAATAAGTTTCGGCCACAAAATCATCTTCTTTTTCCAGATGCTCCACAGCTTCCTGCATAATCTGATTATATAAATCATTATGAAATTTGAACCCATCTCCACCCAAATCAAGACTGATATACTGAGCCACAGCTACCTCCACATCATTTCCGTCTACATCCTGTACCGTGATGAGCTGGTCGCCATGATGAATAATCAACTGTACCAGAAGTCCTTCTACCTCCAGGAGTTTATCCAGTGGGGTAACCGCTCTCATCGCTGATTGTGCCTGCTGCGCTGCCGCTACAGTCGAATCTTTCAATCCCGCAGCACGTCGCTCTGCCTTTACCTGCTCACTCATACCGTTGCGCACAAAATTGTTCAAGGCATTCACGATAATTGCCTCGTTCACGCCCAAACGGTGAGAACAGTCGGTGATATAAGAAGCGCGCGTTATCTGATTCTTGATTTTAGAGATGCTCTCAACAATCGAATTGATAGCCTGGCTTCTCTTTACAGGGTCTGTCACACCGCGCAGCAGAATATCGGTCTTAAACTGTATGAAGTCGGTCTGATTCTCCTGAATATATCTTCTGAATTCCTCTGCCGAATGACTGCGGGCGAAACTGTCAGGGTCATTACCGTCAGGGAGAAAGAGCACCTTTACGTTCATCTCTTCTTCAAGCAGCATATCGGTACCTCGCAGCGCAGCATGAATACCCGCATTATCCCCGTCATAGAGAAGAACGATATTACTGGTAAAGCGGTGCAGCAATCTAATCTGATGCACGCTCAGCGCTGTACCCGAGTTGGCCACTACATTTTCGATGCCACACTGATGCATCGAGATAACATCGGTATATCCTTCCACCATAAAGACACAATCCTCCTTGGCTATCGCCTTCTTGGCCTGATAGAGTCCATAGAGTTCGCGCTCCTTATGATAGATAACGCTATCAGGCGAGTTGACATATTTCTGGCTGATGCCCTTGGTTCTGCTGTCGAGCACTCGTCCGCCAAAAGCCACCACCTTGCCGCTCACGCTGAACCAGGGGAAGATGGCTCTGCCCGAGAAACGGTCAAGAATCTTATCCTCACCCGACTTATTGCCGGCTTCATCCTTATCCACCTTGAAACAGAGTCCCGTATCAACCAGATACTTCGGATTATAGCCAGCCACCTTAGCCGCTTCAGCAAGAGCTGTACGCTTAGGGAGCGCAAAACCCAACTGGAATTTTCTGATGATATCATCCCTGAAACCTCTTCCTCGGAAATAAGCCATACCGATAGCGATGCCATCCACATCATGCAGGAGAATATCCTGGAAATATTTCGCCGCCCAATCGTTGACGATAAACATGGATTCTCTTTCGCTCTCGCGCTGTTTTTCTTCGTTGGTCAGTTCCCGTTCCTGAATCTCAATTTTATATTTCTTGGCGAGCCAGCGAAGGGCATCTGGATAGGTCATCTGTTCCAGTTCCATCAGAAAATTGATTGCATTACCTCCCTTTCCGCAGGTAAAACAATGACAGATACCTCTTGTAGGAGATACAGAGAAAGATGGATTGGAATCGTTATGAAAAGGACACAAGCCGACATAATTGATGCCACGCTTCTTGAGCGTAACAAATTCAGATACCACCTCTTCTATCTTGGTGGCATCCATAATTTTTGCTATCGTCGGTCTGTCTATCATTATATATATTCTTTTTTCTGTTTTTACTATGCAAAATTACTATTTTTCTTTGAAAACACAAAGAGAAACGGACAGAAAAGTAAAAATGAAACATATTAAAAACTAAAGGTTACATAAAATAAGGTACATTCGGATAGTTTTGGCTATCTTTGCAACCGGCAAAAACACATTGCTGACAATCGGAAAATAACAACAAAATAAATAAATATGAAACTAAACAACATCAAGCAAACATTCCTGGCAAGCGCTGCCCTGCTCTCAACTATCAGCATGAGCGCAGCCGACAGATTTGTGAATTTCAAGCAAGGAGACTTGCTGCTGAATGCCAATAACCGGGTAGAAATCTACATGGACACCAACGACTGCAAAGGAGTGAGCTATGCTGCTCATGCCCTGCTGAAAGATATAAAAAGTGTGAGTGGAGCCACAGCCACCCTCACCTCGGATGCCGGTTTTCTGAAAAAAGCCGACACAGCCCGACCAGCTATCCTCGTAGGCACCATCGGCCATTCTGCAGCCATCGACCAACTGGTAAAACAGAAGCGCATCAACGGAAATCTGCTGAAGGGCAAACGTGAAAAGTTTATCATCACGCTCATAGATGGTCAGCTCGTCATTGCTGGCAGCGACCGCCGAGGCACCATCTATGGCATCTACGAACTCTCGCAGCAGATGGGCGTATCGCCTTGGTATGACTGGGCAGACGTGCCTGTAGAGCATCACGATTCCATTTTCGTAAACAAGGGTATCTATACAGATGGCGAACCTGCCGTACGTTATCGCGGTATCTTCCTCAACGATGAGGCACCTTGCCTAACGTCATGGGTAAAGAACACCTACGGCACCGGATATGGCGACCACCGTTTCTATCAGCGCGTCTTCGAACTGGTATTGCGACTGAGAGGTAACATGATGTGGCCTGCCATGTGGGGCTGGGCTTTCTATGCCGATGACCCTGAAAACGAGAAGACGGCAGATGAGATGGGCGTAGTGATGAGTACTTCCCATCATGAACCGATGGCTCGCAACCACCAGGAATACGCCCGCAACCGAAAGGGATGGGGCCCATGGAACTATCAGAAAAACAAGGCAAACCTGCAGAAGTTCTTCCGTGAAGGCATTGAGCGAATGAAGGGAACTGAACAGATTGTAACCATCGGAATGCGTGGCGACGGCGATGAGGCGATGAGCGCAGAGGCTGATACTAAGCTGATGACCAACATCATCAACGACCAGCGCAAGATTATCGCTGACGTAACCGGCAGAAAGGCTAGCGAAACCCCACAGGTTTGGGCACTATATAAAGAGGTGATGGATTACTACGACAAGGGCATGAAGGTGCCTGATGACGTAACCCTCCTGCTCTGCGATGACAACTGGGGTAACGTGCGCCGTGTGCCGAATGCCAAGGAACGCAAGCACAAAGGCGGTTGGGGCTTATACTATCACGTAGATTACGTAGGTGCTCCAAGAAACTCAAAGATGCTCAATGTAACTCCTGTACAGAACCCTTGGGAGCAGTTGACACTTGCTTACGAGAACGGAATTGACCGCCTCTGGATTCTCAACGTGGGCGACCTCAAGCCGATGGAATATCCTATCAGCCAGTTTATGGACATGGCGTGGAATCCTCATAAATACTCAGCGAACAACATCACCCGCCACACCCGCGACTGGTGCGCACAGCAGTTTGGTGAATCGCAGGCCGATGAAGCAGCCCGTATTCTGAACCTCATCTGCAAGTACAACGGCCGCTGCACCCCAGAGATGCTCGACAAGAACACCTACAGTCTGGAAAACGGTGAATGGCAGGAGGTGGTAAACCAGTATCTCCAGCTCGAAGCCGATGCGCTGCGCCAGTACAACAGTCTACCGGCATCCTATCACGATGCCTATCGCCAGATCATCCTCTTCCCTATCGAGATGATGAGCAATCTGCACCAGATGTACTTTGCCCAGGCACAGAACCATGCCCTCTACAAGCAGGGCAATCCAAAGGCGAATGTATGGGCTGATGAATGCGAGCGCCTCTTCAAGCGCGATTCACTCATCTGCGACTATTACAATCATAAGATGGCTGGCGGCAAGTGGAACGGAATGATGACCCAGAAGCATATCGGCTATAAGAGTTGGAATGATGATTTCGAGAAGGATACCTGTCCAGAGCTCTTCCGGGTAACCTCCAAGGATGGAGTGATTATCAGCGAAAACAACGGCGTGGTAGAAATCGAAGCTCCTTACTATAGCTGCAAGACGGATGCTGCCGAGGCAAAATGGACAGAGATCCCATTCATGGGCAAAAGCGTATCGGCAATGACTCTGATGCCGTATACCAAGAGTGTAAAGGGAGCCAGCATCACTTACAAGTTTAAGATGCAAGTTAGCAAAACTTCGGATGGCAAGGCATTTAATGGCAAGCAGAAGGTTCGCATTCATGTGATTACCAAATCAACCTTGGATTATCTCAACAAGGGCGGCTTAACCTATGGTGTAAGTTTAGATGGCGCTTCTCCTGTAGAGGTTAACTTCAACAAAGATTTGAACGAGAAGCCGGAGAACATCTACAATATCTATTATCCAACGATAGCCACTCGCATCGTGGACAAGGTGATAGAGCTAGAGCTGCCAGCCTCATCCGATGGCATCCACACCCTCACCCTCACTCCTAACGACCCAGCCATCGTCTTCGAGAAAATCGTGATTGATGGAAGAGGAGGAAAAAAGAGTGTCAAGGTGATATAAAGGTATAATATAATAATAAGGTTATAGGCACGCCCCCGAAAGGATGCGTGCCTATTTTTATAAAAAATGGTTAATTCATTTGGTAATCAGAAAGTTTCCTCGTATATTTGCAAAAATTATCAAGAGAAATCGCTTATGTGTAAATTTGAAGAAATAGAAGGTTGGCGTCTTTCCAATGGCAAGACCATCCGAGAGATCAAAAATGCCGTGCATGAGAAGGTTAATTTGGGGCAAATATATCTCATCATTAGCATTTTGCTTGCTTATATGGGAACTATTAGCATGCAAGCTCAATCATGCGAGGGACGAGTGTACCTAAAGAATGGTATCCAGCAACTCTATGAAAGTAATGACCGAATAGACTTGCCACGCAAGAAAAAGGATGTTCAAGTTTATAGAAACTTCTTTTCTCGCCAATGCACTAGCGATATGATACCTTTCGCCAACATTGATTCTGTAGTGGTGTGGAATGCCACCTCCAAGCAAAACGTACGCACACTTGTTCCTTTGGAAAATGTGGGATGGAGCTGGCTATATATCAACCACCCACGATTGCAAGTCTATATTTATGCCTCCCAAGGTTATTCCGTGACGGACATGGGAGGAATGAAAGCTAGGCAATGTAACACAGCAGCAGCAATGTTTTTCATCCCAAGCAAGACGGCTTGCGACTTCTATGTCAGACAGACTGATGGCAAGCTTATATGTCTGGGAGATACCTATAAGAAATGCGACAAACCCTTTATCCGAGAACTTTGCCACTGTGTAGGACTTTCGCAGGAATGGGAAAAGAAACTCATTGGACTAGGTGAACACAACCGAAGTTCTATGATACAACGAGTGATAGAAGTATTAGATGACAAACAATAAATAACAACTAAAAGGAAACATTATGAAAGCAATGAAGTTTTGGCTGCTCATGGCAGTAATGGTGGTAGCGATAGCTGCACACGCTCGCAAGAATGACGACCCAGAAATGCGTCATGTTCGTCTCACTATGATGGATGGCAAACAGATAGAGGGCTACATTCCTAAGAAGTACATGGGGTGGGCGTTAGAATATCAAGTAAGACTTGCCGAGAATCCAGATGGCAAAAAAGCCAAGAAGTACGATGCTGAGAAAGTAACCAAGATGGAATGGCTTGCACTCACAGAGGAACACCCTGAAGGCGAAGTGTGGGAACATTGCCAAACGATAGCACGTAATTCGATTAGGGCTGTAAAAGAGGATCGCCTTATGGAACTCCTTTACCGCGGCAAGAATGCATCTGTCTACCAAGTTCACGTATTTCTGCCTGGCAATGGCATAAACACAGGAAACTCTTGGGCTACTTGGTATGCACTGAAGCCTAATGGACAGGAAAGGGCATTTATTCTTTACAATGCAACGCTTGGCAAAATGGGAAGCCTGGATAGACAATTCAAGGATCAAAAGGAATATGAGGGACTGAAGAATTACATTCTTGAATGGTGGAACAAAGATAAGTCTTTAGCTAGGAAGCAACTGAATGATGGCGTAGCTATCTTTAGCCATATCTATGATGAATGGAAAGCAGCTTCC
>ERZ772867.4024-NODE-4024-length-11496-cov-10.559129_pt1 | contig 11496 bp, 9 predicted proteins | sample MGYA00511341_ERZ772867 | MGnify/ENA primary metagenome ERZ772867 (study PRJEB29015, sample SAMEA2737707) | human gut metagenome | biome: human gut; feature: human-associated habitat; material: faeces | place: China | collected 2012 ... | reverse complement strand
CGGCATCCAGCATGAATTCCGCCAACGGGATAATATCCTCAATGCACTCTGCCAGCAATGGTACATGCAACGGAAATTCATTCAGACGATGGAACAGGTCTTCCCGGAAACGTCCTTCGGCTATCGCCTTCTCCAGGTCCTCATTGGTAGCAGCTACCAGACGGATGTCCGTCTGAATCTCCTCTTTACCGCCTACGGGACGGTAGCGTTTTTCCTGCAAGGCACGCAACAGTGCCCTTTGTACTTCGGCATTCAGATTACCCACCTCGTCCAGAAACAGTGTCCCATGGTTGGCGGCGGCAAACATGCCCGTCTTGTTTTCCGTCGCTCCGGTAAAGGCACCCTTCACATGACCGAACAGTTCCGATGCCGCCAGTTCCTTCGGAAGTACCCCGCAATCCACTGCGATGAAAGAAGCATCCGACCGACCGCTCAACACATGTATCTGCCGGGCCACATACTCCTTGCCTGTCCCTGATGCGCCACGTATCAGCACGGCTAACGTATCCACCGGAGCCACCAGCCGGATATGCTCCTGCAATCTCAATGCCAAAGGGCTTTTGCTTGTATAGAATCTTTGTTTTGTATTGCCGTCCCTTCTCTTACGTTCCAATGCTTTCCGGATAATACCGAGTACCTTTTCTGTCTGCACAGGTTTGGGCAGATAGTCCACGGCACCTTTTTTAACCGCTTCCACGGCACCGGGTATATCCCCGTAGCCTGTCATGATGAGGAAAGGAATACGATAGCCATGTGTATTCATCCATTCCAGCAGTTCCATGCCATTGCCGTTGTCGAGACGAAAATCCGATAATACCAGATCCACATCATGGTTGTCCAAAAACTCCTTTGCATTGTCCACGGATAATACATAACGAGCATTGATACCATTTTTCACCAGCCAGTTTGTGGTAGCACGTGCATACACACGGTCATCCTCTACTATCAATACAGTTTCCATATACTCTTTTCTTTATTCTTTTTGCTTTCTCTACAGCATGTTCCACAGCTTTAATCAGTTCCTCTATTCTTTCGTCCGATAAGCCACCCCATTTTTCGGAAGGCATGGAAGCCATTTCCCTCAGTTCACTTTGGGGAATGTTTATACGGATCATTTCCCAAAGCGGCGCGGCTTTGTGTATGATACTTCCCAACTTCTTATAATCTCCCGTGGAAAAAGCGTCCCTTATTCCGGCAAGTTCACCCATGGTATCCTTTATGAACAGGTCCAGCATCTCTTCCACGTTTTCCTCTCCTTCCATGATGGCAGCAAAAGCAGGTCGATCCATCTGTGAAACTGCCGCCAGCAACTCTTCCTCAGAGAAAGGCTTATACAGACAGTCGGCAAAACCTGCGGTAAGATACTCTCCCTTTTTATCGGAACGTGCCGTGATGGCTATGACGGGAATCTCCCATGCCCGGGGAATGTTCGAGGTCCTCAACAGCTCAAGGACCGAGAAGCCATTCGTACCGGGCATCTGTATGTCGGTCAGCAGAAGGTCGTATTTCTGTTTGTTCAGACAATCCATCAACTCCCGGACATCCGAGCAGCAGTCACAGTGAATCTGATTACGGGAAAGCATTTTACTGATGACTCCCAGCTGGATACGGTTGTCATCAATGACCAGCACACGGATATCAACGGGCAATTCACAAACAGGAGAAAACTTCTCTTCCGGACAGACGGGGTGTCCGGCCGGTAGCATAGGCAGGAAAACAGAAAAACGGCTGCCCTCACCGGGTACACTCTCCACTTCCACATGCCCCTGCATCAAGGATACGAGTCGGGCCGTGATTGCCAACCCCAACCCGAAGCCGGGGATATTACGCGCATTGTCGAGCCTTTCGAAAGCTCCGAATATCCGTTTTTTCTCCTCAAGGCCTATTCCCATACCCGTATCCAGGACAGAAATATGAAGATTTCCCGGCCGGTATTCCACCTCAAGAAACACCTTCCCGTGAAATGTGAACTTCAAGGCATTGGACAGCAGGTTGCCGACTATCTGCCGGATATGCGAGCTGTCACAGTTGACCATAACATCCAGACCGGAGAAAGATGCAGTGAACGCAAGTTTTTTCTGCCGGGCGGCAAGACGGTGGCTGTCCGCTATTTCTTCAAACAGAGTTTTCAAGCTGAAGAGTGTGTTTTTGGAGTGCGTCCCACCTTCATCCATCCGGTGATATTCCATCAGCGTGTCTACCAGAGCGAGCATATAATCGGACGAATGCAGGATATTGTCCAGATAACCGACCCTGCAACTACCATCGCTTTCCGAAGACAACTGTTCCGCACAGCCTCTGATAGCTGCCAGCGGAGCACGCAGGTCATGGGCCACTGAGGCCATCAGCTCCTTACGTGAACGGAGCAATTCTCTATTCCGATTGTCGGACTGTTCAAATTCCCTCTCATACCGAAGACGACGGTTCAAATCCCGGTGAATGAGGATATACAATACAATTGCCAGTAAAGAGATAGACAAAGCCAAGCCGGCTACCACATAGTAGGAATTATTCCGTTCAAGGACAAAGGTTCTGTAGCGTGCAGCAAAACGTTCGTTATTCTCCCGTTCAAATTCAGAGACTATGCTGTTCATCCTTTCGTTCAGTTCCATGCCGCCAACGTATAAGCTGTCCATCTGTGCCTGTATTTGCACTAATCTTTCAGCCTGTTCCAAGGACAGAGAGTGGAGCATACATGTTGCCATTCCGATTGAAGGGACAATGAACAAAGAGCAATGCCTACATTCGCCATCTTCCTTCTGTCGCTGACAGGCAAATTTATTCTCTTTTAATGGAAAAATATCCCAAATTCCCTTCTTAGAACTATCTCTCGTACCGGATTTAAACAAGACCATATTCCTCTTTTGCTGCACAGCTTGTCTCCCAGCAGTCAAAATAATGGAAGGGATACTTTCCTGTACAATATCGCCAATACTCTGCAATTCATTGAAAGTATGCATTGTCTTGAAAAGAAGAATTTCTTTATTCCAAAGAAGAAGACACAATGAGTCAATACGGTTTTTTTGTAAGGGAGTATGGACATACTCCTTTAGGAGTTGCAGACTGTCACAAACCCCATATCGTTTATAACTGTAGTTCTTCAAATCGTTGTCATCCCATGTTATGGCAATTTCCGCATGAGTAGAAAGATCCAATAGGCCTATGTAACTTTTTTCTGCTAGACTATGTATCGCTGCCAACTCCTTCTCTTCTTTGCGCAGCATGTGTCTTAGTACCTGTTCCTTGCGGAACTGATAGACAATGAAAGCTAACAGTAAAACTAAAATAGCATAACCGAAGCATATTTTTAACTTTAACCACATAATGATACCGACTGTAAATTTATATAATGTTCACATCAATAAGTGCAATATCTGAAAAGGCAAAATAAAAAACTTATTAGTATATAGTGACACTAATACTAAATCATCTTGTATTGATAAATTGCACTGATAATGTAGTGCTTTTAGCTGATTGACAATCAAATTTTACTATACATTAAAGCTCTTTTTGTTTTTATAATTACACGAACTTTTCAATTTTAACAATATTAAGAAGAGAAATAGAACATATAATTTGTATATAGTGTATCTAAAAGGAAATAAGAACAAATATTCACATTATAAAACGGAATAAAATAAGGTGTTTTTTTTTAAAATCCTAACAGTTTCATCACCGGACTTATAAAATGACCTATTCTGCCGATATAGGAATTTTCCTGTTGTTTCAAGTTTCGGAAGGCAGTCAATTCCTTTATCTTCTGTTCTTTTGTTGAAAAGTCTTTTTCTGTCTGTTCTATCCGGCTGATTTCTTTGTCGAGGGCATCAAGCTTTTCAGAATGATGGGGATAATATCCAAGAAACCATACGATGACAGAAGCTACAAGAATGACACTTCCCCTTTTATGCAGATACTGTTTGGCTTTTTCCCACATATGTATACAGATGGCGCGTGTAGTAGGCATCCGGTAAGGAGGCAGTTTCATTACAAAAGGAACATCCTCGTTCTTGAATAAAAACTTTCTGAACAATCTGGCCATGCATACCGCAGCTGTAATACCTGTAAGGCATAAGACTAAAAGCATGGTTCCCGCATATTCCGCAAAAAAAGTTCCGCATATTAATACATAGAGAGGCAGACGGGCACTGCAACTCATCAGAGGGACAGCCAGCATGGTTATCATGCGGCTACTCCGGCTTTCTATGGTACGGGTAGCCATTACAGCCAATACGTTGCATCCGAATCCCATAATCAGCAGAATGAACGACTTGCCATGCAAGCCCATTTTGTGCATCAATTTGTCCATAATAAATGCTGTCCGTACCATATATCCGAAATCCTCCATCAGTAATATGAAAAAGTACAGAATCAGAATTTGCGGCAGGAACACAATGATACCGCCCACACTGTTTATAATTCCGTTAGTCAGCAAATCCGCCAACGGACCGGGAGCAAAATTCTCCTGTACCAGTTGTTCCATCCAGCTCATCCAGGAGTCGATCCATCCTTTAGGATATTCTCCGATGACAAAAGTGGCTTCGAACATGAGCCATAGGAAGAAAATGAACAGAGAAAAACCAAGCAACTTGCTGGTGGCAATATGGTCAATCAACTTTGTTTTGTCTTTTTTATGCATGGGATTTTCATGATAAGTCTCCCGGAGTGCTCCTGATATAAAGCCATAACGGACATCTGTGAAAGCGGTTTCCGAATCAGTCTGCAACAAATCTTGAATGGTGTTTATAGCCTTTTCCCTCACTGCCATCAGCCGGGAATAATTCCCCCATCTCTTGACCATTCTTTCTATCTCCACATCCTTTTCCAATAGTTTGATGGCAAGGAAACGTTTGGAAAAACGCTCGGCTACGTTCCCGTAGATTTTCAATTCCTTATGCATTCTATCAATTTCCGTTTCCAGCGTATTGCCATAGTTTATGTGTATATGGCGCGTCAGCGGTTCTTTGCCTCATACACTTCTATGATTTTTTTCAGCAAGCTGTCTATGCCGAAACCGGTTTTACCGATAGTGGGTATAATCGGTACACCTATCATCCGTGCCAGAGATACATAGTCGAACCTGTCGCCTTTCTTCTCAAGTTCATCATACATGTTCACGGCAATGACCATGTGGGTATCCATGTCAATCAACTTGCTGGTAAGATATAGATTCCGTTCAAGATTCGATGTGTCAATCACATTGACAACAATGTCTGGCTAGTCCTCTTTCAAGTATTTACGGACATATAGTTCTTCCAGAATATAGGTGGACAAGGAATAAGTTCCCGGAAGATCTATGATTTTAAATGTATATTCGTCCTGGGTGAACACCTCTTCTTTGGCATCTACCGTGACTCCACTGTAATTGCCTACATGCTCATACGCTCCAGATGCAAAATTGAACATAGATGTTTTTCCACAATTCGGATTACCGACCAGTGCGATATTGATAGTTTTCCCTCTGTCTTTAGCAAATCGAATAAAATCTTCGTGTGACAGAGTAGTAAGTGTATTAACCTGTGACTCCGTGTCTGTTATTGTACCATATTCGTGTTGATATTCATTCATGCTTACAACTTCCACCAGCTCTGCATCACTTTTGCTAAGAGAAACATTATAGCCCATCACCTTGTAATAGACAGGATCGCCCAAAGGCGCACTCCGGACAGCCTCCACTTCTTGTCCCTGTACAAATCCCATCTCGATAATGCGCTTTCTGAAAGGCCCTCTACCGAGTACTTTCGTAATGATTCCTTTGTCATCCCTTTTTAAATCAGAAAGTTTCATATCAATATTTTAATGTTTGATTTTTATCTTTTATCGGCAAAGTTAGAGCGGATTATTTGCAATCTTGTTGCATGTTTTTTTGTTGTTTCGATAAAAAACTGTAATTCAATAATTAATGTTATTTCTAAACATATTTGCAACAAGATTGCAAATAAAAAAATGTATTTTTGCAGTGCTAAAACAGATAAAGAATACTGCATGGAAAAGGCGGTATAAAATACCGCCTTTTCCACTTGATAGCTTTACTGATTGTTGAACTTTAAAAATTCATATCCATGTCAATAAAGCAATGTGAAGACAGACTGCTGGACAGGGGACTACGTCCGACCCCGGCAAGAATCCTAACTCTACGTAAATTATCCGAACTGGAATATCCTGTTTCTCTGCTTGAACTTGAGACTATGCTTGACACATTGGACAAGTCTACCATTTCCCGTTCATTGGCTGTACTCCTGAAACGTCATGCCATTCATTCATTTGAAGATGGAAGCGGATCAACCAAATATGAGATTTGCAGAAGTACGGTGGAACATTGTCCTATAGAAGAGCAACATGTACATTTCCATTGTGAAGCTTGCAACAGAACATTCTGTATGAAAGAGCATAAAATCCCAATAATCAGCCTTCCCAATGGCTATGCAATCGAAAACATCAATTATACCATAAAAGGGGTATGTCCTGAATGCCAATGTCAACAACGAAAGGTATTGACAAATTAGGAGAAAGACAATACCACATAGGTGTAAATATTGAGTTTAATATAGAAAGAGACTCCTTATAGTAATTCTTATGGAGTTACTCTTTCTTTATCATCATTGTTGTCAGTGGGCTAAAATTTCGGGCTCTGACTCTGTGATTAAAATGGTATACTCCCATTGTGCAGACGGCAGGCGGTCTTCTGTATAAACAGTCCATCCGTCTGATTGATCCATCACGACTTTCCAAGTACCCATATTAAGCATCGGCTCTATGGTTAATGTCATACCAGGAACCAATAGCATACCTGAGCTCTTTCTACCATAATGCAACACTTCCGGCTCCTCGTGGAACTGTATTCCTACACCATGACCGCAAAAATCACGAACTACAGAAAAGCCATTGCGCTTGGCATGGCACTCTATTACATGACCTACATCACCCAAAAAAGTAAACGCCTGAGCGGCTTGCACTCCCTTTTTCAGACACTCTTCAGTAACACGTACCAGCTTTTCTTTTTCTGAAGAGGTTTTCCCAATAATAAACATCCGTGAAGCGTCTGCATAAAAACCGTTAACTATCGTTGTACAGTCTACGTTTACAATATCACCTTCATGGAGCACCTGATTCTCATTAGGAATGCCGTGGCACACCACTTCATTAACCGAAATACAACAGCTATTCGGAAAACCGTGATACCCCAATGTTGCAGGAATACCCTGGTGATCCATGGTATATTCATACACCAAACGGTCTATTTCTGCGGTACTGATACCTTCCCGAATATTTTCCTCCACACAATCCAATACAGCTGTATTCAACAGTCCACTTTTCCTTATTCCTTCAATTTGTTCCGGCAATTTAATGAGTTTTCGTGAGGGAACCAGTCTGCCTTTTTTTCCCAATACATCACTTTTTTATCAACTTCTGTCAAAGGCATGCCCGGAATGGGATGCCATTGATACTTTGCTTTCTTCATCTTATTTAAATTTTTTAGCCAAAATACGGATTGAATTCAACACAGCTAATAAAGCCACTCCTACATCAGCAAAAACAGCTCCCCATAATGAAGCGTATCCCAAGACCCCTGCCAACAAAATGATAACTTTCATGCTGATAGCCCCAATGATATTCTGCCATACTATACATTGTGTGGCACGTCCTATTTCAATGGCTGTAGCCACCTTCGATGGTTGGTCTGTTTGAATTACCACATCAGCACTTTCAATGGCTGCATCCGACCCTAGACCACCCATGGCAATACCTACATTGCTAAGAGCCAATACAGGTGCATCGTTCATGCCATCGCCTACAAAAGCTACAGTACGAGTAGCATGAAATGACAACTTCTGAATATAGGTAGCTTTGTCTTCAGGTAGCAAGTCACCATGTGCCTGCGGAATTTCCAGTTCGCGAGCCACTTTTTCCACTAATGATTGCTTGTCGCCTGATAGCAGATGGATATCTTTTACGCCTAATTCCTTTAGATACCGGATAGCTTGTACCGCATCCTCTTTCAATTTGTCAGCCAACCATACAGCTCCGGCATATACTCCGTCTATAGCACATACGACAACCGTCATTTCAGATTCAAGTACCTTAGATGGTACTACCGTCTTCCGCATCAAAAGTAGTCGTGGATTCCCTACCAGTACATTTTTTCCATCAATAATGGTTTCCACACCATATCCAGCTATTTCCTGCATGGATAAGGCCGAATGTAAGGAAATATGCTGCCCCCGCACATACTGCTGAATGGCTTGTGCAATAGGGTGAGTACTCTTCTGTTCAGCCGTTCCGATGATTGCAAGCAATTCCTCTTTCTTCAAGGTAGCAGCTTGGACAGATGCTACTTCAAACTGCCCGGTAGTCAATGTTCCGGTTTTATCAAAAGCAATGCTGTCTAATTTTGTGATAGCATTCAGATAATTACCTCCTTTAAAAAGGATACCCGCACGGGAAGCAGCACCGATTCCACCATAATATCCCAAAGGAATACTGATGATCAAGGCACAAGGACAGGAAATCACCAAGAAAACCAGTGCACGATAAAGCCAGTCGGCAAATACATAATCGAAAGAAGGAGCTAACCATTCCACCACTGCAGGTATTATAACTACCAGTGCCGAAAGGAATAGCACCAAAGGCGTATAAATCCGGGCAAAACGCCGTATGAACAGTTCTGTCGGAGCTTTCCGTGCGGATGCTTCCTGAACCAAAGAGAGAATACGAGCTAATGCACTCTGCTCGTTAGGACGTTTCACTTCTAAATCAACCTTCTGGTTAAAGGCAATCATGCCTGCCAGCACCTCACCGTTTACCTCAATAGAACGAGGCATACTTTCACCTGTCAAAGCCGAAGTATCAAACAGTGCCGATTCGTTTATCAATGTACCGTCCAACGGTATTCTTTCTCCCGGTTTCACCTCGATGCGCTCACCTACCTGCACCTCCTTGGGTGCCACTTCGATAAAAGCTCCATTCCGGAATACCTGGGCACGTTCCGGACGGACATCCAGCAGTTCTCCAATATTCTTAGTAGCACGTTCCACAGCTCCATGCTGCAACATCTCCCCTACTGTATAGAGTAACATTACAGCTACAGCTTCGGGGTATTCACCGATACAGAAAGCTCCGATTGAAGCAATGAGCATCAAAGTGAACTCATTGAAAAAATCCTTGTCACGCATGCTGTGCCAAGCAGCATGCAACACCGGCAAACCTACAGGCATAAAGGCAAGCAGATACCACACAGACTGGATTGTACCCTGAAACCAACTTAGCTGGATATAGCTCATCACGATACCTGCCAACAACAACATCCCCGAAACAAGAGAGCTCCATTTACCGGACACTCCATCGGCATGATGATGGGCACAGCAAGAGTCGGCATGAGGTGAAGATACAGATGGGGATACATACTGGGCTTGGCAGCAGGATTCTGCTGCATGTAGTTGTTGAAACGGATTAGAATGTATTGTTTTCATACTGAGATATATTTTTCTTTCACACTGCAAAGGTAGAACATATCTCATACAACTTGGTTGCAAAGCACATATCAGCACCTGAAAGAATAAAGACGGATGCCCTATAAATTAAGAGCATCTGCCTTCTTCTTTAATTACACGGTCACACTACATGCTTACGACTCTGATCCGGTCAGTAAAAGCGGACTAAGCAGCTTTTGCCCCTTCTCCCCATGGATATGACAATCTGCTTATACGCCATATCAGAAACGTCACAGGCAGCATATACTTCCGGAACAGAGAGCCAGTTTGTCCGTGATGATTTCATCCGCATTGTTTACTTGAACAACATCCCGGAAGAAAAAACTTCTATAGAGATCATATTTTTTCTGTTCTTTAATTATATACATTATCTGTAACAAAACACAGAGACATTAAAAAGAAAGAAGAGAAATACACATTAATAAGGTATTTCTCTTCTTGGCACAATCATCTGTGGTTTATTTATGTACGGAAAAAATGACTATTTTCTTTTAGTTACCTTGAGAATGTCCGTCATGGAGAGGGATTTCATAAAAATCTTCTGCCCCGATTTCTTCGATAATATGTGTACCATCTGATGAAATATATCCTACAGATGTAGCATAACGTTCCCAATCGGAAACTAACTCCTTCAGTTTGTCGGTATATTGATGAGACAAATCTTTTTTCTCGGAATAATCACGACTTATATCATACAGCTTCCAGTGCATACCGTCCCCATAAGGAGGAAGTAGAAGGGTCGCTTTCCACTGTCCCTTTATGACTGCCTTGCTTTCTGCCATTTCAAAACAGATGGCCTCGTTATCCGTGCGTGACGGTGTTTCTGATGAGAAAGTAGCACGGAGAGATTTTCCATAAAGTGGTGCAAGCTTCTTGCCCCTGTACACATCCGGTCTGGAAATCCCGACATAATCCAGTACTGTAGGAAACAAATCAGTGACATGCATCAAGTTGCTGGTATCTATCTTGCCTCGCTGTACATCCAGACCAGAAACAATCAATGGTACACAAATACCTCCTTCCGCTGTAGTCATTTTATAATACGCATAGGGCGTGTTGCAAGCCTCCGCCCATGCCTTTCCTAAAGATACATCAGTACATTTGCGATCATGACAGTTTTGTTACGGCCAAGAAAGTATATAACCGCTATGCAGGTTTCTCAAAGGAATGCCATACTCTTATGGTACTCTTCAGAGAACAGATTGAATCGTATAAAGAAAAGATAGGCAAAGGAAAGGCGGAAAGCACTTACCGTGGACTGGTTGCCGACTACAAGAGTCTTTTGCTTTTCATGAAAACCAAAAAGAACATCGAGGATATAGCTATTGACGAGCTTGAAAAGTCGTTCATTGAGGACTATTACACATGGATGCTCGGCACGGCAGGCAATGCGAATGCCACCGCTTTCAACCGTGTCAATACCCTGAAATGGCCGATGTACATCGCGCAGGAAAAGGGTTGGTTGCGAGTCCATCCTTTCACATCCTTCGAGTGCAAGCCGGAATACAAGAAAAGGTCTTTTCTTACTGAAGAGGAATTACAGAGAATCATCCACGTGGAGCTGAAATACAAACGCCAGCGTGCCATGCGAGACATGTTTCTCTTCATGTGCTTCACCGGTCTTTCCTATGTGGACCTGAAAGCCATAACATACGATAATATCCATACCGACTCCACGGCGGCACATGGCTGATGGGCAACCGTATAAAAACGGGAGTGGCGTATGTCGTAAAATTATTGCCTATTGCTATCGAACTGATTGAAAAATATAGGGGTACGGATGAAAAGAAAGACTCTCCTGAATGTGCCTTTCCGGTAGGTGAATACAATGCCATGCGGCTCAGCCTTGGAATCATAGGCAGGAAATGCAACTGCCGGGTCGAGGTCATCCCGTATCTTGCACGCCACGCATTTGCCGTTCTGGCCATACTCAAGAGGATGCTGCTGTAAACCCTTCAGAAAGTGTTTGGGCATAAGTCCATCACATACGTCCTGCGCATCCATTCAC
>ERZ772867.4022-NODE-4022-length-11501-cov-4.218941_pt1 | contig 11501 bp, 9 predicted proteins | sample MGYA00511341_ERZ772867 | MGnify/ENA primary metagenome ERZ772867 (study PRJEB29015, sample SAMEA2737707) | human gut metagenome | biome: human gut; feature: human-associated habitat; material: faeces | place: China | collected 2012 ... | reverse complement strand
CTCCAGCGGCGGGACGACATATTCAAAGAAGCCCTCCATTTTGTAATCGGTCTTGTAGCTCATTTTCAGCGTGTACGCAACCGCATACAGCACGCCAATGGCCTGCTGATAGGCTCCGCCCGCCTCGTTGGGGTCGCCGCTTCCTCTGACAGCAATATAGTTTGCCTTCGGCACGGTTACGATCTCCGGCCGGTTCTTCGGCATATAGAATTCCTTGTATTCTTTCTTGAAGTCAAAAGTCATAGTTTTCTCTCCGTATTATGTCTTTAAAGGATACGCCCCGCTGCTACATGCACGGTTTTCAGCGTCAGCGACACAACCGTCCGATTCGGCTTCAAGCTCAGCTTGTCAATGCCCCTGATCGTGATGGTTCGATTTATGATGGGCCCTCCTATGAACGCAAGGAAAATAGATGCGTATAACTTTACAGAATACATTCTACAACAATCCTTAAAAAATCGCAACAGCATCCAAATATACTTTACCGTAATAGGGCAAAAGGTGTCGAACGCAGGCGTCAGCATCCATACCTTGCAGTACCATTACAAGTGCGGATTTCTGCCATCGGCGGAGTATACGCACGCGGGCTACCGCCTGTATGACGCTGCGGCCCCGGAGCGCCTGCAGCAGGCTCTGCCGTTCCGGGAGCCGGAATTTCCGCTCGATTTGTTGAGCGTGCAATCTCCGTCTACTGCAGGCAACAAAAATTACCCCTCAGGTACTGCGCAGATTGCAGCGCCTGAGGGGCTCGTCATATAGAAAAACATATTGCAGCTGTATGGCAAAAATAGGCAAATACTTTTTACAAAAATTCTGATTTCAGCATCCGGGCAAATTCCTCGATATAATACCCGGAATTGTCCTTTTTCCAGAATACGCAGTAGGTTTTGGTTACCGGCTCGCCGTTCCTCGTCAATGGGATGCGCCTCACGGCGGAATCGAACCATTCCTGCTCCCCGATCACATCCACCGGCAGATAGCCCTGCCCGGTAATAGTCATCAGCCGTGCCTCCTGCAGAGAATCCGCAAATCGGTACTCGCCATGCAGACCCACAATGGAGGTATAGTACGCCTGCTCCTCCTGCCGGCCGTCGGCGTTGATGACCAGAATGCAGGGGGTGTTTTTCAGCTCCTCCGGCTGGATCTGCGCAAGGCGGCTCAGGGGATTCCGGGCCGAAATTTCGATGAAGGTGCGGCTTTCGGACAGAACCAGATTGCGGTACGCGCCGGAGAATGCCCGCCGCTGATCGTTGAGGGCAAGGTCGATGGTGCCGTTTTCCATGGCGTGGTAAAGGTCGTTGTGGCTGCCGATGGTTACCTGCACATTGACCTTGGGATATTTTTCAGAAAACTGCGCAATGGCCTGCGAAAATTCACCGCCGTGGTAGCCCTTGTAGCAGCCCAGGCGAAGAATGCAGCTGTCATCCGCGTCCAGCCGCTTGGTCTCCCGGATGAGCTGCTCCAAGTCGCTGCGGATGATGATGCTTTTGCGGTAAAAATACTCTCCAGCGCTCGTAAGGCTGAAGGTGCGGTTGTGGCGATTCAAAAGCTGCACGCCCAGCTCGTCCTCTAATTTTTTGATCTGCTGGGAGATGGCAGACTGGGACACATGGCACTTTTCTGCGGCGGCGTAAAAGCTGCCGCATTCCACCACGGCCTGTAGGTACTCCATCTGACGGAACAGCATCGAAAATCAACTCCTTTTTTGTTTAGGAGTTGATGAAATGACGCGGCAGGAGGCCCATGAGTGGCTGGGCGCGGCAGAGCTGGTACTGTTCATTGCACATCATATTCTCAACGCCCGATGGCTGAAAGGCATCGGGCGCGGGAGATATTCCCCATTCCGTATTCTGCAAACTGTGCTGGCCGTGCTGGTGCTTGTGGCCATGCTTGGCTCTATGGTCAGCGGCATCATGATGAGCCGTTATGCATTTTCGTTTCTGGATATTCACGGCGGGATGTCGCTGGCCCGGATAAGGCACATGGCTTGCGCCTTTTGGGGCTTTGTTTTCCTCTCTGCCCACCTCGGCCTGCACTGGAGCATGATGATGGGGCCGGCGCGAAGATGCAGAAAATCGCGCTGGCATGGCATTGGGCCACGGGTGTGGCATCGCCCATTGTCGGCGCAACCAAGGTAAAGTATCTGGACGATGCAGCCAATGCGCTGGATGTTTCGCTGACGGATGCGGATATTGCCTATCTGGAAGATCCATATATGCCCCACCGCATCGTGGGAGCCATCTGCCATAACCCGCCGCAGGGGGTCATGCTGCTGGACGAGAAGCGATAAACAACAGCCCTGATGTATTTCTTTTGTGAAACGCATCAGAGCCTCTGCATTTCATGGATTTTCGGACGGTTTTCCGCTGCCCACTTTACGGGATTACTGCCATCGGAGACCGGATTACTTTCTTATGCCCCCGACCACAGCGCCGCATCGGCATTTGGGTATAAAATATCCAGGCATAAGATTTAAGCAGCCGAGGTAAGCCCGCTCGACGCACCCTGTAACGCGGAAGATTGCGTCGCTTTCCTTCCTAACGCAATTTCCGGCAGCAAATCAACCTTCCCCCGCGAGAAGCACCGCTGAGAACTTAAAACTGCCCATATTCGGCCAAATCATTTTGTCTATTTCGACTATTTCCCAGTATTTCATGGCGATTATGGGGGGGATTATCATTGACTTCTCTGTTCTTTCCGCATATAGTTATACTGTACCGTTGCCGGGAAATCAGGCCATGGCCCTTCGCAAATTGTATTTGCTTTGCAAAAGCTCGGCGCGTGGGCAGTAGAATTGCACGCTGGAGGATTATGGTTGTGCAGCGGGCGCTCTCTCCGTGGCAGCATAGGCTAAGGTGAGCAACGCCGGCAAGAAAAACGGAAAGAGAGATAACCACAAAAATAGCCGACGCAGAGGCACAACAGTGCCTCTGCGTGTGGCACTTTCAAGAGGTATATGTGATGCACATGAAAAAAGGACAGAAATTCTGGCTGGCAGCGCTGGTGCTGTCCCTGCTGTTGACCTGCGTAGCCTGTGATTCGCCGAAAGCCAATGACGCGGATGCCGTACCGGACATCAGGCAGGAGCAAACCGCCGCCGGCAAGGAGAGCGATACTGCCAAGGACGGAGAAACGGCGGATGACGCTGCGACTGAGGACAAGGCGGCATCCGATCAGGAAAAAGCGGAGGACACCCAAAAGGAGACCAAGCAGGAAATCAATCCCGACACCGGAAAGGATAAGTATCAGACTGACCCTGTGCCGGAGGGAAAGCCCGCGCCGGTAGAACCGGAGGACACTGCGGTGGACAGCACCACCCGCTACACCTGCACATTCTCCATCTCCTGCGCCACGATTCTGAATAACATGGACAAGTGCGACGAGAGCAAAAAGCCACTTGTCCCGGCGGACGGCGTGATTCTGCCTGCCACCACCGTGACCTTCAGCGAGGGCGAGAGCGTATTTGATGTGCTCCAGCGTGTCTGCCGGGAAAACAGGATTCACATGGAGTCAAGCAGGACGACCAACTATAACAGCGCATATGTGAAGGGCATCAATAACCTGTATGAGTTTGATGTGGGCAGCCTGTCCGGCTGGATGTACTCCGTCAATGACTGGTTTCCTAATTACGGCTGTTCCCGCTACGCCCTGCAAAATGGGGATGTAGTGAAGTGGGTCTACACCTGCGACTCTGGCTATGATGTGGGTGGCGGTTATTCCACCGGCAGCTAAGGCAGCCGCTTGGAGAGGGAGCACAAGAGAGGCTTCGTTGTAATCAGGAAAATATTGCGGACAAAGTGGCTGTGTGCTGCTTTGCCCGCGATATTTTGTTTATGGGCCATACGCGCAAGCGGTAAATTTAACATCATATAGACATATACAGAAAATATTCTTGTTATTTAATGTGTTTATATAAAATGTAGGGTAAAAAGCAAAAATAGCAAAACAATCTGCATAAAGTTATTGCAATGAAATCGCCAAGATCGCATAAGTTCCTGGCATTTTTCCTGGCAATCGCACTCTCCCTGCCCCTGCTTCCTGCACAACTTGATACTCAGCAAACCATCTCTGTCCAGCAAGATACACGGCACTTTCCGTTTATTTTCCACCAGTATGTGCAAAAAATAAGGGAGAGGATCGCTCCTCTCCCTTACAATTTGGGTGTATTACTTGTTGAAGTACCGCTTCAGCAGACCCTCAAATGCCTTGCCGTGGCGGGCTTCGTCGCGGGCCATTTCATGAACGGTGTCATGGATGGCATCCAGATTGTACTTCTTCGCCAGCTTGGCCAGCTCGAACTTACCGGCGGTGGCGCCGTTCTCGGCATCCACACGCATCTGCAGGTTCTTCTCGGTGGAGCTGGTCACAACCTCGCCCAGCAGCTCGGCGAACTTGGCGGCGTGCTCAGCCTCCTCCAGACCGGCCTTCTCCCAGTACAGGCCGATCTCGGGATAACCCTCGCGATGGGCCACACGGGCCATGGCCAGATACATACCGACCTCGCTGCACTCACCCTCGAAGTTGGCGCGCAGGCCGTCGATGATCTCCTTCTGCACCTCGGCGGGCACATCCTCGCCAAACACCTTGCCAACGCCCACCACATGCTCGGCGGCCCAGGTCTTCTCCTCGGCCTGCAGGGTGAACTTTTCGCCGCTCACATGGCACACAGGGCACTCGGCAGGAGGCACATCGCCCTCATGAACATAACCGCAAACAGGACATACCCACTTTTTCATAGTAAATTACCATCCTTTCAATATCTTGGATCTTTCGATCGTTTTCCTTTGGTGTGATTGTAGTATAGCACGATGGGCAGATTTTAAAAGTTGCATTTGCAACTTTTTGGAAATTTTTAAAAAAATTCATTTTTGTATTCTGTAACAATCCCCCGGGCTTGTACCCGGGGGATTGTTTGCTTCTTTTAAGTCTCTGTCTCCTTTTGCAGCTGCTCAGTTCTGTCCAGCAGATTGGTCATACTCTCCAGACTGATTCCCAGCGTGGACATGTTGTGCAGCAGCGCCGATGTCGTGGGCGGAATCACCCCGACCACGCCGCAGATAATCAGCATCAGGTTAAAGCTCACAATAAACCTATAATTCCGGTCAATGCGTTCCAGCAGTTCCTGACTCAGCCGCCGCAGCGTCACAATCTCAAACAGATCCCGGGAGGACACCGTAATATCCGCGATTTCCCTTGCAATGGCCGCCCCGGAGTGAATGGCAATTCCCGCATCCGCCTCGGACAGGGCCGGCGTATCGTTCACGCCGTCGCCGATCATCACCACCGTGTGGCCCTCCTGCCGCTGCTGCTTGATAAAGGCTGCCTTGTCCTCCGGCAGCACCTCGGCATGGTATTCATCCACGCCCACAGCCCGCGCCACCGAAGCGGCCGTTTTCTCGTTGTCGCCGGTCATCATCACAATCCGCTTCACGCCCAACTCATGCAGGGCGTGGATGGCATCCTTCGCCTCCTGCCGCAGGGGGTCGAAAATGCAGATCACCGCCGTCAGCACGCCGGACACCGCCAGATACAGATGTGAATACTCCCCGGCCAAGCCGTCGAACTTCTTCTCCTCGCCCTCGGGCACCCGGCAGTGTTCGTCCTCGAACACAAAGTGGTAGCTTCCGATGACCACCTTTTTCCCTTCCACCATGCTGGAAATACCGTGGGCCACCACATACTCCACCTTGGAGTGATACTCCTCATGCCGCAGCCCCCGGACTCTGGCCTCTTCCACCACGGCGTTTGCCAGCGAATGGGGATAGTGCTCCTCCAGGCAGGCTGCAAGGCGCAGCATGTCATCCTCCCGCTGCCCGCCGAAGGTAACAATCTCCGCCACCCGGGGGGTGGCATAGGTCAGCGTACCGGTCTTGTCGAACACAATGGTGTCCGCCCGGGCAACCGATTCCAGAAAGCGCCCGCCCTTCACGGAAATATGGTACTCGCTGCTCTCCCGCATGGCCGACAGCACCGCAATAGGCATTGACAGCTTCAGTGCGCAGGAGAAATCCACCATCAGCACCGCCAGCGCCTTGGTCACATTCCGCGTCAGCAGATATACCAGCGCCGTGCCGCCCAGCGTGTAGGGCACCAGCCGGTCTGCCAGCCGGGACGCCTTATCCTCTGCCGTGGACTTCAGCTTTTCCGATTCCTCAATCATGTGGACAATCCGGTCATACCGTCCGCCGCCGGATGTCTTTTCCACCGCGATGATGCACTCGCCTTCCTCCACCACGGTTCCGGCATACACATAGCTGCCCGCCGTCTTTCGCACCGGCAGCCCTTCGCCGGTCATGGACGCCTGATTCACCATGGCCTCGCCGCCGCATACCTTGCCGTCCAGCGGGATCATGTTCCCTGTGCGCACCACCACCTGATCGCCTGCCTGAATATCCTTCACGGCCACCAGTACCTCCTGGCCGTTCGCCGCCCGGACCCATGCCTTTTCCACATTCAGGGCCATGGCGCCCGCCAGATCCGATACAGATTTCTTGTGGGTCCAATCCTCCAGCAGCTCGCCCAGATGCAGCATAAACATCACCGAGCCCGCCGTGTTGAAATCGCCCCGCACCAGCGACACCGTCACCGCCGTGGCATCCAGCACCGCCACCGACAGCTTCCCCTGCGCCAGCGCGGAAAGCCCGGCCCGGATATACTTCACAGACTTGCACGCCGAGATCACCGCCCGCACGGGAAACGGCAAAAACAGCTTCGACAGGTACCGGCGCACCACTGCCCCTGCCAGCTTATCCTCATATTCCCGGTTCAGCGCCCGGGAGGTGTGCTCCGGCACCAGCTCCAGCTTCTCAGCCTGTTCAAAGGAGAAGTCCGCCAGCGCCTGCACCACCTTCTGCCGCTGCTCCCGGTATAAAATCACCGCATCGCAGGTGCGGTCGAACACCTGCACCTTTTCCACGCCCGGAACGCTGCGCAGATAATACTCCACCACATCCGCCTGCTCCAGCGTCATATACGCCACGCACAGATGCACCCGCAGCCGTCCGCCCGACTCATGTAAAACCTTGCATTTCATTGCGTCTTTGCCTCCACTATGTCAAAAAGCCCCTTCCGGGGCGAAATCCGGCAGAAAGTCATCTCCGGCAGGACGGCGCAGCCGTCCTGCCGGAGGAAAGCCTTATTCCGCAGCCGCTTCCTTCTTGGCCTGATCCTCGATCACGACCTCGGCGTTGCGCTTGGCGTTCAGCTCCTTGGCATCGGCCAGAATATCGCTGGCGCCCTCGCGGACATTGGTCACGGCGGTCATCACATCGTCCTTGGCCCGCAGCACCGCAGCGGTGGCATAGGTATATACCTTTTTGGCCTCCCGGCTGCCCAGAATCCGCAGACCAGCGGTGCCAAACAGCAGGCCGCCGGCAAACAGACCGGCATGCTTTCCCGTAATCATAACACATACCTCCATTCATCAGTCAGCAGTTAGCTTTTCTTAACTGCCTTCGCTGCACTCATTATACATCTTCCTTCAAAAATGTCAATCCACGAATTTTTCAGGCTGTTTACCTCTGTTTTTGTTGCTTTTGCTAAATGTTTTTCACTTCACTGGCCGCTCTGCCAGCCATCTGCCCTTCCAGACATACAGCGCCATCAAAACGGCCCCCAACGCCCATGAGATCGGATACTGCAGCAGCACGCCATGAATGGTGCCGATGTACGGCTGCACAAATTGCAGCCACAGCATCCGGAACAGACACAGGGCGGTCAGCAGCACCGCCATGGGCGGAATGGTCTTCCCGGTGCCCCGCACCGCGCCTGCCAGCCCGTGCATAATGCCGATCAGCCAGTAAAACGGGCAGAAATACCACATGGCCAGCTGCCCATAGGCAATTGCCTCCGCCTCCGGGGTAAACAGGCGCATCACCTGTCCTGACAAAAGCAGCAGCACCACCGCCGTCACGAGGGTGTACACCACCTCCATCAGCATTGTCACACGCACGCCTTTTTTCACCCGGTCCAGCTTTCCCGCGCCGTAGTTCTGGCCCACAAAGGTAGTGATTGCCATGCTGAAGCTGATTACCGGCAAAATGTTGAAGCCGTCCACCTTCATATACGCGCCGAAGCCCGCCATAGCCGCCTCGCCAAAGCCGTTCACGCTGGACTGCACCAGCATGTTGGACAGGGAGATGACCATGTTCTGGATTCCGGTAGGCAGGCCCACCTTCAGAATCCGCTCCAGCATCCGCTTCCGGATTCCCAGATTCCTCAGGTATACCCGATACGGCGCCTTGACCCGCATCAAAAAGGCCAGCGCCAGCACGCAGGACAGCCCCTGGCTGATGTCGGTGGCCAGTGCAGCCCCCGACACGCCCATGCCAAGCTTCACAATCAGCAGCAAATCCAGCCCCACATTGATCGTCGCCGCGCACGCCAGATACAGCAGCGACCGTCTGGAGTTGCCCGCCGCGTTCAGAATACCTGCCGCCATGTTGTAAAGCACCGTAAATACGATGCCCCCCGAGTAAACGCGCAGATAAGCCGCCGCGTCCGGCATAACGCTCTCCGGCGTCTTCATCCACAGCAGCAGCTGCCCGCTGCACAGTGCCCCCGCTGCCGCCAGCACCACGCCCAGCAGCGCCGCCACCGTCAGCGCCGTGTGAACGGCCCGGCGTGTGTTTTCCTTCTGCTCCGCCCCCAGATACTGGGAGATGATTACCCCCGCGCCTGCGGCGGTACCCTGGCTGAAGGAAATCAGCAGATTGATCAGCGATGTGCTGGAGCCAACCGCTGCCAGTGCCTCCATGCTCACATAGTTTCCCACGATGATGGAATCCACCGTGTTGTACATCTGCTGCAGCAGATTTCCCAGCAGCAGCGGCAGGGCAAACAGCAGGATGCTTTTGAAAATGCTGCCCTCTGTCATCAGCTGCATTTTCCCCGCTTCCTGTCCTTCCGCCGCTCTGTCTGTCTTCATGCTCATGCTTTTTTGTCTTCCTCGTTCTGATTGATATATTTCGCCACCATTTTCACCAGCTTTTCCATTCTGAAGGGCTTTGCCAGATGGTCGTTCATCCCCGCCGCCTTGCACTGGCGCACATCCTCGTCGTAGGCGTTGGCCGTCACTGCAATGATGGGAATGGCCTTTGCGTCCTCTCTCTGCAATCGGCGGATGCGCCATGACGCCTCTGGCCCGCCCAGCACAGGCATCTGCATGTCCATCAGAATGGCGTCATAGGTACCCGGCAGCGATACCCTGAATTTCTGCACCGCGTCCTCGCCGTTCTTCGCCCGCTGGCAGTGGATGCCGTACATTTCCAGCATCTCCGCCTCGATTTCATAGTTCAGGTCGTTGTCCTCTGCCACCAGCAGCGTCAGCTGCCGCTCCGGCAGTTTAACCTCTCCCGGTTTGTCCCGGTCTGTCCGTGCCGGTGCCTCTCCGGCCCGGGGCAGCTCCAGCGTCACCCAGAATGCGGTCCCCTTTTTCATCTGGCTCTTTGCCTCGATGGTGCCGCCCATCAGGTCCACAATCCGTTTCACAATGGCCAGCCCCAGTCCGCTGCCCCGCACCTGATTCACCCGGGTATCCACCGCCCGGGTAAACTCCGAATACATCTGCTCCATAAATTCCGGTGCCATGCCGATACCCGTGTCGCTTACCACCGCCACCAGACGCACCCGGTCTTTGTCCGCCGCCTGCTGCTGGTACATTTCAAAGCGCACCGTGCCGCCCTCCGGCGTGTATTTCACGGCGTTTGACAGCAGGTTCGTGTATACCTGCCCCAGCCGCAACGGGTCGGCCAGCACCACAGGGCTTTTTATGTCGTGGATGCTGCACTGCAGCTGCAGGTTCTTGCCTGCCGCCATGCCTGTCAGCGTTTCTTCATACAAGTTAAACTGCTCCTGCAGGTCCACCGGCTGGGCAATGATTTTGAACTCGCCGCTTTCGATGCGGGACAGGTCCAGAATGTCGTCGATCAGCTGCTGCAGGTTTTCTCCGCTGCGCTGGGCCTTTTCCAGACATTCCCGCAGCTTCGCCGGTTCGTCCAGATGCTGCTGGGCAATGGTGATAAAGCCCCGGATCGCGTTCATGGGGGTGCGAATGTCGTGGCTCATCCGGGACAGGAATTCCGACTTTGCCTCGCTGGCCCGCCGGGCCTCCTCCGCCGCCGAAATCCAGTAGCGCTCCTTTCGCTTTTCCTCCGTGCTCAGCCGCGTGGCATACAGCACCTGCACCGCCTGCCCCGCTTCATCCCGCTTCTGCACAATAAACCGCGCCAGATGCCAGTTTCCGTCTGCGGCCAGATATTCGCCGGAGATGGTATCCTCCTTCTCCAGCCGCTCCGCCAGCGTAGACAGGTCGAAATACTGCTCCACCCGCCGCCGGTACTCTGCGGAGGATACCTCCCGGGCAAGCCTTGCCATCAGTCTGGACGCCTTATCCTGCTGCACGGACAGCCGGTGGCCCCGGCTGTCCACCTTCACCTCCTCCATCACATCCCGTCTCAGGTCGATGCGATAGATCAGAAAATAGATTTTCCCGATGGCGGAGATAATTTCATTGTTGTCGTTTGCCACGGTCAGGGCCGTCTCCAGCTCCTTCTGGTGCTGCCGCTCCTCTCGCACAATGTCATCCACATGGCGAAAGCCTACCAGCACCGGAAACGCGCCGTTTCCCGCGCCGCCCATGGTCGTCACCTGCATCTCAAAATATCGGTGGCCCGTCTCGTTGGGCGCTGTCTGAAACCGGCGCACAACCCGTTCCTGCCGGCTCAGTGCCTCCATCAGCCTCTGCGGTTGGTTTTCCTCCAGAAAATGGGGCGCCGTGCTTTTCACCACAAATCGGTCGTAGTATATCCTCATCTCTTCTGTAAAGCACAGCGGTTCCTTCTGGTTCATGGGGATAAAGCGGCTGGCGTTGGAGCCCCCGCTCAGCTTCAGCGGCACGGCACTGTCTGTCAGCAGGTCTACCCTGTATACCGATGTGTATTCCCAGCACAGCGCGTTCAGTATTTCCTGCTCCTTCTCCATTTCCCGCAGGCTCTGCCGCAGTGCCTCCTGCTTCTGCTCCAGCAGGTCCACAATGCGCTGGCTCTCCCGCGCGCCGCCCAGATGTCCGCCCACCAGCCTCAGAAGCTGCGCAAACAGCTCCGTCTGCTCCGGAGCCGGGTTGTCCAGCCCGATAAAGCCGCTGAGATATCCCCGGTAAAAAATCGGTCCTGCAATCTCGGATTCAATCCCCTGTACCTTCAGCATATCATATTCCTGCGGCATGGTCTGCCGCACATCCTCCAGCCGCTGGATCACCACTACCTCGCCCCTGCCCAGAATCTCCCGCCACCGGGGCATCTCCTCTGCCCGCAGCAGCTGCAAATTCCCCTGTTGGGGTTGCACGCCGTTTGCACACCACTCGAAGGTATTGGAAAATATTTCTTCTCTGTCCATCCGGTCGAACACAAATACCCGGTCCGCTCCCGTGTACTTTCCCATTTCCTCCAGCAGCTGGTTCAGTACCTTCCCCATTTCGCCGCTGTCCGTGCGGACGTAGACGT
>ERZ772867.4018-NODE-4018-length-11511-cov-4.460807_pt1 | contig 11511 bp, 14 predicted proteins | sample MGYA00511341_ERZ772867 | MGnify/ENA primary metagenome ERZ772867 (study PRJEB29015, sample SAMEA2737707) | human gut metagenome | biome: human gut; feature: human-associated habitat; material: faeces | place: China | collected 2012 ... | reverse complement strand
GGATACGCCACCTTTCCGGCGTATCCGGCCGCTGTTTGTCTGCATTTGTCATTATGGGGCGTTTTCTTCCAGAAAAGCCTGCACCATGCTCTCTCCAATCACAGGGAGGCCGTTTTCTTCCAGAAGCCGCGCGGCCACACCGGAGCCGGGAGTCAGGTGTCCGGTGAACGAACCATCGTAAATTTCTACGGAGCCGCAGGCAGGACTGCGCTCTTTCAGAACCGCCAGCCGACAGCCATACAGCCGGGCAAGCTTCAGCGTCTCCTCTGCCCCCCGGCGGTACTGCGCCGTAACATCTTCTCCATTCCGATTTACAACCCGGCTCCCCTGACACTCGGAGGGACAGCGCGGCGTAGAAAGGCCGCCCAAAATCTCCGGACAGACAGGAATCGCCTCATGCTCCCGCACCAACCGCTCGGCCCACGGCTGAGGCTTCGTCTTGCCGTCATAGCGGCAGGCGACCCCCAGAAGGCATGCACTGACCAGAATCTTCACAGCGGCAGCTCCCTTCTGTTCAGAGCGGCGCTGGCCAGCTTCTCCCCCTGATAGCGCAGCTTTAAAGAGAAGAATGGCGCGTCTTCCTCCAGCAGACGCAGGAAGATTTTATCGCCCTCCCACTGGGGCAGGGCACGAAACTGTTCCGGTGTGAGCCAGCAGAGGTCGCCCTCGCTGCACTCGATCAGGCTGCCTGTCCAGCCGGTGGCGGTAAACAGGTGCATATATTCTGTTTCCCACCGGTCCGACACAAAGGTAACCAGCCCCCTGTAGCGATAGTCGGTAACGGTGAGGCCCGTTTCCTCCCGCACCTCCCGCAGGACGCATTCCTCCGGGCTTTCGTCCGGCTCAAATTTGCCGCCCACACCAATCCATTTTCCTTCATTGCAGTCGTTCTTTTTTTTGACTCGGTGGAGCATCAGTACCCGCCCATCAGGCCGGTACAGATAGCACAGTGTGGTATTTTTCATATATTTTCAGTCCTTTCAAACACGATCTCGTCATAGCCGGTTTGTTGATCCTGTTCCATGCCATAGCGCCAGCCATCCTGCTCCAGCAGCACCAGCTCGCAGGTGGTATTCACAAGACAGCCCGGCATTACATGGCCGCCCACAACTGACAAATCCTCTCGTGACAGGCTGATATGCAGATGTGTGCGTCGGATGCTGACCGTTCCGGTAAGGCTGACAATTTCGCAGGGACAGTCGATTCTCTGCACCGTGATGCCGGAGGCATCCCGTACAGCAGCCCGCTGCAAACACCCCACAGCGGAGAGCACCACAGCGGCCCGAAGATGCTCCTCCTGCGCCAGCGCGCAGATTGTCTGAAAAAGATCCTCTCCCCGGTGGAGGCGGCGGCAAACAGTACGCATACCCTTCTCCCCTTTCCTGCTTATAGTATCATATTTTTTTGCATTTTACCAGAGGATATGCTATGCTGGTAGTATCCAAAGGAGGGCATTCTTATGTCGCAGATTCAGCCCGGTATTTACCGGCATTTCAAAGGAAATCTCTACCGCGTGCTCTGCACTGCCCGGCACAGCGAAACAGCAGAGGAAATGGTGGTATATCAGGCTCTTTACGGAGAGGGCGGCATATGGGTGCGTCCGGCCGCCATGTGGAACGAGACAATAAACCGGGACGGCTATTGTGGCCCCCGGTTCCGATGGGTGGAGCCGTGACGGATTTTACGATCATTCGCTCCCGGCGGCGCACCATGGCCCTGCAGATCAGCCGCGATGGCCTTGTGGTGGTGCGGGCCCCCCAGCTGCTGGCAGAGGAGGAGATTTATCGGTTTGTAGCCGAACACGAGGAGTGGATTCGCCGCAACCGACAAAAGCAGGCTGACCGGGAATCCTCCCGCCGCGCTCTGTCGCCGGATGAAATTTCCGCCTTGCGCCAACAGGCCCTGCAAGAGCTTCCGCCGTTGGTGGAAAGATGGGCTTGCATCATGGGGGTAAAGCCCACAGGCATAAAGATTACCGGGGCCAGAACCCGCTGGGGCAGCTGCAGCGGGCGCAACAGCCTGTGTTTTTCCCTGTATCTGATGCAGTATCCCCCGGAGGTTGTGGAGGCGGTGGTGGTACATGAGTTGGCACATATCCGGCAGAAAAATCACGGCCCGGCCTTTTATCAGGAGGTAGAGCGGTGGATGCCGGACTATCGGCAGCGGGCGCAGCGCCTGAAGGAACCGGCCCCTAAAAAGTAAATCTGCACAAACTGCCGTTTTCTGTTTTGTGCAATTTTTCGCATTTGTAGAAGTTTTTCTTTTTTTCTTACACGGCATTGACAGAAAGATGCGGAAGTGGTAAGTTACTTATAGTTTGTTGCAGGATTGTGAGAGGAGGCGCGGCCATGTTTACCAAGGGAATGAATTTCGCTGATAGCTGCGCCCTGTCTTCCCGTGCGCTCTTTTGCGCCAATCATGCCGGTATGATTTCTATTTTGGACACCATTTTGGTGTCCATTTTTATTGCTATTCTGGGCATTATCCGGCCTGTACTGGTTATTGGTACAGGCAAATACCGGGCCGTTCCGCAATAAGCTGACATGCAAAATGCAAGCAGCCTTGCCGGTCCCGGCGAGGCTGCTTCTTTTTTATAATTCTATGGTGCTTCTGAAAGAAATCTGATTATAAACAGGAGGAATTTATCATGCAAGTCAAAATTTCCAAAAGAATGTCCAAGCCCGATTTTCAGGCCGATTTTCTGGCTGGTATTCTGCGGGCTGCCGCAGACCCCAACCTGATTTCCTTTGCCGGTGGTCTGCCCAACCCTGTCTCCTTCCCCGTCAGTGAAATGGACGAGGCCGCCGACAAGGTGCTCCGCCAGAGCGGCGTAAGCGCCCTGCAGTACAGCGGCTCTCAGGGCTATGAGCCTCTGCGCCGCTATATCTGCCAGCGTTACAAGAAGATGATGGATCTGGATTTTGATCCCGCTGACATCATCATCACCAACGGCTCCCAGCAGGCGCTGGACATGTTCTCCGCCGTGATGCTTGATCCCGGCGACGAGGTTATGGTGGAAACCCCCAGCTATCTGGCGGCCCTGCAAACCTTCCATCTGTATGATCCAAAGGTACTTTCTATTCCGCTGAACAGCAACGGCATTGACACTGCTGCACTGGAGAAGGCTGTGAAGGAGCATGCGCCCAAGTTCATCTATGTAATCCCCAATTTCCAGAATCCCACGGGCCTGACCTACACCGAGGAGGTGCGCGCAAAGGCCGCCGAGATTCTGAAGGGCACCAATGTCATGGTTCTGGAGGACAACCCCTATGGCGAGCTGCGCTTTTCCGGCAAGGCGGGCCACAGCTTCCACTGGTTCCTTGGCGAGCAGTGCGTGATGCTGGGCACCTTCTCCAAAATTGTCTCCCCCGGCATGCGCATTGGCTGGATTGCCTGCAAGGAGCCGGTGGTGAAGGAGAAGCTGCTGGCTTACAAGTCCACCATGGATCTGCACACCAATATTTTCTGCCAGATGGTACTCAGCCAGTATCTGGAAGACCACGATCTGGACGAGCACATCGAAAAGACCCGCGTGCTCTACAAACAGAAGGCAGAGAAGATGCATGAGTGCATGAAGAAATACTTCCCCGAGGGCGTGGAGTATACCGAGCCGGAGGGCGGCATGTTCCTGTGGGTCACTATGCCTGAAGGCATCCGGGCCGTGGATGTGCAGAACGAAGCCATCAAGCAGGGCGTAGCCGTATGCGCCGGTGATCCCTTCTATGAGGAGACCCGCGGTGTGCGCACCATGCGCATCAACTATTCCAACTCCACCGATGAGGACATCGAAAAGGGCATCTCCATCCTGGCCGATGTAATCCGGAGCATGATGAAATAACGGTTATTCCGCAGCGCGTAAAACGCCCGGGAGGAATGCATTCCTCCCGGGCGTTTCTATCTTATACAGGCGGCTATTTCAGTCACACAGCAGCTCCGCCATTTCCTGTGCAGAGATGCGGTATACCGCGTCGTTCAGACCGGCCTGCTCCAAGGCGCGGAGGATTGCCTCCCGCTCATAGCGGCAGCCAATCAGCGCCTGACACAGCACAGAAGAATCCACAGTGGCGAAAAAGTCGCCATAAACCGAGGCCTGACGAATGATTCCCTTCTGCACATCCAGCTTAAACTGCATTTTGCCGCCGACAAAGCGGCCGGTCCGCTCCATGTTGAACTTGGGATTGGCGCCGAAGATATTCTCCCAGCCTTCAAAACGCTCCTTTGCAATCTGGCGGATGCGGGCATCATCCTCCTCTGTCAGAGCATAAACATCCCGGGATCGTCCCATGATGTGGCGGACCATCTGTTCCTTGAAGGTTTCCGCATCCATGGGTTGGGGCAGATGGTCGGCAATATTGGTAACCCGGTCACGGACAGATTTGATGCTTTTGGAAATGATCTTATAGCTATCCACCGTAGTGGAGGCAACCATCTGCTCAATATCCGTGTTAAAAAGCAGCGAACCATGGTGTACGATGCAGTCGGCCAGCCGGTACTGCGCATTGCCGGAAAATTTCCGTCCGTCAATGGTCAGGTCATTGCGTCCGTTAAAGGACGCCTGCACCCCCATCTCCCCCAGTGCATCAAGGATAGGAGCGATGTACTCACGAAACTCGATGGGCTTTTCGGCAGCATGCTGGATAAAGGTAAACTGCCAGCCGCCGAGATCTGTATAGATGGTGCCGCCGCCGGACATGCGCCGCACCAGACGGATACCATGGCTGTCGGCGTAGGGCTTGTTGATCTCCTCCAGCACATTCTGGTATTTTCCCACCATCAGCGTGGGGGTGGTGCGCCAGAACAGGAACACCGTGTCCGGCAGACGCTTTTCCACGGTGAAATAGTACTCCAGCGCAAAGTTATAGTACACATCGGAAGACCCGGTCTCAATATAGATCATGCACATCCTCCAGCGCTTCCCAAGCCCGGTAGGAGCTGCGGGCCAGCGGGGCGGACGCCACATGGCGGAAGCCCTTGCTGATAGCCAGCTCCTTCCAGCGAGCAAAATCCTCGGGCGTGGCGTAGCGGGCCAGCGGATAATGCTGTGCCGAAGGCTGCAAATACTGGCCGATGGTCAGGATATCACAGCCGGTTTCCAGAATGTCATCCATCAGGCGGCTGATTTGCTCCTCCGTTTCGCCCAGTCCCACCATGAAGCCCGTTTTGGTCAGCAAGGTAGGGTCCTTCTGCTTGCAGTAGCGCAGCACATCCAAAGAGCGCTGATAGCTGGCCTGAGGGCGAACCGCTTTTTGCAGCTGCTCCACCGTTTCCACATTGTGGTTCAGCACCTCCGGATGAGCGGCAATGACCACATCCAGCGCATCATGGTTCCCCTTCATGTCGGAAATGAGCGTTTCCACCGTGGTGCCGGGACACATCTGGCGGATAGCCTGCACACATTTTGCAAACTGTTCAGCGCCGCCGTCCGGCAGATCGTCACGGGTGGAGCAGGTCAGCACCACATGGCGCAGCCCCAGCTTCTTCGCAGCCTCAGCCACATGCATGGGCTCCTCCGGGTCGGGCGGCAGCGGGCGGCCTGTTGTCACATTGCAGAATTTGCAATTGCGGGTGCAGATGCTGCCCAGAATCAGGAAAGTGGAGGTATGCTTCTGGTAGCACTCCCCCAAATTGGGGCAATTCGCCTCTTTGCAGACGGTGTTCAGCTTCAGGTCCCGCATCAGCTCCGCCACCTCGTTCACGGCCTGCTGATTATAGCGCACCTTCAGCCATTCGGGTTTTTTCTCCATGAGGAAGTCCCCCTTACTTTGTTTCCAGAATTGCCACGGGGGCAGCAACCGCAACGGTGTCCCCTTCCTCGCGCAGCTGCTTTTTCAGCACGCCGGACTCGGTAGCCTCAATCTGATTGACCACCTTATCCGTCTCAATCTCGTACAGGGGTTCCCCGGCAGCCACCGTGTCCCCCTCCTCCTTCAGCCATGCACACAACACGCCATCCTTCATTTCCGGACGCAGCCGGGGCATCGTCAGTTCTTTTTCCATGGTCGTATATTTCCTTTCTGTCATGTGTTATAAAAGCAATTCCCAAAGGGCCTGTCCCTGCTCTCCCGCTGCCCGGCAGCACAGGGCGCGCAATTCCTCTGGGTCAAGCCGCGCCCCCTCCAGAAGGGCCGCAGCCTGTGCAAGTCCCGGTATTGCAGAATCTATCTGCACGCCGGACAAAATACCCTTCCGGGCCTGATAGGCAATATGCACCGGACCTTCCCCCAGCCGGGCCGATTTTTCATAGGTAAAGCCGGGCGTTCTGCCCCAGGTCCACTGCCAGCTTCTGTACTTCTCGTCCTGCAGGCGGCAGACCTCTGTCTCCTGCTCCGCCGTCAGGGTAAGATAGCGGGACGGCTCAGGCGCCAGCGTGCGCAGCAGGCCCCGGCAGAACTCCTCCAGCGACATATCCCGGTCAAGATAATTGCGAATATTGGTGACCTGACAAATCGCCGACTGAGTGCCTTTGGACTGGAAACAATCATTTTTATGATGCGTGGTAATCTGATCCAACAGCGTCAGATCAGAGTCAAACAGCAGCGTTCCATGGTGCAGCAAACGGCCTCCCCCAGCCCGCTGGGCGCTGCCGGATACCTTGCCGCCCGGCAGAACAATATCGCAGGTGCGTCCCTTTTCGGCAGGCAGGCCCATAGCCCGCAGGGCCGAAAGCATCGGGGCCAGACAACGATCGTAGTCGATTCCGTCTGAAAGGTCCGTAATATAGGTATAGTTCACATTGCCCAGATCATGGTATACGGTTCCGCCGCCGGACATACGGCGCACCACAGGAATCCCAAGCTGCCGCAGCAGCGGCACCCGTACCTCCCGGCAGATATTCTGATAGCAGCCCACAATAACCGACGGGCGGTTCTGCCACAGGAGGAGAATATCCCCCTGCCGGTAAGTCTGAAAGACATACTCCTCGAAGGCCTGATTATAAAAGGGGTCCAGAGAGAAATTCTTAATAAACTGCATAGCGCCTCCTCAGCCCCGGTAATGGTGGTACAGAGCCTGCTTCACCGCGTCGGCCATCACCCGGCAGCCAGCGGCGTTGGGGTGCATGCCATCAGGCTGATAGAGGGCAGAACCTCCGTTTCCATCAAAGGCAGCGGCAAAATCCACATGCCGCAGCGACAGCGCCTGCACCAATCGGCGCAGCCACAGCACCTGCTGGTGCATTTCCCGGCTGGCCCGCTGCCAATCGCACACAGGCCGCCACACCTCCGGCACATCCAGCAGCGGAAAGGCGATTCCCACCACCGGCCGCACTCCACGGGCAGCGCACTGGTGTATCATAGCCATCACGGCTGACTTTGCCTGATCTGCAGAGCCTGTCAGCAGAATATCGTTGTCGCCGCCCATAAAAAGCACCTCATCCGGCCGCTGGGGCAGCACCTCGGCAGACAGACGAGCCACCAGCCCTGTGGATGTATCGCCGCTGACACCGGCATTGAGCCACTGGTCCGGAGTTTCCCGGTTCAGCAGCTCTACCCAGTTCTCCTCCCTGCGGAGATTATACCCGGCAGTGAGGCTGTCGCCCAGACAGATGATTTTCATGGCGGGTGTGCTCCTTCCGTTCAAAGCTATGGGCTATCATAGCATATTTTTCATATCATGGAAAGAGGCCCGGCGGAAAATTTCTGCCGGGCCTTTCTGCGGACAAATTTCTCAAAAAAGGGTGCCGGACGCGGCTCCGGCCGGATTACATGTACAGACCGCCGTTGACATTCGTAAAGTCGCCGGTAACATAGTCAGACAGATCGCTGGCGTAGAAGAGCACCGCGTTTGCCACATCCTCGGCAGTACCGTAGCGGCCGGCGGGGATATAGGTCTTGGGGTCTTTCTTCGACCAGGACAGGGTCTTGCCCATAGGCGTAAGAATATTGCCGGGGCACACGGCGTTGGAGGTAATATGATAGGGTGCGCCTGCCAGAGCAAAGCACTTGCTCAGATTCAGGATACCGGCCTTTGCGCAGGCATAGGAGGCATCGGAGCTTCTGCCGCCGCGCAGCGCCGCCAGAGAGGACATATGCACCAGCTTGCCGTAGCCCTGCTCTTGCATCACCTCGAACACAGCCTGCGTGACAAAGAACATGCTTTTCAGGTCAATGTCCATCATACGATCCCAGCTCTCGTGGGTAATCTCGGTGATGGGGGTGGAACCGGCGATACCGGCCACATTCACCAGCACATCAATGCGGCCAAAGATGGCGCGGGCCTCGGCCACCTTCTCCTTGATATGGTCAAAATCGGCCACATTGAACTGCAGCGGGGCAGCCTCTTTCCCCTCGGCCTTCAGGCTGTCTGCCACAGCAGTGGCAGAGGCCAGATCCAGATCGGCCAGAATCACCTTGGCGCCAAACTGCGCCAGACGGCGCGCGGAAGCCTCACCAATGCCGCGGCCGCCGCCGGTCACAATAGCGACCTTATCCTTCATAAACATATTATCCATGATTTTTACGCTTCTTTCTTTCAAAAATCAGCCTTATCGCGTTGCCGCCGGTTTCTCAGCCCTTATGCACAGACTTGCCGAAGGCATCCAGAGCAGCTTCACGCACCATCTCGCACAGGGAAGGATGCGCCACAATCATTTTCTCCCACTGATCCACGGTCAGTCCGTCAGCCACAGCGGAGGTCGCCATGGCAATCATCTCCGAGGAGTTTTCGCCCACAATGGTGACGCCCAGCGTCCTGGTGGTCTTCTTGTCGGCAATGACGAACACGCTGCCCGTTGCACCCTCAGCCAGAGCCATACCGTTGGTGCTGTAATCGAAAGAGCCCATCACCGGCTCATAACCGGCAGCCTTGGCGCTCTCGGTGGTCAGTCCCACAGAGGCGAAGCAGGGAATGGTGTAGGTGCACACCGGCACCGGCACGGAGCCGTAGGGCTTATCCTCACCCAGCATGTCTGCCAGCGCAGCCTCGCCCTCGGCATAGGCAGCATGGGCCAGCTGATAGCCGCCCACCACATCGCCGATGGCGTATACGCCGGGCAGGTTGGTGCGCTGGTGGGAATCCACCACGATGCACTTCTTGCCGTCCAGTTCAAGGCCCAACTCCTGCGCATCAATGCCGGAAAGGTTAGTCTTGCGGCCAGCCGCCATCAGGACCTGCTCACAATCGGTATATTCTTCCTTGCCGTCCACCTCGTACACGGCGCGCAGCAGCCCGCCATTCTTCTCGATGCGCAGCATCTTTGCGCCGGTCTTCAGGACAATACCCAGCTTTTTCATGTCCTTGACAACGATCTTCACGGCTTCCTTCTGCTCCCGCGCCATCAGCTCGGGCATCATCTCCACCACAGTGATGTCGGTGCCGTAAGCTGCGAAGGCACAGGCCAGCTCCAGACCAATCACGCCGCCGCCCATGACAACCATGCTGCGGGGCAGACTGGGCAGGTTCAGTGCACCGGTGGAATCAATGCACAGCTCATGGCCGGGCACAGGAATCATCATGGGCACAGAGCCTGTAGCAATGGCAACAAATTTCCCCTGATACTCCTTGCCGCCGCAGACAACCACGCGGTCCTTTTTCAGAACCGCCTCACCGGTGATGACTTCGGCTCCCGCCTTTTTCAGCAGGAACTTCACGCCCCCTACCAGCTTGGCAGTAACCTCACCCTTGCCCTTCTGAATCTTTTTAAAGCTGAAGGAGCCTGCATCGCGGAAAATATCCTTCTTCACCAAACTGCGAACCTTCTCCATGGCGTTGGCCTTATCCACCAGATACTTGGTGGGGATGCAGCCGACATTCAGGCAGGTTCCGCCCAGATGCTCCTTTTCAAACAGAGCCACTTTCATGCCCTGTTTTGCTGCGGCAATGCCCAGGGAATAACCGCCGGGACCGCCGCCAATGACTAACAGATCATACTGTTCCATAGTTCTTGTATTCTCCTTGTTTTTTCAGCACCCCGGGAGGAGACGGCGGCGCCGTCTCCTCCTGCGTGGGATCAATAGAGCATCAGAGTGGGATCTTCCATCAGGGTCTTCAGCTCCTGCAGGAACTGCGCGCCGTAAGCGCCGTCGATGATCCGGTGGTCGAAGGAACCGGTCACGGTCATCATGTTGGCGGGTACAAACTTCTCGCCGTCCCACTCGGGCTTGACCTTGATGGAGCCAACAGCCAGAATGCAGCTTTCAGGGGGATTATCAATGGCGATGAACTGATCCACATCATACATACCCAGATTGGAGATGGTGATGCTGCCGCAGCCCATGTCGGCGGGAGCCAGCTTGCCGGCCCGGGCCTTATTGATCTGCTCCTTGTAATCGCCTGCAATCTGCTCCAGACCCTTTTCGTCAATGGACTTAACCACCGGCACAACCAGTGCGCCGTCCAGCGCCACGGCCAGACCCACATTGGTGTGCTTGTAGATACGCACCTCATCCTCCTCATACCGGGCGTTCACCAGCGGGAACTTCCGGGAGGCAATGGCAATAGCCTTGGCCATGATGTCGTTGTAAGACAGCTTCACGCCGCGCTTGGCCTTGTAGCTGTCCCGCAGGGCCATGCAGGCGTCCATCTTGATGGAGGTGGTGCACTGCCAGCAGGGGATATTGGTCAGCGACTCCTTCATGCGCTTGCCGATAATCTGGCGCATGCGGGTCATGGGCATGACCTCATAGGGCTTTTCCTCGGCAGCCGCCGGGGCCTCCACCGGGGCAGCAGCCGCAGCGGGAACATAATTCTCCACATCCACACGCTTGATAAACTGGCCGTTGGAGGCAACCACATCCTTGATGTCGATGCCCCGCTCTTTGGCCATCATCTTGGCGTTGGGCATAGCGGGATAAATGGGGTGGCTGACAGGTGCCGCAGCAGCCGGCGCAGCCACAGCGGCCGGAGCCTGTCCCTTGATGATGGGCAGGTACTCATCCTGCTCGGTGACCTGTGCAGGCGCGGCAGCAGCCGCAGGGGCAACAGCCGCAGGGGCAGCAACACCACCGCGGGCATACTTGGCTGCATCGGCAGCCTTGCCCACCACCACCAGCACGGAACCGGCGTTCACCTTGTCGCCTTCCTTTACCAGCACATCGAATACCTGACCGGCAGCAAAGCTTTCCACCGGCAGCACAGCCTTGTCCGTCTCCGCCTCGCACAGCACATCGCCGCGCTTGACGGTGTCACCCACCTTCACATTCACAGTGACAATGGTGGCCTCGTCGGTCGTCTGACCGGCAGAGGGCATCTTGATTTCGGTGCCCACATTGGCAGAGCCTGCTGCACCCGCAGGAGCGGGGGCAGCGGGAGCAGCGGGGGCAGCAGCCGGTGCAGGTGCGGGAGCGGGAGCGGCCGAAGCCGCAGGGGCAGCGCCGCCCTGATAGCTTTCGCCATCCTTGCCAACGGCAACCAGCACGGTGCCTGCATTAACCGTATCGCCTTCTTTTACCAGCACAGCCAGCACCTTACCAGCGGCAAAGCTCTCCACCGGCAGCACAGCCTTGTCCGTCTCCGCCTCACACAGCACATCGCCGCGCTTGACGGTGTCACCCACCTTCACATTCACAGTGACAA
>ERZ772867.4012-NODE-4012-length-11520-cov-3.781771_pt1 | contig 11520 bp, 10 predicted proteins | sample MGYA00511341_ERZ772867 | MGnify/ENA primary metagenome ERZ772867 (study PRJEB29015, sample SAMEA2737707) | human gut metagenome | biome: human gut; feature: human-associated habitat; material: faeces | place: China | collected 2012 ... | reverse complement strand
CGGCCAGCGCCTGCCCGCACCAGAACATCTGGACGGCCAGCCCCAGCAGCGGGTGAAGCATCGCCGCGCCCCAGCAGACAAGGCCCGTGAACAGCAGCGTCCCCACCGGCAGACAGAACGCCACCACCGCACCGCCCAGCAGCTCGCCCTGAGGCGTTTTGGGCAGGCGGGCGCGGAGGAATTTTTCCAGCCGGGAGATGGCTTTGCCCATGTACACCACCGGGTGGGGCAGCCACGCCGGGTCGCCGAAAATGGCATCCAGCACGAAGCCTCCCAGCACAGCCCAAGCGGTCATCATACGCCGGCCTCCGCGTCTTTCGTGTACTGCACGGTCTTCACGAGGCGGAGCTGGCGCTTCTCGGCCCAGTCGGCGGCATCCAGCACATAGCCGCCCGCGTTGGGGCCGCACCACGCATAATAATCGCGCCTGGGCAGGGCGTACCGCTCCATGGCCGCCATCTGGGTGCCGCCGTGGGCCAGGATGACCAGCAGCTCTTCGCCGTCGGCCAGCGCCTTGTCCACCAGAGCAGAGAAGGCGCTGCAGATGCGGTTTGAGAAGTCGTCCTTCCGCTCACCGTCGGGGCATTTGCTCTCGCAGTTGGCCTGCACCCACGCCTGATAATCGGCGTCGTGCTCCATCTCGACGTAGTTTTTGCCCTCGAAGCTGCCGAAGCACATCTCCTGCAGGTCCTTCACGACCACAAGCTCTGCCTCCGGGAAGAGCACCCGGGCCGTCTGGGCCGTCCGCTGCAGCGGGGTGATATAGACCACCTTCGGGTCGATGTCGGCCCGGCGCAGCTGGCTCAGGCCCTCCGCCGAGAGCGGGATGTCGCGCTGGCCCTGATAGCGCTTCTGGGCGTTGTATTCGGTCAGGCCGTGACGCAGCAGATAGATCAACATTGGGGTAATTCTCCTTTCAATACCGTCGGGATGCCGCAGAACATCTGCACCACGCAGTCGGCGCGCTCTGCCAGCAGGCAGGCCAGCCGTCCGGCGGCCTCCCGCCCGGCGCGCTCCTCAGCATCCATCGGGACAACACCGCCGCCGACCTCGGTGGCGATGACAATATCATATTCCGCCAGCTCCCGGGCCAGCGTTTCGAGCTGCTCCGGGGTCTGAGTCTCGGCGGCGGCGTCCTGCACATCGGCGATGATGCTGCCCCGGAAGTTCCGCGCAAAGGTGCGCTTGCCGCTGTAGAGCGGCCCTGTGATGAACATCATTTACAGCACTCCTCCCCACTGGCTGACGGCCAGCGCCGCCAGCATCCACAGCTCGGCCCGCTGCAAAAACCACCCGGCCAGGTCGCCGGTGATGCCGCCAAACTGCTTTTTTGCCACGAAATCATAGCGCCACAGTGCCAGAAGCGCTGCTGCCGCCAGCCCGCCGCCGCCCAGCGCCGTCAGCGCCAGGATGAGCAGAGCCGACAGGCCGCAGAGGAAGCGGCGGACGGTCTGCTTATCGGCCGCTGTGGCGAAGGTGTGGGCGAGGCCGGTGTCCTTCGCCAGCGGGAACGCCGCCACGGCAAAGCCCGACAGCGCCCGCTCCAGCACCAGCGCCAGCGTCCAGCACAAGCCCGCCCGGGGCGTGAACCGCACACTGCCGCAGAGGCCGAAGTAAGCCGCAAAGTAGCAGCACAGCCGGATGACGGCGAAGGCCCCACAGTGGGAGTCTTTCAGAATCTCAAGCTTTTTTTCGCGGTCGCCGTAGCTCGAGAGGGCGTCCGAAGTGTCGGCATAGCCGTCGAGATGGATGCCGCCGGTGACGGCCACCGGCACGAGGCAGAACGCCGCCGCCCGGGCCAGCTCCGGCAGGGGCAGGACGCCGCAGAGACACCACAGCCCGCCGCACACCAGCCCGATGAGGGGGAAGGCACACATGGCGTACCGCATATTTTTTTCGTTCCACTCGAACTGCGGCACCGGCAGGGCCGAAAACATCGCAAAGGCCACCGCGATGGTCTGCAAAACAGTCACAGCTTTTCTCCCCCTTTGTAGTACACCGGCAGGCCGCAGACCACCCGGCAGACGTTGTCCGCCCGGGCGGCGAAAGCGTTGTTCACCTGCGCCAGCGCCAGCAGATACTGGTCGGTGTCGCCTGCGTAGTCGGCACCGCCGCTGAACACCTCGTTCGATACGACGATAAGGTCATCGCACCCGGCGGCGAGGCGTTCCAGCCCGGCCAAAACGGCCTCGGCGGTGTGCTTTCCTGCCCCGCCGGGGCTGTAAAGCTCGTTGGCGACGAGGTTGCCGAGGTCTTCCAGCAGGACGGTCCCCCGGCCGGGCAGGGGCAGACGGTCGAGGTGGAGCGGGCATTCCAGCGTTTCGAACTGCTTTTGCGCCCGCATTTTCCGGTGCTTTTCCACCCGGGCGGCGCACTCGGCATCCCAGACCTGCATGGTGGCGAGGTAATAGCGGGGCAGGCCGGTCTTGAGCACAAGGCTCTCGGCGTAGGCGCTCTTGCCGCTGGCCGCGCCGCCGAGCACCAGCGTCAGCATCCCGCACCCCCCTGCGGCGTGTAGGCTTCGATGCCGCCCTCTTCAAAGGAATAACAGCCATCGTAGACGGCCAGCGCCATATCCCACAGCGGGATGGCGGCCACCGCGCCGGTGCCTTCGCCCAGATGCAGGCCCGCCGTGATGAGGGCTTTTTTGTTCAGAGCGTCCAGCACCAGTTTTGCGGCCGGCTCGGTGGAGCAATGGCTTGCAAAAACAGCCTTGGCCGCTGCCGGGCAGAGCCGGACAGCGCAGAGCGCCGCCACACAGCTGATGAAGCCATCGGCCAGCACCGGCACACCTTCCAGCGCACCGCCGAGGAAGACGCCGCAGAGCCCGGCAATATCGAAACCGCCCAGCTTTGCCAGCACGTCCAGTGCATCGGCAGAGTCGGGCTGATTTTTTGCGATGCCGCGATGGATGGCGTCGATCTTCCGGGCAAGTCCCTCGTCCGAAAGGCCCGCGCCCCGGCCCGTCATCACTTCGACGGGCTGGCCCAGCAGCACAGCGGCCACGGCGCTGGATGTCGTGGTGTTGCCGATGCCCATCTCACCGGTAGCCAGCAGGCCGACGCCCGCTTTCTTCTGCTCCTGCACCAGCCGGATGCCCCTGCCGATGGCCTCCACAGCCTCAGCCCTGCTCATAGCCGGGCCGAAGGTGAAGTCCGCTGTGCCGGGGGCGATGCGGCAGTCGAGGACGCCCGGGACCGGTTCGCCCGCGATGCCCATATCCACCGGCACCACCTCGCACCGGGCGGTCTGTGCCATCCGGCAGACGCTGGTGCGGCGGGCGGCGAGGTTCTCAGCCACGGCGCGGGTCACGCTGCTGTCGGTCTGGCTGACGCCCTGGGCCACCACACCGTTATCGGCGCAGAGCACCAGCACCGCCCGGCGGGAAATATCCAGCTTTGCGCTGCCGGTGAGGGCGGCGGCGTCCTCGATGGTCGTTTCCAATCCGCCCAGCCCGCCCAGCGGCTTTGCAAGGCTGGCCCAGTGGGCGTGCGCCGCCGCCCGGGCGGCTTCGTCCGGCGGCGTGATGGCCGCACAGAGGGCGGCGAGTTCTGTCTCAGTCATGGTCTCTCCTGTAATTTTCAGCCGCGGCGGCAAAGCGCTGCGGCAGGGGCGTACCCGCCCAGTACAAATGCGGGAAGCCCGCATAGAAATGCTCGTCTATAAATCCGCACCGCCACTCTGCGCCGCCCACCGGCTTTTTTGCCGCGAGAGCCGCGCCGTTGGCGGTGGAATCCCAGTGGTGGAATTCGTGGATGGGAAAGCTCTCCCCGGCCCGGAAGAGCATACTGTCCGAGTCTGCGCTCAGCGCGGCGTAGCCGAAGCGGACGAGACGTCCGGCATCTTTTGCTTCGCCCGGCAGAACGCCCGCCATCGGCCAGCTCTGCCCCTCGGCGTCCGTAAGGCTCTGCCCCAGATAGAGGAAGCCCCCGCACTCGGCCGCCGTGGGCAGACCGGACTCGATTTTTTGCTTTATCTCGCGCAGAAGCGATGTATTTTCACTCAATTCTCTTGCGTGAAGTTCCGGGTAGCCGCCGGGCAGATACAGCCCGCCGATGTTTTCCGGCAGAGCCGTGTCGCGGAGGGGGCTGAAAAAGACCACCTCTGCCCCGGCGTCCCGGAAGGCCTCCAGCGTCTCGGCGTAGGTAAAGCAGAACGCCTCGTCCTGCGCCACGGCGATGCGGACGCGGGCCGGAGGCGTCTCCGGCTGCACCGGCAGGACGGGCGGCTCCTTTTCGCAGAGGGCCAGCAGGCGGGGCCAGTCGATGTGCTCCTCTGCCGCGTCGGCCAGAAGGGCCAGCTTCTGCTGTAAATTTTCCACTTCCGCCGCCGTGTAGAGGCCCAGATGGCGGGAACCGATGACGGCCTCCGGGAGTTTCGGCAGAAAGCCCAGCACCGGCAGACCCGTCTCTTCTTCCAGCATCGGGGCCAGCAGAGCGTGCATCCGTGCCGTGCAGTTGTTCAGCAGGATGCCTGCGATGTGACTGGGAGTGCGGAAATTTACGAGCCCGTTCAGCTCTGCGGCCAGCGTCAGACTCTGACCCTTTGGCTCAACCACCAGCAGTACCGGCAGACCCAGCGTGTCGGCCAGATGCCACGCGCTGGCCCTGTCGCTGACGCCCCCGAGGCCGTCGTAAAAGCCCATAGCCCCCTCGCACACCGCCGCACCGTGTCCGGCGGCACCCTTCGCGTAGAGGGTGCGCACCGTCTCGGGCGCAGAAAAAAAGAGGTCGAGGCTGCGGCTCTCCACCCCCAGCACGGCCCGGTGGAACATGGGGTCGATGTAGTCCGGCCCGCTCTTGAAGGCGCAGGGCGCACAGCCCCGCCGCTTCAGCGCCATGAGCAGGGCGCAGGTCATGGTGGTCTTGCCGCTGCCCGAGCGGGGCGCCGCCAGCAGAAACTGTATCATGTCATTCTCCTGTGATGAGGTAGATGGGGTTCTGGGCCATCATGAGGTGCAGCCCGCCCACGGCTTTTGCCCGGCTGACGGCGATCTGGCTCACCTGCACGGTCCGGCCTTTGGCCGTCAGCGCGGCCACCGCCGCCGAAAGGCTCTCAAGGGCGATGGCCGACACGCAGATGCGGGCGTCGGGGTTCTTATCCAGCGCGGCGTCCACGATGGCGGCAAGGCTACCCTTGCTGCCGCCGATGAAGACAGCGTCCGGCGCGGGCAGGTCCGAAAGGGCGTCGGGGGCAAGCCCCTCCACGAGGACGAGGTTCCGGGTCCTGAATTTTTCGCGGTTGGCTTTGATGAGCGCACAGCCCTCCGGCCTGCACTCCACTGCGTAGACCCGGCCCCGGGGCGCGGCCAATGCCAGCTCCACGCTGACGCTGCCCGTCCCGGCCCCCACGTCCCACAGGATGTCTTCCGGGCGGACAGCCAGCTTCGCCAGCACAGCGGCCCGGACTTCCTGCTTGGTCATGGGGACATCGCCCCGCTCGAAGGCTTCGTCCGGCAGGCCCGGGGCGCGGCGGGGCAGTCCCTCCACCGCCTCCACGAGAAGGACGCTCAGGCTGTTGAAGCGGCCTGCGGCCAGCTCTTTGACGCTGCCGCGGAAGAGCTTTTCTTCCGGTGTGCCGAGGCACTGGCCCACAACAGCCTGCACGTCCCCGAAGCCCTCTGCCGCCAGCTGGGCGCAGAGGGTGGCGGGGTCTTCGCTGCCGCCGGTGAGGAAGAAGGTGGGTCTGCCCTGCATACACTCGGCCACCGGGTCACAGGTGCGGCCATGGGCCGAAACAAGGTTCCACCCCTGCCACGGACGGCCCAGCGCCGCCGCCAGTAGCTGGATGCTGGAAAGGCCGGGCAACACCCGGGCGCGGACGCCGAGGGCCTCCAGCTTTTCCATCATGGAGGACGCGCCGGAGTAAAAGCCGGTGTCGCCGCTGTAGACCAGCACGGCGTTCTCTGCGCCGGAAGTCTGCAGCAGCTCTGCCACCTCGTCGGGGCGGTAGGCGGCGGCGCGGTTCTCGGTGCAGCCGGCAGGCAGAACTGCCAGCAGACGCCGTGCGCCCAGGATGAGGTCGGCCTGCCGCAGTGCGGCCAGGCCCTGAAGGGTCAGGTTCTCCGGCTGGCCGGAGCCCATGCCGATGAGTGTCACGTTCATCTTATCATCTCCTTGCAGCGTTTCAGCACCTCGGAAGCCGTCTCGCCCTGCTCGGGCGGGCGGCGGATGACCACCAGCTGCGCCCCGGCGGCAGAGGCGGCGGCGGCTTTTTCGTCGAAGCCTCCGGCTGCGCCGCCGTCCTTTGTGACGAGCCAGCGGATATGGAACTGCTCCATCATGGCCTGATTGAGGGCAAAGCTGAAGGGGCCCTGCATGGCGATGATGTTGCGGTGGGGGATGTTCGCCGCCTCACAGGCCGCGATGCTTTCCAGCGTGGGCAGGACGCGGGGGTAGAGCCGCTCGGGCGGGATGGCCGCAAACTGCGCCAGCTCCTTGGCCCCGGTGGCCAATAGAAGGTTGCCCTCTTTTGCGGCCAGCGCCTCGGCTGCCTGCTTTGCGCTCTCAAAGACGAGACAGTTTTCCGGCAGCGGACTGGCCGGGCGCAGCAGGCGGAGGTATTCCACCCCGGCCTTCTCTGCCGCTGCTTTGATGTTTTTGGTCGCCTCCACTGCGTAAGGGTGGGTGGCGTCGATGCAGAGGGCGGCATCCCCCAAGAGCGCAGCCATCTCATCGGGCAGGAGCCGCCCGCACCGGACGGTGACGCCGGGGGTGCTCCCCTGCTCTTCCTGTCCCAGCGGGGTGGCCACGCTGACGGTGACTTCGATGCCCAGCGCCGCCAGCTGGCGGGAAAGCTCCCGCCCCTCGGTGGTGCCGCTGAAAACGACAACGTTCATCGGCGGTACCCCCTCGGCGTGACCATCCGCCCGCTCAGCGCGCGGGTGGCGGCGTTGCCCACAAAGACGGTGGTGAACATATCCACCTCGGTATCCCGGAGCTGGCTGAGGGGCAGGATGTGCTTTTCCTGCCCTTCCCGGCCGATGTTCCGCACAGAACCGCAGAGGGTGTCCGGGGCTTTGCCGTTCGCCAGCAGGACGTCCACGGCCCGGCGCAGATAGTCCGGGCGGCCCTTGGACGAGGGATTATACAGCGCCAGTGCGAAATCGCCCTGGGCGGCGCAGACCAGCCGCTTTTCGATGACCTCCCACGGCGTGAGGCGGTCCGACAGCGAGATGACGCAGAAATCGTGGGCCAGCGGCGCACCCAGCACCGCCCCGCCGCTGAGGGCGGCGGTCAGGCCGGGGACGATCTCCACGTTGACGTCCGGGTATTCTTCGGCCAGCTCCAGCAGCGGGCTGGCCATGCCGTAGACCCCGGCGTCGCCGGAGCAGACCAGCGCCACGTCCCGACCCGCCCGGGCGGTGTCCAGCGCCCAGCGGCAGCGGTCGATTTCCCGGGTCATGCCGGTAGTGTAGCACTCTTTTTCCGGGTAGAGGGGGCGCACAAGGTCGATGTAGACCGTATAGCCGCACAACACCTCGGCCTGCTGCAAGGCGCTCTGCGCCTGCACGGTCAGAAACTGTCCGCCGCCGGGGCCAAGCCCCACGACGAACACGGTCTTTTTACTCTCACTCATTGCTCTGTCCTCCAATCGGGTGCAAAGGGGCGGACGGCCAGCGCCAGCGTCACGCCGCCGCCTGCCGTTTTGGGCAGAAGGAGCGTCCCGCCCGAGGCTTTTACCGCCGAGCGCTCACAGACGTTGTCCACGCCGGTGACACTTGCCACAAAGGCCGACGGGGTGAACTGTCCCGGCACGGCCCGCAGTTCGTCGGCCGGATAGAACGTGATGGGCCAGCCGTGGGCTTTGCAAAACTCTGCAAGCCCCGGCTCATCTTTTTTCAGGTCGATGCTGGCGGCTGCGCAGGCCGCCGCCGGGCTGAGACCGGACGCGGCACAGAACGCCGCGAAGGCTTCTTCCAGCTGCTGCGCCGTCGTGCCGCGGCGGCACCCCACCCCCAGCACCCCGATGCGGGGGACGAGGTGGAGCGCCCCGCCCTGCGGCGTGAGGGTCAGGGCGAAGTCGGCGGCTTCGGGTGCGTCAGTTTTTTCCACTCCGGCGGGGGCCTCCCCCGCCACCGGCCACGGCGACCAGTACCGGACCGTCTGCCCGGCCAGCAGGGCGCCGCTGACGCGCTTGATGCGCTCCGGCTCAAGGACAGCGCAGTTCTGGGCCTTGGCCCAGAGGTCCACGGCGAAGAGACCGTTGACGTCGGTGGCCGTCGTGATGACCGGCACCGCGCCGCACGCTTTTGCCAGCGCCCGGGCCAGCGCGTTGGCACCGCCCAGATGGCCCGACAGGAGCGGCACGGCGAAGTTCCCGCCCTCGTCCACGACCACCACCGCCGGGTCGGCGGCCTTGCTCCTGCAGTGGGGCGCGATGGCCCGCACCGCGATGCCCACAGCTCCCACAAAAATCAGGGCCTCATTCTGTGCAAAATGCTCCGCCGTCCAGCCTTTCAGGGTCACGTCTCCGCCGCAGCGGCTCACGCTGCCGGGCAGAGCTTCCGCCAGCCGATGGGCCAGCGCTTCGCCTTTTGCGGTGAAGGCCAGATATGCCCGGCTCACTGCCCGGCCTCCGTCCCCTGCCGGAACTCGGTGGTAAAGGCGGGGTCGTAGAGCTTGCTGCGCTCGTAGTTTTCGCCCAGAAAGTCGCCTACGACGATGAGGGCGGTCTTGGTGATGCCGTTTTTGCGGGTCTCTGCGGCCAGTGTGGAGACGGTGCAGCGCACCACCTTCTGCTCGGGCCAGGTGGCCTTATAGACCACAGCGGCAGGGGTATCGGGGCGGTAGCCGCCGCTCTCGAGAAGGGCCTGCTGGACTTTGTCCACCAGCCCGATGGAGAGGAAGATGACCATGGTAGCCCCGTGAGCGGCTAGCTTTGCCAGCTGTTCGGCCTCAGGAACAGGAGTGCGGCCCTCCATCCGGGTGATGATGACGGTCTGGCTCACGTTGGGCAGGGTGTACTCGGCACAGAGTGCCGCCGCCGCGCCGCAGAAGCTGGACACGCCCGGGGTGTCATCGTAGGAGATGCCGTCGGCGTCCAGCGCGTCCATCTGCTCCCGGATGGCCCCGTAGAGGCAGGGGTCGCCGGTGTGGAGGCGGACCGTGGTGCCGCCGGCCTTTTCGGCGGCGCGGATGGTGTCCAGCACCTGTTCCAGCGTCATTTCCGCGCTGTTGTAGATGGCACAGCCGGGCTTCGCCAGCCCCAGCAGGGCCGGGTTGACGAGACTGCCCGCGTAGATGATGCAGTCGGCATCGGCCAGCAGGGCCGCGCCCCGCCGGGTGATGAGATCGGGCGCACCCGGCCCGGCTCCTACAAAATGGACCATATCTTACCCCTCCTTCACCAAAATCGTTGCGAAATAGCCCGCCGACCGGGCCGGGTCGTAACCGGTCAGGTCGGGCCAGACCTCCTCGTTCGGCAGGCCGCAGTTACAGACCATCGCGCTCCGGCTCAGAAGCCCGGCGTCGGCCAGCGCGGCCAGCGTCTCGGGCAGCTGACGGCCCGATTTCATCAGCACTTTTGCGCCCGGTGCGGCCAGCACCTCAGCGGCGCAGCGCCCCGGGGCGATGGTCAGCGGCTGCTCCATGCCGCCCGTCAGGGACTGGCCCAGCCGGGCCGCAGCGGCGCAGAAGCTCGTCACGCCGGGGAGCATCACGGTCTTGCAGCCCTCGGCCTCCAGGATCTCCTGTAAATAACCGAAGGTGGCGTAGACGGACACGTCGCCGAGGTTGAGCATGGCGACATCCTGCCCGGCGTCGAGATATTCTTTCACAGCCCGGGCCGCCTCGATGTGGGCGGCTTTCTGCACCGCCGGGTCAAGGCTCATGGCGAAGCGCAGCGGCAGGATGGTCTTGCCGCTCAGCTCCACCGCACCTTTTGCGATGTCCAGCGCCAGCATCCCGCCCTTTGGGGTCTGGGGCGCGGCGATGACCGGACAGTTTTCGAGGCGGCGGACAGCCTGCAGGGTCATGAGCTCCGGGTCGCCCGGGCCGACGCTGACGCCGTAAAAAGTGCCTATCCGTTTTTCCATTCGTCCAGCAGCTCCTTTGCAGTCCTGGTCTGGCCCAGTGGGCCGTATTGGTTCGAGAAGAGCACCGCTCCCACCCGGAACGCCCCGGCGGCGCGGCGGTCGAGGTGGAGCTGGATGGCGTCCAGCAGACTGGACAGCACCGGTTCTCTCATCTCTGCTTCGTCTAAGATCTCCATGCAGGCGTCGGTGGTAGCCGCGTTCATCAGGGCCGCGCAGACGTCCCGGGACGCGCCGCAGAGGGCGGCGTGGGCGCAGAGCAGCTCGGTGCGGCAGTCGGCTGTGCGGGAGTGGGTGTTCATGACGCCGCCCGCCAGTTTGACCAGCTTGCCGATGTGGCCCACCAGCACCACCTCTTCGAAGTTGGATGCCGCCGCCATATCCATCGTATCCCCGATGAAGTTCGAGGTCTTGACCACCGGGATATTCTTCAGGGCGGGCATCTTCTCGTGGAGATAGTCGAGGCCGTAGTTGCCCGGGGCAAGGATGAGCCGCCGGGGGCTTCCGGCCCGAAGCGCCGCCTGCCCCATTTCCAGCTGGATGGTGTCGAGGATGGCCTGCTGGCTCATGGGCTCGACGATGCCGCTGGTGCCGAGAACGCTGAGTCCCCCTTCCACGCCCATGTGGGGGTTGAAGGTGCGCTTCGCCGTTTCGGCCCCTCCCTCGATGGAGATGGTGACGTCAAAGCCGCCTGCGTACCCGGCAGATTCGGCCTCTTTTTCCAGCGCTTCCTTTATCATGGCCCGGGGGACGTGGTTGATGGCAGCTTCGCCCACGGGCTGGTCGAGACCGGGCTTTGTCACCCGGCCCACGCCCTCACCGCCGTGGATGCGCACCTCGCCGGCCAGCTCGGGCCGGAGGGCGACACTGGCGATGACCGGCAGACCGGTGGTCACGTCCACATCGTCGCCGCCGTCCTTCCGGATGGCGCACTCAGCCCCCCCGCCGGACAGGCGGCAGAAGATAGGCTCTACCTCCACCACGATGCCCTTCGGGGTGCGGAGGGCCACCGTCTCGGGGGTGCGGTCGGTGAGCAGCAACCGTGCCGCGCCCGCCGCGCCCAGCGCCGCACAGGTGCCGGTGGTATAGCCGCAGCGCAGGAGCTTCTGGCCGCTGCGGACGTAGTGCTCAAAGAGCGGGCGCTTTTCCTCCGGCGCTTTTGCCTCACCGTAGAGGAATGCGTACTGCTCATCGGTCAGAGCATAAATTTTGCAGATGTTTTCCCGGGCAAAGGCCTCTTCCGGCGTCATGACGTCCGAGACGCCCGCCGCCGAGACGCAGACGACCTTGTCGGAAACTTTCTGCGCCAGCTCCAGCTCGTGGAGGCTCAGGATGACGGCCATCTTCTTGTCGCGGGCGAGGCTTTTCAGGATGGCCAGCAATTCGGCCTTGCCCTTGATGTCGAGGAAAGACGTAGGCTCGTCCAATAATATCAGCTCCGGCTGCTGGCAGATGGCCCGGGCCAGCAGGACGCGCTGGCGCTGGCC
>ERZ772867.4002-NODE-4002-length-11563-cov-4.061696_pt1 | contig 11563 bp, 7 predicted proteins | sample MGYA00511341_ERZ772867 | MGnify/ENA primary metagenome ERZ772867 (study PRJEB29015, sample SAMEA2737707) | human gut metagenome | biome: human gut; feature: human-associated habitat; material: faeces | place: China | collected 2012 ... | reverse complement strand
CCGAGGGCCGCGAGACCATTGGCGTGGTGTCCGACGCGGCGGTGGACGAGGAGACTGATCTGACCACGGCCCTCACCGTCATTTCCGGCGATGTCGCCACCGGCTGCGAGTCCGACGGCGAGACCACCATCGACCAGGTGGCCGAGGTGAGCGTTGCGCTGGCCGATGTCACCAGCTTTGTGTCCGTCAATGCTGCGGAGGGGTATGGAATCAGCGATTTGATGGATGAGGACGAGGAAGCCCAAAAGGTTGATTCCCATGTGATTTATTTGGTAGACGAGAACAAAGAGCTCAACAAGACTGCCTTTAAATCCTTTGAGGTTGCCGCACAGTATAAGAGCGGAAACACAGACAGTGACTGGACGGATGTAACGGATGGCTATGTTTTCCAGGAGGGAGACTCGATCCGCGTCAACGGTACTTTGTCACTCAAGCCGGACTCTTTTAGAGATAAAGATGGCAAACGCTTTGCGATACGATCGTTTGGAACTCTGGCCTGACGCTGGCAAAGGAGCTTGATAATGGCGTGCTGACCGACCCGGACGGGAATGTTGTAGGTACTTTGAAAGTTACAGTGGATGGCGTGGCGACCATTCACTTTGAGGATCTCAAGGCATTCGCTTTGGAGAAGCCGGTGAAGTTCTGGTTTACAGCACTGGCAACCTGCAGCGGAGAGAATCTGAAACAGGAGATCGCATTCCCCGGTACCGGAACGACCGTTACGGTGAAGAAGAATACAGATATCCATGCGGAAAAAAAGCTTCTCACCGAAAATATCCAGTATGACCATGGAAACCCGTATCTGGAGTATCAGGTAACTGTTTCGTCTGAGAACGGCACAGAGGGTAAGGTGAAAATCGAAGATCAGATTGCGGAATGGAAAAACCTGTACGGAACATATTCTGATTTTGCTCTAAAAAAGTACAGCAGCGAGACAGATAAAACGGGTACGTCCATCTCTGTACAACCGACGATTACCAACTCGGCAAGCGGTGCTCCAAAAGGAGCCGAAACCAAATTTGAAATCGATAATCTCGACGCGCTGAAGGCTGGGGAGCGTTATGAGCTGACCTACCGCTATCAGCTCAGCCGTGGTTTGAGCAAAAACGGGAAGCTTTCGGGCAGCATCGGCAACAAAGTAATCGCAACCGACAAAGGGAATGAGAAGTTCAGCCCGAGTGAAAACAGCACATCCTTCTCGGACCGGATCGAGAAAAGCAGTAATTATGACAGCGTTAGGAGAAAAGTAACCTGGACGATCACCGTGCGGAACCCGGGCAAACAGAATTTGAGCGGGTATGTCGTGACGGATGAAATTCGGAACAGCGCCGCTAAAATTGACAAGAACACGGTGAAGCTTTACGGCGGAGACAAAGAGGATGCGTGCGAAGCAGAAATCCCCGACGGAACCCTCACAATGAAAACCGGAGATCAGGGCTTTACCTATACGTTCCCGACGATCAATAAAGGAGACGAAAAGCCTTACTACAAGATCGTGTATCAGTCCGACGCGCCGAATGGGGAAACATCCATTCCGAATACTGTAACAATTGCGGATAAGGACGGCGGGGACGAAGATCATACCACGGTCAATGGAAACATTCAGGAAAGCGGAGGCTTGTCCAAGACCACTGGTGGTAATACTGCTTTGAAAGATGCAGGCAATGGGAGACAGAAAGCAACGTGGTACATTACAGCACTCATTCCAAGAGAAAAACGGTTTGATGAGGTGACGATCTCCGATACTTTCCAGCCTGCAAAGTATGACAATGGACAAACAGCGGAACATTATGCATTGCTGGGAGAGCTGTTTGACCAGCTAAATAATAAAACTGATCGAAATGGTGCAATGGAAGTATACCTGGACAATGACAATGCCATTTATCGTCCGCAGCACTGGGGAAAATTTAACGATGGTATCACCGTGACCTATACATTCCAGACGGCATCCGGCGAAAAGAGCATTGAGTCAACGGCTGTGCCTACAGAGGAGCAGAGAACGTTGAAAGTGACCGGCTTCAGTGTTACGGTGAACTCTGTTAAAGGTATCCGCAAGATCAACATCGGAAACTCTGGATTAGGAACGGGCTACACGACCTATGTGGATGTGAGCAATGCGCCGGAGGACGTGCCTTGCACCATCCAAAATAAAGCACATCTCGATGGTTTTGGTGACAAGTCGGCAGAGTATCCCTACAAAAAAGACAAGGCCCCGGAGGAAAAGGAGGAAATCGTAAAGCAGGTTGCGGATGACGCCGGCCAGAATTATACCAAGGATCCCTCGAAAGAGTATGATTATGCAACCGCTCAACAGGAAGGCATCTTCTATAAGATCTCCTTGAAACCTGCGAAAGGCCGAAACGAGATCACCGTAGTGGATACGCTCCCGGACGGGCTGGTGTACGACCCGAATGCAACAAGTCCAAGTAATTACAAGAGGTCTGCGGCACAGGCGGTTTTCTCAGATCAATCCCCGTCAAGCGGAATAGTGACAAACAACGGAACGGTCGACAAGGTGCTTGGCTCAAGGATATACTGGCAGGCGGATGGGAAGCCAGTATATTGGTGGAACGATCATGATGGCCTTGCTGGCTTTGATTTGGCTGCCCCGGAAAACTTTACCGTGACCCAGAGCGCGGACGGCAAGACGCTGACCTTTACCATCAGAAACCTGGATCAGATTCCGGACAAGGTCAAGGAAAGCTATCAGACCATTGGTATTTTCTACGCATTGCAATTGACGCAGGATGCCCATTGGGCGAACCAACTGGAATCCTCCAAGGTCTATCAAAATAGGGCAAGCTGGACGGACGTCGGTGATGCTTCGGCAACAATCACGGTCAAACGTGGTGACACCCACTTGGAGAAAACGGTGGTACAGAACAGCAACGGAAAACTGACCTACAAGGTGGAAATCAACCCGGAGGGACTGAATTTGAACCCCCAGAGTACCGAGATCACACTGTATGATACGTTTACCGTCAATAAACGCGGTACCGCGACACTGGACCGGAGCAGTATAACACTGTATGACCATACGGTAAATCAAAATACAGACGATTATACGCTCACGACGGGTGAAGAAAAGGATAATAATAGTGAAGTAACACACTACAATATGACCTTGAGGGTGCGGGACGGCAGACACTACACGTTTACCTACACATATATTGTAGACCGCTCTCAGGTTAATAGTGATGCGGACGTTACGGCACAGAATAAGGCCCGGGTCACGGCAGTCTGGCAGGAAGCAAACAAAGAAACCATAAAGTCATCAGCAGGTGGCGGTTCGGTTGGTTCGAAAGATGGCGAACTGACGCTCTACAAAGTGGACAAGAATAGTGAGAACAAAGTGCTTAAGGGCGCGGTGTTTGCACTGACGGCGTATGATAGGCAGAGCGGCTCTTGGGACACGACGCAAACGGTCACCGCAACCACGGATGAAAATGGTGAAATTACGTTTGTACCGATAGAGGGAACGAACGAAGACAGCAAAGTTTATGTGAGTGTTGACACGCTGTATAAACTGGTGGAAACCAAAGCGCCGAACGGCTATGTCCTGGATGCGAAACCGTTCTACTTTATCTGGATGAAAGACGATGCCAGCGTGCAAAAAAAACAAGAAGAGGCGTATATAAAAGCAACTGGCAAGGCCAAGGAAACGGATGCGGCAGACCCGGATGTTGCGAATTATAAAAGCGTAACGTATTTCCAGACGGGCCACAGCTATGAGCGAAAGTTTACCAACGCACCCAAGCAGCTGGAGCTTCAAAAAGTCTGGGCGGACGAAGATGGCAAGATAATGTCGTCTCCTCCGGATGGCGTGACAGGAATCCAGCTGAATGTATACCAGTATACAGAAGCTGTATTTAACAAGAACACAGCGACCTTGGTACAGACGGTCAAGCTGAATACGGGCAATGATTGGCGTGAGAAGCTGCTTCTGACAGACTCGAACGAGAACACCCGCTACTATGTGGAAGAGGTGAACGTCCCGAACGGCTACAAGGTCACATACAAAAACCGTGTCGGTGAGCAGATGCAGCTTGGCTACGCTGACGGCGATAAGGTGACCGTGACCAACCAGAAGCGCCCTACCAAGCTGACCGTTTACAAAAACTGGTGCGACCAGAACGGAACCCCGACTTCCAGCACGGTTAAGGAAATCAGCGTTACTTTGCACGGCAAGCCGAAAGATGGCGTGGCGGGCGAGAATACGACGCAGATCGCAACGCTGACGGCGGAACGCGGCTGGAAGCACGTTTTTGAAAACCTTAACCCGGATTACCTCTACACGGTGGAAGAATCCCCGATCCCCGGTTTCACCGTGTCTTACAGTTACCCGGAGGGCAGTGGCGATGTGGCTCCCGGCGGTACGGTGACCATCACCAACACCGAGGCCTCCACCTACGAGCTCCCCTCCACCGGCTCCCCCGGCGGCACGGTTCCTTACACGGCAGGCGGCGCAGCCATTGCGCTGGCCGCAGTGCTGTGCGGATATAACTCCAGGCGCAAGCGGAAAAGGGGGGAAGAGTGACTCCTGCAGCTCTGACCCCGGCAACAAACCGAACGTAGGAAAATAAATCCCCTCTCTGGCGTCTTCAGAGAGGGGACATAAGAAAGGTAGCGATACGATGAAAAAAGTAAAACGGATGCTGGCGCTTCTGGCCGCATTTGCGCTGGTGCTGGCCATGGCCGTCCCGGCGTGGGCGGATGAAGCGACATGTTCAATTACGGCACCCAACAACGAACACAATTATGAAGTGTATCAGATTTTTACCGGTACTCTGAGCGAGGACAATGGTACCAAGGTTTTGTCTGATATCAAGTGGGGCCAGAACAGTAAGAACCGCGAGGGTGCCAATGTCGGCGATAAAGTTAGCGAGACTGTGTTGAATGAGATTACGAACGTCGCTACAAAATCTGATAGCGAGAAGCTGACTGTCATTGAAAAATATGTGGACCTGACGGCGAGCAAGACGTTTACTACCGTAAACAGTGGATCTACGCAGAATGTTCCGGCTGGTTACTATCTGATTAAAGATACAGATAATAGTTATGATAATCAGCATGATGCATATACGCAGTTTATTGTGGAAGTTGCAGGTAAAGTGAGCTTCCAGCCCAAGACGGATTATCCTACGGTTGAGAAAAAGGTTCAGGAAAACAGCAAAACGAACGATACGACCGGTGATTACGGCGAGAAGTATAACGATGTTGCCGACTACAGCATTGGCGATGCCGTTCCTTTTAAGCTGATTGGTTCGGTTCCGGATATGAGTCAGTATTCTACCTCCTATAAATATACGTTCCATGACACGCTGGCAGAGTCTCTGAAGGCGCCTGCTCAAGCTGATGTCAAGGTGTATATTTCCAGCGATAAGGCTGGCTCTGACAAGCAGGACATCACCTCGAACTTTACCGTTACAGTTTCCGGACAAAAAATCACGGTTCACACCGATAACCTGAAAACAATTACTGGTATTTCTGCTGATAAGTACATTCTGGTAGAGTACAGCGCTGTGCTGAACAGCAAAGCTGCAATCAACAAGGAAAACGTTACTGGTACTAGTAACGGCAATATCAATCAAGTTTATCTGACCTACTCGAACAACCCACGGAATGAGAGTGAGGCTGGTAAAACTCCGGAAGATACTGTTATTGTATTCACCTATAAAATCGAAGCAACAAAAGTTGATGGCGAAACGAATGAAAATCTGAAAGGCGTTACGTTCCGCATCTACAAAATGAGTGGCGACAAGAAGTTGTATGCACAGGTTGCAGACGGAAAGCTCAATGGCTGGGTTAAACCTGCAGATGCAGATAATAACTGTGTGCTGACTTCTGGAGAAGATGGCAAGTTCTCTCTGGCCGGTCTGGATGACGGTACTTACTTCATTGAAGAAATTACCCCGTTGCCTGGTTATAACTCCATTGACCCCGTTGAAATTCAGGTCAATGGTAACACCAACAATGGTCAGAGTGGCAATGGTGCAACGAGTGAACTGACTGACGTTACATTTACTGTAGGCAAGAAAACAGAGAATGCGATTAAGATTGTCAACAACGCCGGCACCACCCTGCCCTCCACCGGCGGCATGGGCACCACGGTCTTCTACGTCGTTGGCGGCGGCCTGATGGCTGTGGCGGTGGTCCTGCTGGTGACCAAGAAGCGGATGGAGAACAAGCGCTAAACCAAACCCCAAAGCAAAAAATATCCTGATAACATTAGGGAGTAGCCCATGAAAAAGAACCGCAGTACCATAATATTGATCCTGATCTTTCTCGTGGGTCTATCCGTGATGTTATATCCCACCGTCAGCGATTATGTCAACCAGCGCCACCAGTCCCGCGCGCTGGCCAGCTATGACGAGACGGTCAACGAGATGTCGGACGCGGACTATACCGCCTATTTTGAGGCGGCGGACGCCTACAACCAACGGCTGGCGGCCACGCCCAATTCGTTCTTCACGCCGGAGCAGGTCTCCGGCTATGACGAGACGCTGGACGTCTCCGGCACGGGCATTATGGGGTATATCACCATCCCCAGGATCGGCGTGGAGCTGCCCGTCTACCACGGCACCAGCGATGGTGTTTTGCAGGTGGCGGCAGGCCATCTGGAGGGCAGCAGCCTCCCCGTGGGCGGGGCGGGCACCCATGCGGTCATCTCGGCCCACCGCGGCCTGCCCAGCGCCAAGCTGTTCACCAATCTGGACGAGCTGGAAGCGGGCGACACGTTCACCATCACGGTGCTGGACCGGGTGCTGACCTATGAGGTGGACCGGATCTCCATTGTCCTCCCCACCGAGACGGATTTATTACAGCCCGTAGAGGGGCAGGACTACGTTACCCTGATGACCTGCACGCCCTACGGCATCAATACCCACCGCCTGCTGGTGCGCGGCCACCGCGTCAATACGCAGGAGAGCCAGAAACATGTCCGTGTCACGGCGGACGCGACACGGATCGACCCCATCATCACGGCGCCTGTCATTGCCCTGCCCATGCTGGCAGTGCTGCTGATCTGGCTGCTGGTGACCACACGGAAGCGTCCGAAAGCAGGCAAACATGAGAAAACGACGAGAGGTGACCCCCATGAAACAAATTCGTAAACAGCTGGCGGCGCTGTTGCTGGCTGTGGCACTGGCGGCAGCGTGCGCGGCCCCGGCTTTTGCCGCCGCCACGGCCGCCAGCATTGAGCTCACCCGGAAAGGCAGCATCACCGTGACCCTCCGGGATTCCGAGAGCGGGAGCGCGGTCTCGGGCGGCAAGCTGACCCTGTATCAGGTGGCCTCCATCAGCCGCCAAAATGGAAATTTAAGCTACGATTATACAAATGGTTTTGAAAATTGCGGCGTTTCCCTCGGCGATCTCTCGGAGAGCGACCTGGCCCGGACCCTGGACGACAAGCGCCCGGCCGACAGCAAAGGGGAGACGCTCACCGTGGACACCGATGGCAAGGCCGTCTTCTCACGGCTGCCGCTGGGCCTGTATCTCGTCGTCCAGAGCACCGCTTCCACCGGGTATGAGAAGATCAACCCGTTCTTGGTGTCGGTGCCGCTGGTGGAGGAGGACACGTACCTCTACGATGTGGACGCCCTGCCCAAGGTGGGCACGCTGACGCCCACCACCCCGCCGGACGTGCCGGAAGAACCCGACAAGCCGGAGGAACCGGACAAACCCACGGAACCCGAGAAGCCCACCGAGCCGGAAAAACCGACCACGCCGGAGAAGCCGACCACGCCGGAAAACCCGGACAAACCGGAGACTCCGGAGATCCCCGAGGAACCGGGCAAGAACACCCCTCCGGGTGCCGACAACCCCGATGACTGGGTGCTGAACGGCCGCCCGGATAAGAACAAGGCTCCCAATCCGGGCAACCCGGACGATTGGGTGCTGAATGGCCGCCCGACCCTGCCCCAGACCGGCCAGCTGAACTGGCCCATCCCGGTGCTGACGGCGGCAGGCACCTGCCTCATTGCAGCGGGCATCCTGCTCCGCAAAAAACACTGAGCCATGCAGAAAAGACGACTTGGAACCATCCTCATCCTGCTGGGAGCGCTGCTGCTGGCCGGGGCGCTGGGCCTGCTGGGCTACAACCAGTGGGACAATGGCCGCGCCCAGAAAGCGGCGGCACAGGTGCTGGATCAGCTGGAAACGACGCTGGACGAGCAGGAGAACCATTTGCAGCTTCTGGTGCCCACCCAGGTGGACGACACCGCCCGTGAGATGACCGTTACCGCCATTGATGGCTGGGATTACATCGGGTATCTCTCCATCCCGTCCATCGGGCTGGCCCTGCCCGTAATGAGCGAGTGGAGCTATCCGGGCCTCAAAATTGCCCCGGGGCGGTACGCGGGCTCGGTCTTCACGGACGATCTGGTCATCTGCGGCCACAACTATGCCCGGCATTTCAGTCCTGTCAAGCGGCTGGCGGTAGGCACCACGGTGCAGTTTGTGGATATGGACGGCCGGGAGTGGGACTACACCGTCTCCAAAGTGGAGACCCTGCAGCCCACCCAGATCGAAGAGATGGTGGGCAAGGCGGACGGCGATGACTGGGATCTGACCCTCTTCACCTGTACCACCGGCGGCAGTGCCCGCTGCGCGGTGCGCTGTACCCGGGTGGAGACGGCTTCCTGAAGATTCCAAACCGGAATAATTCATACAGATATTACAAAAAGGCGCGCTCTCTTTGGGAGAACGTGCCTTTTCCGCATCTTATGTTAGGTTTCGGGGGAGATCAGTAGTGCAGCTGGTCAGCGGTCAGAGCTTCCAACACGGGCAGCATGGCGGCTGCTTCCGCCTTGGCCTTGGGCAGATCCATGTCGCGGTAGTTGCCGCACTCCACTTCGCTGGCGCCGGGGACGGCACCCTCAAAAGCGGCCATGAAGCGGAACGAGTCCACGGTCAGGGCCAGCGCCTCGGCGGGGGTCAGGCCCCGGGTGAGCAGGTAAAAGCCGGTGCGGCAGCCCATGGGGCCGACGTAGATGACGCCGTCCTTATACTGGCTGTTGCGGGCGTAGGTGGCGAAGAGGTGCTCCAGCGTGTGGGCCGCGCCGGTGGAGAGATAATCGCCGTGGTTCGGCTTCTTCATCCGGATGTCCCAGGTCAGAACATCGCCGTCCTGACGGCTCAGGTACATGCCGCGGTCGAGCCTGGTGTGGTCTACGCAGAAACTTGCAATGCGCTCCATGCTGTTCCTCCCGAAATCAGGCCTGCAGGCGCTGGACGCTGCCGTGTGCGCAGTCCACAGCAACCATCAGACCGTCGCGGATGTGGGCGGTAGCGCCGACGGCACCCACGATGGTGGGCTTGAGCAGGGCCTTGCCGGCGATGGCGGCGTGGCTGTTCAGGCCGGCTTCCTCGACCACCAGAGCGGCGGCGTCACGGACGTAGCTCAGCATCTCGTTGGAGGTGGAGGGGACGACCAGGACCATGCCAGGCTTGAACTTTGCGCGGATCTCCTCGATGGTGCGGCAGACGCAGGCCTTGCCGGTGGCGTTGGCCAGAGCAGCGCCCTCGGGGCCGACGCCGACGCCGGTAGCCAGGCAGTTGCCGATCATGTGGATCTTGATCATGTTGGTGGTGCCGGACACGCCCACGGGGACGCCGGCGGTGACAACAGCCAGCTCGCCGTCGTGCAGGTAGCCGTTCTCCTTGGCCAGGTTGGTGGACATCTCGATCAGCTCATCGGTGCTGTGGGCCAGAGCCATCATCAGCGGGGTGATGCCCCAGGAGATGGCCAGCTGACGCTGCACCTGCTCGTTCATGACGCAGGCAATGATGGGCTGTGCGGGGCGGTACTTGCTCAGCAGGCGGGCGGTGTTGCCGGACTCGGACACCGTGACGATGGCGGAAGCGTTGACGTCCTTGGCGGTCAGGCAGGCAGCGTGCGCGGTTGCGTCGCTGACGCTGATCTGGCCGTTGCTGGCATCCACCAGACGGTTGTCGCGGTAGTGCACCTCGTTCTCGGTGCGCTCGGCAATGGCGGACATGGTCTTGAGGGCCTCCACGGGGTAAGCGCCTGCAGCGGTCTCACCGGAAAGCATGATGGCAGAGGTGCCGTCGTAGATGGCGTTTGCCACGTCAGAGATCTCGGCACGGGTGGGCCGGGGGTTGACCATCATGCTGTCCAGCATCTGGGTAGCCGTGACAATGGGCTTGCCAAAGGAGAACGAGCGGTCGATGACGCTCTTCTGGATGCCGGGCAGCTCGGTGAAGTCGATCTCAACGCCCAGGTCACCACGGGCCACCATGACGGCATCGGCTGCGGAGAGGATGCTGTCGATGTTGTTCACGCCCTCGCGGTTCTCGATTTTGGCAATGATGCGGATGTTGGAATCGTACTCATTCAGCAGGTTGCGGATGTCGTACACATCCTGTGCGGTGCGCACAAAGGAAGCAGCGATGAAGTCAAAGCCGTTCTGCACGCCAAAGATGATGTCCTCGCGGTCCTTCTGGCTCAGGTAGGGCATGGACAGATGCACGCCGGGCACATTGACACCCTTTTTGGTCTTGATCTTGCCGCTGTTCAGCACAGTGCAGATGATGTCGGTGTCGGTGACCTGCTCAATGTGCAGCATGATCAGGCCGTCGTCCAGCATGATGGTGCCGCCGGGCTGCACGTCCTGGGGCAGATCCTTGTAAGTGACGGAGCAGATCTCCTTGGTGCCCTCCACCTCGCGAGTGGTCAGGGTAAAGGTCTGGCCGGCTTCCAGCATCTCCACACCGTTCTTGAACTCCTTCAGGCGGATCTCGGGGCCTTTGGTGTCCAGCAGGGCGGCAACGGGCTTGCCCAGCTCCTCACGCAGCGCTTTCAGCTTTGCCAGACGGCCGCCATGCTCCTCGTAGGAACCGTGGGAGAAGTTGAAACGGGCCACGTTCATGCCGTTTGCAATCAGGTCGCGCAGGACATCACCCTTATCGGTAGAAGGGCCCAGGGTGCAGATGATCTTCGTTTTTCTCATAAAATACCTCCAATGTTCACGCTATAATGCTCTCTATCTTGACGCAGCAGCCCAAGCTGGCTGCTCTTTGGCGGGCAGTGATTGCTTTGCGCCCGCGGCGGCAGTATACGCCAATATGGCTGTTTCAACAAACCATACTGCTATACATTATAAGCTCTTGGATACAATAGCGCAAGAAAAATCTTTGCAAAGAAACTGCTAAGATTTCATCAGGTTTGAACAAAAAACTTTCCACCACAAAGCGCTTGCATAACCGGCGGGATTTGCTTATAATGAAGGTAAGCAAAAGTGCGACTGTTCCGGGGCAGCCCCGGAGGAAAATGGAGTGAAAACATATGGAAAAGCGTGTATTTTTGATCGTACTGGACAGCTTTGGCATCGGCGCGGAGCCGGATGCAGCCGCCTTTGGCGACGAGGGCACCAACACGCTGGGGGCCATTGCAGGGCATCCCAATTTCAACTGCCCCAACCTGAAAAAGCTGGGCCTGTTCAACATTGACGGTGTGACTGCGGGCGAAAAGACCGACGCGCCCGCCGGTGCCTTTGCCCGCCTGCAGGAGCAGAGCATGGGCAAGGATACCACCATCGGCCAC
>ERZ772867.3994-NODE-3994-length-11573-cov-3.079962_pt1 | contig 11573 bp, 7 predicted proteins | sample MGYA00511341_ERZ772867 | MGnify/ENA primary metagenome ERZ772867 (study PRJEB29015, sample SAMEA2737707) | human gut metagenome | biome: human gut; feature: human-associated habitat; material: faeces | place: China | collected 2012 ... | reverse complement strand
ACCCCTTCTTGTATATGAGTCTAGTGCTCGTTCTTCGTCTCGCTTTGTCCATCCGTATTGTCGGTATCATCGATGTCGAATCCGCCCATGAGTACGAAACGCTTCAACATATTGGTGGCGCGCATACGCACCTTGAACACCGGCAATGCCTTGTGATCATGCTGCTCAAAGAAGGCTTTTGCCCGTTGCACGTCAAGCGAGGAACGCAGTGCATCGAAACGTCCGAACTCGTTGATGTTCGCCTCGTCTATACGTTTGGCAAGGAATTCCTCGACCACCGATCTGTTGACACCCAATCGATCGACCAGTTTGTCGACTTGCTCATTCTTCTCGCGTGCAGCATAGCGCGTGATGTAATCACGTAGCGTCATACCGGCTTCGACCTCCACGTCGCCACGCTCCACGTCATGCAGGAACAGTTCAGCGAGTCGTTGTTCATCCCGCGAGAGCGCGGCAAAGGACCGGTGCAGCTGCGCAGACATCTCTGCCAACTCCGGGCTATTCTCCTTGAGCGCCTTCAGCCATTTATCGAAGTTGGCATTCATGTAATCGGTATCGATGAGTCCGGTATCAATTTCGGTGAGGTAACCATCCAGTTCATATGGCGCTTCAGGATTATCGTTCACATCATCATCTGGGTCACTACCGCGATCGCTATTGCCATCGAACAGTTCTTTATAGCGTTGCGCAAGAATGAGGTACGTACGTTCGTCAATTTGAGGACGCGCCACTTCAGACTCGCCATGCTCATCATTGTCCTCATTCGTATCGTCAGTATCCGTGCTATCGACCTTGTATTCCGTGGTGCTCCAGTCAAAGCCCTGCACTTTCGCCGCTTCAAGGTACCGATTCAGTTCCACGAACTCCTTGGCAAACTTACGTCTAGCCTCTACCGACTCCGGCAGCTGCATAAGGTCCGATTCTCCGCTGTCTGAGAATACGTCGAGAATCTCACGGTACCGAGTATCCATGGATTTCACATTCGCTGGCAATTTCTGTACGAACAGGTCGAGCGGTCGATCACCCGAATACAGTTTCACAGCTGCCTCGATGAAACCATGCATGGTGTACGGCTTACGGTAATAGCGGATGACGCCAAACGGCTTATCTGGGCCAAACAGACGATTCGTACGACTGAACGCCTGAATGATGCTTTCGTAGTCGATAATCTTATCGAGATACAGCGTATTCACCCATTTCGAGTCGAACCCAGTGAGCATCTGGTCTACGACAATGAGCAAATCAAGCTGCTGGCTGCGGTTCGTTGCTATACCACCATACGGACTCTTGTGCGACAGTCGCGAAGAAATATCCTTCTTCATCGCCGGCCATGTAGGAATGACGAATTCTTTGCCGAACGCCTCGTTGTAATCGGTGATGATTTCGGTCAGCGCATCCTCTTTGTCTGTCGCTCCTTCGTTGTTGTCGATATTGGGATCGAACAACGCCGTCACATGCAACTTGGGTGCCTGCTGCTTGAACAAGTGATAATAGTTGACAGCTTCAGGAATGGAACTGGCAGCGAGCATCGCATGGAATTTGCCCGCATGGCTGAGCACCGGGAACTGTTCAAGAATGTCCGAGACCACCATACTCGGGTGCGGAGAGTCGATACCATATTGGTCTCGTCCCAGGAAATCCTCGATGCCACTGATGCGGTTCCCGGCACCATCAACCATCGGACCCATGGGGACCTCAGACTTATCCATGTAATGCTGGAATACTTTGGCCTTGACCGAGTCGGCGAGCGCATCTTCCGCACTCTCCGCCTTCGCCTTGTCGAGAGCCACGGCACGTCTGACTTCAGAATCCTTGTACGTGGTCACCATGTACGGGTCGAACCCGAGCACATTATGGTCGCGAATGCCGTCGGCAATGCTGTATCGGTGCAAACAGCGGCCGAATACCATGGCAGTGGTGGAATTCTTCTTTTGGTTCTCATCCAGAATGGGTGTGCCGGTGAAGCCGAAGAACAGCGCATTCGGGAAGGAACGACGGATGTCCTGCAACATGTCGCCGAATGTGGAACGATGGCATTCGTCCACAATAAAAACGATACGTCGTGCAGCCAGCTGATCCAGCCACGCCTGGGTGACGCCCCGCTCCCCTGCTTTCACGTTGCTCATCTTCTGGATTGAGGTGACGATCAGGGTGTCGTTGACATTGGTGCTGTTGAGTTTGTCCCGCAAAACGCCGGTGTTCTCAGTACCTTGTACTTCCGTCTCACTGTCAGCAAAACTGCGGTATTCCTTCAGTGATTGGGTGCCTAGCTCGATGCGGTCCATAAGGAACACGACTTTATCGGCGTCATGCGAATCAGCTATGAGTTGTGCCGATTTGAAGCTGGTCATGGTTTTTCCGGAACCGGTAGTGTGCCATACATAGCCGCCTGGTCGTCCCGGAGTAGTTGGCCGCTGTTCCCAATCGCATTTGCGCACCACGTCAGAGATGGCGTTCGCAGCGATGTACTGGTAGCTGCGCAGCACCTTGAGGCATCCGTCTGCCGAGTCGGCGATGGTGTAGAAGCCGATGAGCTGATGCGCCATGGGAATGGACAACAGCCCCGCAGTGCCGGAAGTACCGCCGATGAACAGCTTCCATTCGTCTTTGCCGGGGTTTTGCCCGCCGCAGATAGGCTCGTTGTTGTAGTCAGCCCAATGGAAGTAATAGCTTGGATTGAATTTGTCTACGCCCGGATTGGCGAAGTAGACGGCGTCATCGGGGTTCATGGCTACAAAAATCTGTACGAGTCGGAACAGGCCGGTGAATACGCCTTCGTGTGTGTACTTTTCAATCTGATTGGTTGCTTGGCTGACCGGTATGCCACTTTTCTTAAGCTCGATATGAATCAATGGCATGCCATTGATGAGAAGCACGAGGTCGCCGCGCCGCGAGTTCAACATCTTGTTCTTGGCGGGATAGACCGGTTGCTGAGCAATCTGATAGGTGCTTTTGCCGCCTGCGATTTCCTTGCGGTCATAGATGTAGAGGCTGATTTCCTTGCCGAAATGCGCCACATCTTCTTTGTTGTCACGCGTGATGGACACGGTACGCCCATTGACGAACGAATTGAGCGCAAGCGGGGTTCGTAGGGTCTCAATCTGCTCGATTATCTGTGCCATTTCCCCGTCTGTCAGCGGGTATTTGCCAAGCCTGTCTATGTCGTTGTTGTTGCGGTACAGGATGCCTTTCCAATTGTCGAGCAGATCCTGTTCGGTTGGATAGCGCAAGACGCCATCCTTCCATCCATGCTGCTTAAGCACGGTAATGACGTTGTCCTCGAACACCGATTCGCTATCGAATATCACGATTCTTCTCTCCCTCGGACTTCCCAGTGTCCTGCTTTTCGCGAGCCGACGCGCTTGAGTAATCCACGCCCAATGAGTATTTCAGCATCTCTTCGCACAGTCGCTGATGAAACTCCCGCAGCACGAGCCATATCCTCGTATGTTGTACTGGGATTCCTTTCCACGAAACGAAGAACAGTTCGCTGTCTCTCGGTTATCTGCTCACTTGGACCGTTTAACTGCTCATTATTGTCAGTTATCTGCTCACTTGGATCGTTTAACTGCTCATTATTGTCAATTATCTGCTCATTGTGAGCGGACTTGGCATCCGATTCCAGCATAAGCGTGAGTATCGTACGATCAGCCTCGCCGAATTTTTCCTCAATCCGTGGTTCGGGAAGTCCTGCATTCGCCCATGTGGCAAACACATCAGGAACACCAGTACCGGCTCGCTCCCCCACATCGATGAGGCTGAACATCTTCATAATCAGTCCGTTGCGCGGATCAGATACTCCGCCAAGGCGCATTTGCTCAACGCCCGTTCGGATATCACCAGGATTCTCGAAAACCAATTTATCGGGTGTGCGTCTGACCACCACTCCACGCACGCCATAATAATCGGCGTTGAACAAGCAGTTGGCCAGCGCCTCGCGAACCGCCTTATGCATGGGAGTGTCGTCAACACGAAAGATACCGTTAAGTTTGAAGGGGGTCTTCAGAGACTCAGCAAGCTTACGATTCACACGGAAAAAGAAATCAAAGAGGTTGCCCGACCACATGCCATCGCCGGAATGAACACGATCGGTCCAACGAATCGCCGGGTCTAGGGTCTCCTGATAGTCAAGAAAGTAATGGGGACATTCGCGCACGATGTCATAGTCGTTGCCGAACATGAGCAAACCGCCGAATGTGGGATGGAGCTTACCATCTTCACGGCTCACCATTGCCGCACCAACCGCACGCAGGAAACGCTCGTCATCAAGATCAGTCCAGGAACTGCCCTGACGTGCCGCACGGAAACGGGTGCGATACGCCCGCACCGTATCCGCATTGAAATCGGCAACAGTGAGATCGTCCAGCACCTTGGAATCCATCGTCTCGGTTCCCTGATCTCGGAGCATTGCCGAAATCTCCTGCCGCGTGCAACGATAGTCACCTTCACCGCGCCGGCGGTAGGTTCCCTCAAAGAGATTGTCGTTGATATGCACGGGACGTTCGTCGCGTGGAGCACGCGGAACATGAATAGCCACCACCATGCCATCATCCGCTTCGAGCACTTCGACTTCCGATTCGATGGGCAGCACGGCGCTTACCTTGGATCGATTGCTGACCGTATTCCAAAAATCCTGACGAAGGTGCTCCACCTCGGCTGACGTAAGCCCGACTGTTTCGAAGGTACCGTCTTCACGTTCCTTGACGCCGAGCAGAATGACGCCGCCATAGGTGTTGGCGAAGGCGGAATAGGTCTCCCACATACTGCGCGGGAGACCGCCCTTTGCTGCCTTCGCCTCAATCCGATTATTCTCGCGATATGAGGCAAGCTTCGCGATATCGAACGTCTCCATTACGCCCCCTCCCCTCACACGAACATCTTGTCAAGCAAGGATTTCTTGATATTCTGCAGCAATTCCAACTTACGCTGATGAAGGGTGATGAGGCCATCAAGGTTTGACATGAAATGCCCGATTGCCTGCATCTCGGATTTACACTCCGGCATGAGAGTTGCGAAAGTCGCGAATTTAGAAATCCAGTGCCTCTCATGGCTCACAGGCGTGTAGGCAATATTTTGCAGTACCTGGTATGCAAAATGAATGTCTTCGTTTTTGTCGCGAAGAGTCAGCAGTTTTATAGCAGAACTCTTGACTTTAAAGGGGAAATCAACAAAATGGCTCGAAGTCGTAAAATCATCAAAAATGATAACGGGATGCTCAGGGCTCGCCATCTTAATCCCCTGCTTCTCATTTGTGTATCCCAGAACGAAACTTTGACCGGCAGTCAAAACTGGTGTGGGGAAGGAATCGTCATACTCAGTTCCCCTCACAATATATGGCTGAGGCTGTTCGTAATCAAACAATTCGCCCAACTTACGCTGTTCCCAAGGGTCAGTAAAACCAGCAAAGCGAATTTCGGGTACAGATTCGCCATCCTTCGGGAACATTTTTTCAAGCATCGATTTTTTGAAGATGACGAGCTTGTCATACTTACGCTGATGAAGGGTGATGAGGGAGTCAAGTCGGGAGAAGAAGGAACCGATAGCCTGCTGTTCGGCCTTTGAAGGTACTGTTGTCTCAACTTCCTTGAGCACTCCCACGGCTAAACCCGGCTGAGCAGATTGGCCCGAATATCGTCCTAAGTCCATACACCCCAGAAGATGAGCCAGAAAGCGCGTATCATGCAGGAAATTTGCCTTGACAGCTACCGCGTGTTCAGTGAAATAGGCCTTTCCCACTGCAGTATTGACATTCCCGCATAACGCACCTTGACGACCTATAAGGGCATAAAAACCGTCATGGTTGTATTGTTTTGCGTATCCGCGTAAACCGTTGCCCCCATACACGGGGTATGGTCCAGATCCAAGTATTTCTTCGGCAGAAATGAAGTCGCCACTTTGAAACTCGGAGGACAGCTCACCCAACTTACGCTGTTCCCAAGGGTCAGTAAAACCAGCAAAGCGAATCGCAGGAACTTTCGCCTGTTCAGTCATCATTCGCCTCCCAACAGGGTCTTCAGCTCAGCAATACCGGCCATGTCGAACTCATTTCCGGTCAGCTGACCAAGCATATTGCCAAGTTCTGCCTCAGCCTGCTCGATTTGCTCGCATACATCGGAGTAGGTAGTCGAGTACTTATCGTTCAACGCATTCACCGATGCAATCAACTCATCAACAGCCGTCTGAGGAAGCTCCTCAAGTTTGTGCTGCAATGGTTCCACCCACTTGGCAGCGAGCAAGTCATCAGCTTGCTCATCGCTTAATCCTTCAATAACGGCCCGGGTCTTTTCATCAAGCGCTGAGCGGAGATTCTTAACGTTCTTTTTGACTTCACGCTCCTCATCAAACAACCGTTGCGCATTCACAAGGGCACGGTCAAAATCAGTCTCAGGATCCCTCCCAATCGATTTCACCGCTTTCTTCAACTCAGTGGCAACGAAAGAATCTCCATCCTCGCTGACAGCATCGGTCGAATTCTTGTCGTCTTCATCCAGATTTTCAAGAATGTCAGCGATTTCGCTGCTAATCTCAGTCAATCGGGATTCATATGTGCCGATTTCTGCAAGGTCAGCACTCAGCAGTTTTTCTTGTACAAGGTCGAACGGCAGAATATGTCCGGCCCAGCCGTCCTGCACTTCGACATCCTTGCCGCTTTTCTTTTTGACGACCATGTTGGCGTCAACCTTGCGAACGGCGTCATGGCCTTCGCTCTGTATGGTTTCAAGGTCGTTGGCGATGGTCTTCTGCCAGCTGTCATCAAGCACCTGATATGCCGTATAGGCATCTACGAGTGGTACGTCGGCCAAACGATGCAGCAGGTCATTTGCCAGAACTTCCTCCTCGGCGGCAATGCTCACGTTGACGGCATTACCGACCAGTTCGCCACGTAGATATGAGGGATAATCGGTGAAAACCTCACGATAACGCTGGATATAGGCACTCACACCAGAATCAGCATTCACCGCCTCACGAACATCTTGCACAGCGAGCTTAGCCGAATGACCATTCTCCTCCGCGAAGAGACGTTGGCGCAATCCCGGAAACACATTCCAATACTTGTTGAGCGCATCGATGTCCTGCTTGGGGATACCGCCAAACATAGTGGAATACACGTCCCAACTTTCGGCGGTTTCGGAGGAATCCACATATCGAGGAATGTTGAGGTTGTAATCGTTCTGCCGAATCTCGTCAAGGCTGACCAAACGACTGAACTTATCGACATCACGATTCTCCGACACCGTATCCACGATGCGTTTGATATCGCTCGCACGCAGCTTGTTGTTCTTACCGTCCTTAGCGAAATACTTGGAGGCATCCACAACAAGCACATGGTCATCGTTGCGGTGCTTGCGCAGCACCATCACGATAGTGGGAATGCCCGTGCCAAAGAAGATGTTCGCTGGCAGTCCGATGATGGCCTGAATATGGTGGTTCTCCACTAGATTCCGGCGAATAGTGCCCTCTTCACCACCACGGAACAGCACGCCGTGCGGCAACACGATGGTCATAATGCCGTCGTCGCGCAGATGGTAGAGATCGTGCAGCAAGAAGGCATAATCAGCCTTGGACTTGGGAGCGATGCCATATTCGAAGCGGATATCTTCACCCGGTTCCGGCGGCTCCCAGTTCTGGGAGTAAGGAGGATTCGAAACCACGGCATCTACAAACAGCGGCTCATAGGTTTCGTCCTTGGTCTCGTCGGTATCGAACCACGGCCAGTCGCTCTTTAATGTGTCACCGTTGCGGGTCACGATATTGTCCGGCAGTATACCGCGCATGACGAGGTTCATGCGTGTGAGGTTGTAGGTATTCTCCTTGAGTTCCTGCGCATAATATTTGATGTCATTCGGATTGCCATTGCGGCGGGCCACAGCTTGACCAATATGAATCAACAACGAGCCTGAGCCACTTGTGGGGTCATAAATGTTGATTTCTTCACGACCAGCAAGATGCCAGGCCACTATTTCGCTCATGAGCTGAGAAACTTCGCTCGGCGTGTAGAACTCACCGGCCTTCTTACCCGCATTGGAAGCGAAGTTGCTAATCAGATATTCGTAAATGAAGCCGAGGGTATCGTAATCCTGCCGGCTGTCCATCGGAATGTCCTTGATGAGGTAGATGAGGTCGCGAGCGGCCTTGCTACGGCTTTTCTCATCGGTACCGAGCTTGGATAGACCAGTCTGCAACGTGTCGAAGATGCCGGCGAACACACGCTTGCGGGCTGGATCGATGTTGCGTTCAAAAGCGGAAAGCGCATCACGTACGTCGGCGATGGTGAAATCGCTTTGGCTGGCAATCCATGTGGAGAACAGGTTGTCGTAGGAGATAAAGTAGCCGCACAGATCACGTACATACTGCACGGTCTCGGCATCATTCTCATCCAAGCCCTTGAGATCTTCATCTCCCCAGTCTTCAGCACGAAGACGCGCAACTTCCGTCTCTGAAAGGAACTTATAGAAGATAAAGCCAAGGATATAGTCTTTGTATTCATTCGCCTCGATCTTGGAACGCATCTTGTTGGCAGATTCCCAGATTTTGGCGGCAAGCTGCTGCTTATTCATTCATATGCTCCTTGTGCCCTAAGCTCTTTCATTACTCTTCATCAACGTATTCATTGAAAACGTCACTGTCCACGGCTTTGATTTCGTAAATCTTCCGCGTGCTGACACCGAATCCATGTTCAATCATCAGTTGCGCAAGCTTATGCCCATCAATAAGAATGATGTGCTGCCTCTTCGCATAGGTAATCGCCTTTTCCGTGAATCTTGCAGTGGTGACAAACAGCCCTTTGCCTCCGCGCCCAGTAATAGCACCTACGAATGCTTGAATATCTGGTCTGCCAACGGATTTATCTTCGGCATAACGTTTGGCCTGAACATAAATCAGATCAAAACCAAGCTTGTCTTCCATGATGATTCCATCTATGCCTTCGTCCCCCGAGATTGGCGTCATCTGGCTTGCGGAGTCGAAAGCTCCATACCCCATTTTTGCCATCAGATCAAGAACAAACCGTTCAAACGCAATCGGAGAGAGCTTGAGCACCTCTGAGAGCAAGTCATCGGCAAGCCGCATGTTGATTGATGAGAATGCACGGTCAAGTGCCTCATCTGGAGTTTCCTCGGACGAATAAGCTTCGCTTTTCTTCTCCAGGCCGCCATCGACCGTCGTATGCGTCGAAGAATCACCATTCAGATTCTTGAAAGACCGGAATGACTCATAACGTTCCAGATAATCATTATCTATCTGCGCACCCGAAGCAAGGGCCTCTTTGCCGGGTCTCGTTATGCGATATGTACCACGTTTGGGACTTTCTATGAGTCCGGCTTTCTTAAGGTACGTTCTAGCCCAACTAATGCGGCCATTGAGGACACGCGAACGGCCGCTAGGTAGCAGACGGCTGCGTTCTCCTTCTGTCACTGCAAACTCATCAGCAAGTAACGTTAGCATCTCACCAGATGCATGAATCTTGCCATCAGAGAGAATGCGAAGCATCGGAACGAAAAACTCGTCATATCTGGGAATTGTCATTGTCCGCCTTCGTTCCGTTACAGTCGTTTATCAATGATACGGCAAACATCACGGAAATACGCCTCCGCTTGGGAACAGCGTAAGCTGGGTGAGCTATATAAAGAGGTCTCAGAAAAAAATGATTTGACCTACGGCAAGGATCGTATTATTTCTGTTGCGCATATGTATTTCAATCCCGTTGTCTATGTTACTGAAGATGACTATTTGAAAACATACAATGTCATGCGCTTGGGAGATATAGCTTTCGAGGGAAATCGAAGCAAGAACTTTGCGCATGGGCGTTTGGTGGAAAACACAATTGGCGATGGTATTGTTTCGCATGTTTTCAAGGTTTTTCGGCCGATCCAGCCTTTTGACTTGATGTACTGGAAATACAGTATCAACAATGAAAAAGCTATGAAGGATGTGTTGACACGCTCGACTAAAGCATCAACAATGATGCATGAACTCGTTGCAAAAGACTTCCTTAATGAAGAAATTGCCGTTCCATCTTTAGAAGAGCAGCGCCAAATCGGCGGGTTCTTCGACCGTCTGGACTCCCTCATCACCCTTCATCAGCGTAAGCGTCTATCTATTCGGCAAAGGAGCCCCGTGTGGTCATAAACACAATAAACGAAGAAATGTCATTCTGCGATTACTACTCGCAATGGGTCGACGTCTACAAGGAAGGCGCGATTCGGGAGGTGACGATGAAGAAATACAAACTCACACAGGCGTGGCTGAGAAAGCTTATCCCTGATCTTAAGCTTTCTGAGTTCGATCGTGTGAGTTATCAGAAACTCATCAATGGATACGCCGAACATCATGAACATCAAACAACGATGGATTTTCATCACCAACTGAAAGGGGCCATTCTTGATGCTGTTGATGAGGGCCTAATTCAAAGAGATCCCACTCGAAAAGCAATCATCAAAGGGAAGCAGCCGAGACAAAAGAAGACGAAATATCTTAACCAATTCGAACTTCATGCTGTCCTTGCTGACTTGAAGCTTGACCCGATACCTAACTGGGACTGGCTGATATTGCTGGTGGCAAAAACCGGTTTACGTTTCTCCGAAGCATTGGGTCTTACTCCTGATGACTTTGATTTCGTCCACCAGACTTTGTCTGTCAATAAGACTTGGAATTACAAGAACGGAGGTGGCTTTGTTCCAACAAAAAATGCTTCTTCGGTGCGTAAAGTACAACTTGATTGGCAACTCATCATGCAATTGTCCGTCCTGCTGAAGAACTTGCCTGACGACAAGCCTATCTTCGTGAACGGTAAGGTGTACAACTCGACCGCAAACGGTATTCTGGCCCGGCATTGCAAACAAGCCGGAGTACCCGTGATCTCGATTCACGGCTTGAGACATACCCATGCCTCATTGCTGCTGTTTGCTGGCGTTTCAATTGCGAGCGTGTCCAAGAGACTGGGGCATGCAAGCATGAACACAACGCAGGAAACATATCTGCATGTCATCCGTGAATTGGAGAACAAAGACGTTGACATCGTGATGAGAGCCCTATCCACCCTTATTTAGCAAACCACAGACGCTTACGCTGATGAAGGGTGATGAGGTCGTCGAGACGGGAAAAGAAGGAGCCTATAGCATGTTGTTCACTTGAAGATGGAACTGGGATTGGCATTTCAAAGAATGTCGCATCACCGATTGAGAACCTATCTGATCTGGCTCCCGAATTACCTTCCAGCTTCATGAAACCATGCCAGCCATTTGTCTTGAAGAAGTGGCTGAGATAAGTTCCATCGACTGCATCTGTAAGCCTGAATACAGTGTAGAGAGGAGACATAACTCCGTGTATTCCCAACGTATTCCTACGGATTGGGCCAACAGGCGCTGTTGCGGAGATGCGAGGGTTGTACACGAAATCCCCTGGAGCAATGACATAATAACCAGCAATGTTGGATTCCTTGGCGACAGCGTGGTCGAAGAACTCGGTTTGATTAATTACACCGTATTCTGCAGAGTTGGTAAGAACCTCGGTGATGTTTCCATCAAGATTTTTTTCTGTCACCTTATCGGCAATCTCGCCCAACTTACGCTGTT
>ERZ772867.3975-NODE-3975-length-11625-cov-5.141054_pt1 | contig 11625 bp, 12 predicted proteins | sample MGYA00511341_ERZ772867 | MGnify/ENA primary metagenome ERZ772867 (study PRJEB29015, sample SAMEA2737707) | human gut metagenome | biome: human gut; feature: human-associated habitat; material: faeces | place: China | collected 2012 ... | reverse complement strand
CCGATCAGGGTGCGGAGCAGTGCGGCTTCTGCAACCCGGGCTTTATTATGAACGCCCTCGCCCTCTTCCGGGAAAAGGAATACCCCACTGAGGAGGAGATCAAGGAATATCTCGCGGGCAACCTCTGCCGCTGCTCCGGCTACGAGGGCCAGCTCCGGGGCATCCAGAATTTCCTCGCCTGGAAAAAAGCAAAACAGGAGGGTGCCGAATGAAAAACGTCAACAAAGCATTCCGCAAAAAGGATGCCATGCAGCTTGTGACCGGCAAGCCCGTTTACATGGATGATCTGGCCCCGGCAGACTGCCTGATCGTCAAGCTGTACCGTTCGCCCCATGCCAACGCCATGGTGGAGCGCATCGACACGTCCGTGGCCAAAAAGGTGCCCGGCATCGAGGCCATCTTCACCTGGGAGGATGTGGACCAGAACGCCCGCCGCTACACGCAGGCCGGCCAGACCTACCCCGAAGCCAGCCCCTACGACCGCCTGGTCATTGACCGTCACGTCCGCTTTGTGGGGGACGTGGTGGCCATTGTGGTGGGCAAGGATGAGAAGTGTGTCGAGAAGGCCATGAAGCTCATCAAGGTGGAGTATCAGGTGCTGGAGCCGGTGCTGGATTTCCACACTGCGAAGGACAACCCCATCCTTGTCCACCCGGAGGACAACTGGGAGAGCCTGAGCCCCGTGGGTGCCGACAACAAGCGCAACCTCTGTGCCCACGATGCGTGCGGCGACGGCGACATCGATGCCGTGCTGGCAAAGTGCGATGTTGTCATCGACCGTGTCTACCACACCAAGGCCTGTCAGCAGGCCATGATGGAGACCTTCCGCACCTGCTGCTGGATGGACCTGTACGGGCGGCTGAACATCCTCAGCTCGACCCAGATCGTATTCCACACCCGCCGCAATGTGGCAAACGCCCTGCACATCCCCAAATCCATGATCCGCGTCATCAAACCCCGCATCGGCGGCGGCTTTGGTGCCAAGCAGACGGCGGTCTCGGCCATCTATCCGGCCTTTGTTACCTGGAAGACCAAGAAGCCCTGTAAGCTGATCTTCACCCGCGAAGAGAGCCAGACCGCATCTTCGCCCCGCCACGAGATGGAGATGCACGTCCGTCTGGGTGCCACCAAGGACGGCATCGTGAAGGGCATCGACCTCTACACCCTGTCCAACACCGGTGCTTATGGTGAGCACGGCCCCACAACGGTGGGCCTTTCCGGTCACAAGTCCATCCCGCTGTACGGCAAGGCCGAAGCCTTCCGTTTTGTCAGCGACGTGGTCTACACCAACCACATGTCTGCCGGTGCGTACCGCGGCTATGGTGCGACCCAGGGCCTGTTTGCGGTGGAATCTGCTGTCAACGAGCTGGCTGCCAGGCTCCACATGGATCCCTTCAAGATCCGTGAAATGAACATCGTCAAAGAGGGCGATGTAATGCCCGCCTATTACGGCGCTGTGAATACCAGCTGCGCGCTGGACCGCTGCCTGAAAAAAGTCCACGAGATGATCGACTGGGACAACAAGTACCCTGTGCGCGACCTTGGCAATGGCAAGGTGCGTGCCGTGGGCATGGGCATGGCCATGCAGGGCTCCGGCATTTCCGGCATGGATGTGGGCAGTGCCACCCTCAAGGTAAACGATGACGGGTTCTACTCCCTCATCATCGGCGCTGCCGATATGGGCACCGGCTGTGACACCACGCTGGCTCAGATCGCCGCCGAGGTGCTGGACTGTGACCTGGACAATATCACCGTCTTTGGCGCGGATACCGACACCTCGCCCTATGATTCCGGCTCCTACGCTTCCTCTACCACCTATGTCACCGGCAAGGCAGTGGAGAAGTGTGCCCTGCGGCTGCGCGGCCAGATCTGCAAGCTGGGCGCGGAGCTGCTCCAGACGACCGAAGATGCTGTGGATTTTGACGGCAAGTTCGTCTCCCTGAACGCAGACTCGGAGAAGAGGGTCTCTCTCTCTGAGGTGGCCTTCGCCTCCCAGTTCGGCCACATGGTGCCGCTGGAGATCACCGAGACCCACACCTCGCCCCTTTCGCCCCCGCCCTACATGGTCGGCGCGGCTGAAATTGAGCTGGACAAGGAGACCGGTGAGGTCAAGGTGGTGGATTATGCCGCCTGTGTGGACTGCGGCACCCCCATCAACCCCAACCTGACCCGTGTGCAGACTGAGGGCGGCATCCTGCAGGGCATCGGCATGGCCCTGACCGAGAACATCACCTACGATGCCAAGGGCTGGCCGATGGAGAATTCCTTTATGCAGTATAAGATCCCCGCCCGTGTGGACATCGGCCACATCCGGGTGGAGTTTGAGAGCAGCTACGAGCCCAACGGCCCGTTCGGTGCAAAATCCATCGGTGAGGTGGTCATCAACACCCCGCTGCCCGCCATCGCGGATGCCATCTACAATGCCATCGGCACCCGCTTCTACGAGCTGCCCATTACCCCGGAGCAGGTCGCTATGGCGGTGGAAGAGAACCGCTGATGCTTCCGGAAACACAGTTTCCGTTTCTGGCTGAAAAGGGCCATGTGGTCTCGCTGGTGGGCGGCGGCGGAAAGACCACCCTGCTCTATGCCTTTGCCCGTCATTGTGCCGCCAAAGGCTGGCGGGTGCTGGTGAGCACCACCACCCACATCCGGCAGCCCGGGGCACATTATGCCGCAGATGAGGCTGCCCTTGCGGCCCTCTGGGCGGCAGGGCAATATGCCGTGGCCGGTGTCCCGGCAGAGCAGGGCAAGCTGACCGCCCTGCCGCCGGAACAGCTGACCCGCTGGATGGCACAGGCTGATATTGTTCTTCTGGAAGCGGACGGTGCAAAACGGCTGCCCTGCAAGGCCCCGGCGGCCCATGAACCGGTGCTGCTGCCGGAAAGCGATATCGTGCTGGCTGTGGCCGGATTGTCCGCACTGGGCAGACCTCTGCGGGAGGTCTGCTTCCGGCTGGGGCAGGCCTGCGCCCTGCTGGGCGCTGCCCCCGAAACGCTTCTGACCCCTGAGCTGCTGGCAAGGCTGCTGGCCAGTGAGCAGGGGGGACGAAAACTGGTGGGGGATCGCCGTTTTTCTGTGGTGCTCAATCAGGCGGATGACCCCGCCCGCATTGCTGCCGGAGAACAGACACTTGCGCTCCTGCGCAAAAAATATGATGTGCAGGGCGTGTTGACTTATTTTGATGAAAAGGAGCGTGCATAAAATGGCAGAACAAGGCCCCATCGTCTTCTGCACCGGCGGCGGATGCACCGCCAAGCTGGGTGCCGGGGTACTGAGCCACATTCTGGAAAAGCTGCCCCGGAGCGAAAAAGACCCCGACCTTCTGGTTGGCTACGACAGCCGGGACGATGCTGCCGTCTACCGCATTACCGAGGATATTGCCCTGGTGCAGACGGTGGATTTCTTCCCGCCGATGGTCGATGACCCCTATACCTTCGGGCAGATCGCTGCGGCCAATGCCCTGAGCGATGTCTACGCCATGGGCGGTGAGGTCAAAACGGCACTGAATCTTGTCTGTTTCCCCGAGAGCATGGATCTGAACGTGCTGGGGGAGATCCTGCGCGGCGGTGCCGAAAAGGTGGCCGAAGCCGGGGGCATGCTGGTGGGTGGGCACTCCATTGCCGATACCGGTGTGAAGTACGGCCTGTCGGTAACAGGTCTGGTAGACCCGCACCGCCTGACGGCCAACGATACCGGCCGCCCGGGCGACAAACTTCTTCTGACCAAGGCACTTGGCGTGGGGCTGATCTGCACCGCCAACCGGGTGGGCGAAGCCGCACCGGAACAGATGGAAGCCGCAGTCCGTTCCATGACCACCCTGAACAAAGCAGCGGCAGAAATCGCGCGCAGGTACGAAGTGCATGCCGCCACGGATGTGACCGGGTTCAGCTTTCTGGGCCATCTGCACGAGATGATGGGGGAGAAACTCTCCAGCGTCATCGATGCCCATGCAGTGCCGATACTGCCCGGTGCGTGGGAGGCCGCGGATGCCTGCCTGTACACCGCTGCCGGTCAGCGCAACCGCAACCACACCGGGCCCTTTGTCCGGTTTGAGAAAGTGCCTTTCCCGATGGAGGAAATTCTGTTTGATCCCCAGACCTCCGGCGGCCTGTTGTTTGCTGTGGACCCGCAGGATGCCGCTGCACTGGAAGCAGAGCTGCAGGCGGCGGGTCTGCCCGCAAAGATCGTGGGCACCATTGGGGAAAAGCAGACACCGGAGATCACAGTAACATACGAATGATGGAGGAACAACCAATGATCAAGATCGATGCCCGTGGAGATGCCTGCCCGCTGCCCGTGGTCAAGGCCAAAAAGGCCATTGCAGAGCTGCACGGCTCCGGCGAGGTGGAAGTGCTGGTGGACAATGAGATCGCTGTCCAGAACCTGACCAAGATGGCCCAGCAGAAAGGCTACCTGTCCAGCTCTGAAAAGCTGGCCGAGCAGGAATACCGTGTCCGCTTTACCATCAAGGATATGTCCGCTGCGGAAACCACTGTGCTGGGCAAGGTGAAACAGCAGGCGGAAGCGGAAACCTGCATCCCGGATGCCCGCACCGATACAGTGGTGGTCATCGCGTCCGACAAGATGGGGGAAGGGGCCGAGGAGCTGGGCAAGACCCTGCTCAAGGCCTTTGTGTTCTCCCTGACCCAGCAGGACAAGCTGCCCAAGACGATCCTCTTCTATAACGGCGGCGCATCCCTGACCTGTGAGGGTTCGCCCATGCTGGAAGACCTGAAGGCACTGGAGGCTGAGGGCGTGGAGATCCTGACCTGCGGCACCTGCCTGAACTACTACGGCATAACGGAGAAGCTGGCCGTGGGCGGCGTGACCAATATGTATGTCATCGCTGAAAAGATGCTGAATGCCGGGAACGTGGTCAAACCGTGATCTACCTTGATAACGCCGCAACCACCTTGTACAAGCCCCCGGAGGTGGGGCAGGCGATGCTGGATGCTCTGCAGACAGCGGGCAACCCGGGCCGTGGAGCCCATGCGCCCACCCTGCACGCCTCCCGCATCGTCTACGAGACCCGGGAAGCGCTGGCCCAGCTCTTCCACGCCGAAGGCCCGGCCTGCATCGCCTTTGCATCCAATGCGACCCAGGCACTGAACACGGCCATCAACGGGCTCTTTGGCCCGGGGGATCATGTCATCACCACGGTCTGTGAGCACAATTCCGTCCTGCGGCCCCTCTACCGCCTCCAAAGGCAGGGGGTTGAGGTGAGCTTTGTGGATGTGGAGGCAAACGGTGTGCTCTGCTATGCGCAGTTTGAGCAGCTGCTCCGCCCCAATACCAGGGGCGTTGTTGTGACCGGTGCCTCCAATGTCACCGGCAACCGCACGGATCTGGCGTTCGTGTCCGCTTTTGCAAAAAACCACGGCCTGTTGTTCATCGTGGATGCCGCCCAGACGGCGGGTGCCATGCCGATGGATGTGCAGGCACTGGGGATCGATGTGCTTTGCTTTACCGGGCACAAGGCGCTGCTGGGCCCGCAGGGCACCGGCGGGCTGTATGTCCGGCCCGGGCTGCAGGTTGCCCCCCTTGTGGTAGGCGGCAGCGGAGTCCACAGCTTTGATGAACGCCACCCCGTCAAAATGCCCACCGCTCTGGAAGCCGGGACGCTGAATGTGCCGGGAATCGCCGGGCTGGGGGCCGGGGTGCGCTGGCTCCTGACGCAGGGCGTGGAAGCGCTGGAAACAAAAGAAAATGCGCTTGCACGCCTGTTTTACGAAACTGTCCGGGAAATTCCCGGTGTGCGGCTCTATGGTGACTTCACTGCGCCGCGTGCACCCATCGTCTCGCTGAACCTGATGGGCGAGGATTCCGCCCGGGTGGCAGATGCGCTCTGGGAGGAGTACGGTATCTGTGTGCGGGCCGGTGCGCACTGTGCTCCGCTGATGCACAAGGCGCTGGGCACGGTGGAGCAGGGCGTGGTGCGGTTCAGCTTCTCCCACACCAACACCCGGGAGGAAGCGCTTGCCGCTGCCCGTGCGGTACGCAGCCTTGCGGAGGAATAAATAATGCGTGCAAAGAGACCCTATATCGTGTTATCCTTCCGCACCACAGTGGAAGCAATGGCATGGGAAAAACACTGCGAAGCGGAACACATCCCCGGGCGGCTTATTCCGCTGCCCCGGGAGCTCTCTGCCGGGTGCGGCCTTGCGTGGCGGATGCCGCCCGAGGACTGGCAGCTGTGGCAGAGCCGCATCGACCCCGCCGCCTATGATGCCGCAGCGGTGGTAGAACAATAACAAATAAAGGAGAATTGGATGGGAAACCGTTCTTTTTTCAATGCACTCCATGACCGGGAGGGGGATTTTCTGCTGGCCACGGTGCTGGAAGGCCCGGCGCAGGGGGAACGTGTCCTGCTGCGGAACACAGCACCGGTCTGGCCGGAGGAACTGCCTGCGTTCTGGGGGGAGCATCTGGCTGCCCTGGCCGCTGTGACCTCCAGTGGAATTCTGAAATCAGCCGGACAGCGCATCTTTGTGGAGCGCTTTGGCGCGGCCCCGCAGCTTGTGGTCTGCGGCGGCGGCCATGTGGGCGCGTCGGTGGTGCGGCTGGCAAAGCTGCTGGGCCTGCCGGTCACAGCGCTGGAGGACCGCCCCGAGTTTGCGGAGGAGCTGCGTCAGGCCGGGGCCGATGCTGTGCTCTGCCTGCCCTTTGCAGAGGGCCTTGCGCAGATCTCCGGCGGGCAGGAGACATACTTTGTGGTCGTGACCCGTGCCCACAGCTGTGATATTGCCTGCCTGCGTTCTATTCTGCAAAAGCCCGCCGCCTATGTGGGCATGATGGGCAGCCGGAAGCGCGCGGCACTGGTGCACACACAGCTGGCTGAGCTGGGGCTGCCGCAAGAGCGCATTGATGCCCTGCACGCGCCCATTGGGCTTTCCATTGGCGCAAAAACCGCACAGGAGATCGCACTTTCCATTCTTGCGGAGATCGTCTCCGTGAAAAACAGCCGCCAGCAGACCGAGGGCTTTTCCCCGGTGCTGCTGGCTGCGCTGGAACAGCAGACCGCTCCGGCGGTGCTGGCGACCATCGTAGGCCGCCATGGCTCTACGCCAAGGGAGGAGGGCTCCAAGATGTTGGTCCTGCCCGATGGCTCTGCCGTGGGCAGCGTGGGCGGCGGCATCATGGAGTACCGCACCCAGCAGCTGGCGCGGGAATTGCTGGAGCCGGGGGCTGCCCCGTGCAGGCTGGCCGCCTTTACCACAGAGGGGGCCAGCGATGCCGCGGCCATTGCGGCCTGCGGCGGCTCCATGGATGTCTTTTTGCAGCGTCTGGAACCGGAGGAATGAGCCATGAAACGTGATGACCTGATCGTTGTCCGGGGCGGGGGAGACCTTGCCACCGGTGTTGTGCATCGGCTCTGGTCGGCTGGCCTGCGGGTGCTGGTGCTGGAAACAGCCCATCCCGCCGCCATCCGTCGGCAGGTGTCTCTCTGTGAGGCTGTTTACGAAGGCGAGACCGCTGTGGAAGGAATGCGGGGCATCCGGGTGGAGACGCTGGCGGATGCCGATGCCGTCTGGGCACAGAACGCCGTGCCGATTTTGATAGACCCTACGGGTGCTTGCCTGCCGCAGGCAAGGCCTGCTGTTCTGGTGGATGCCATCATCGCAAAGAAAAATCTGGGCACCACCCGGGAAATGGCTCCGCTGACCATTGCCCTTGGCCCCGGTTTTACGGCGGGGCAGGATGTGGACGTGGTGGTGGAGACCAAGCGCGGCCACAAGCTGGGCCGCATCATCCGGGAAGGATCTGCCGCGCCAAACTCCGGCGTGCCGGGCATCATCGGCGGCTATGGTGCTGAGCGTGTGCTCCATGCGCAGGCCGCGGGCATCTTCCGCAACCTGCATTCTATCGCTGATTTTGTGGAGGCTGGCGAGGCTGTGGCCGAGATCGAAACGCCGGACGGTCAGCGTCTGCCGGTGGTCACACAGATCTCCGGCATCCTGCGGGGGCTGCTGCGGGATGGCTACCCGGTGACCAAAGGATTCAAGGTAGCCGATGTGGACCCCCGCCGTGCGGAGCTGGAAAACTGCTTCCTCATCTCGGATAAGGCCCGCTGCATTGCGGGCAGTGTGCTGGAACTGATCGCCGCAGCGTGCTGGAACTAAAAGAAACGGGACTGTTTTTGCAACAGCCCCGTTTCTTTGTTACTCTGTCAGTTTGGTGATGAGCATCTGATAGATCTCGTTGCCCTTGAGGATGAATTGCTTCTTGACCAGATCGGCACTCAGCCGGTCAGGCGTGCCGATGTCCAGACAAAACAGCTCCTGATCCAGTGCCTTGATGGTGCAGCGGATGGAGCAGTGGCCGTCCGGCTTTTCGGTGATACGGGCGCTGTACTCGGCCTCTTTGCGGGCCCAGGTCTGGCTGCGCAGAACCGCCGCCACCGCGCGCTCCCGCACACTGCGGGGCAGGTCATAGGCGAGCTCCTGCGCGACCTTGCGTCCTTTTTCGGTGATGGAATAGCGATCTTCCTTCAGCGTGACCAGCTGCTGGCGGGTGATATCATCCAGACAGGAGCCGATCTCAAAATAGTTGACCAGCTGTTCTTCCATCAGCGCATTCTCGATCTCCGTCCGGGTGATCGGCCCGGCATTCTTTACCAGATAACACAACAGCAACCGGATCTCCGTGCTGTCGGTCAGCCCGCCGGGACGAACACCGGCGGTAAAAGCATCGTTGGCGGCCATCGTTCTGCACATCCCCCTGTCATTTCAAATTGCTGCCCGGCGCTGCCTCGGGGCAGGCCGTAAAGAATCACTTTCTTATAGTATAAAGGGTTTCAGACCGGATTGCAAGCCGCAACCGCAAAATCTGTCTCAATGCGCTTGCGGCTTTCGGGGGTGGAATACAGCCAGTGGTCGATATGCCCTTCGGTGATGAAATAGCGCAGGTCGAACCGGTGGCTCTGGCCCAGGCTGTGGTTGACGATGACCAGCTTGATCTTCATTTTATCGGGCAGGATGTTTTTGATGTAGACGCTCACCGCCTGCCCGGGGTGCAGGTCAGGGCAGGTCTCGGCAAGGCCGGCCAGATTGGGGGCGATCTCCACAAAGGTGCCGTATTCCTCCACGCTCCGCACAATGCCCACCACGGTCTCGCCCACGGTGAACCCGGCGGCGTTCTCCTCCCAGGTGCCCAGCAGCTCCCGGATGGTCAGCACGAACCGCCCCTGCGCATCCCGGCTTTTGATGGCGCACAGGATCTGCTGGCCCACACTCACCCGGTCGGCAGGGGAGGAGATACGGCTGACCGACATGCAGTCGATGGGCAACAGGGCGCTGATGCCGCACCCAACGTCACAAAAGGCACCAAACGGCTCGATGTGGGTCACAGTGCAGGGCAGGATGTCCCCGGGCTGTAAGGTGTCCAGATACTCTGCCTTGCACATCCGCTGTGCCTCAGCCCGGGAAAGCAGGTAGCAGGGCTGGCCGTTTTCCCCGGTCTCTATCCCTTCGATCACAAAGCAGGTGGGGCGGCCCACCCGCGTCAGCACCGCAATGTCCCGCACGGTGCCGCTCTCAGCCCCATCGGCACACTGGCCAAAGGGCATCACGGCCTTTACCCCGCCCAGGTCGAACCGGAGCTGGCGCTGGGTGTCAAAGGCAAGGGCAGTGCTCTGTAAAATTTCGCGGCTGGCGATGGCGGCGCGCAGTTCTGCGGGGCTGAGTCGGTCTGCGGAACGGTAATTGCCTTCAGTACGAAATGTCTGCATCATGGTTTGTTCCTCTTTCTGTGTTATTTTAGCGTTTTCCGCTGCACGTCGGCACACAAAGCAGGTGTCGGCATTAAAACTCTATGCGCGGACAATTGCATTTTATACGAGTTTGGTTTATACTATATCTGTATGTGCGGCATGGAAACCAGCTGCACAGGGTACTGCCCCGCAAAGGGGCGGCAGGAGGGAAAGAAATATGGATATCGCAGTGGGAGATACCATCCAGACCCGCAAAAAACACCCGTGCGGAGCTTCCAGCTTCGAGGTGCTCCGGGTTGGCATGGATTTCAAGATCCGCTGCACGGGCTGCGGCCGTGAGGTCATGCTGCCCCGCGCGAAAATTGAAAAAAACATCAAGAAAGTGCTCAAGTCCGGCGCTGCCGAGTAACCATTGGGTCATGTAAGGAGAACTGCACAGTATGTCAAGACTGCTTTCCCAAATGGAGGCTGTCAGCCACCGGTTTGAAGAACTTTCCATCCGCCTGAACCAGCCGGAAACAGCGGCAGATCCCGCACTGCTCCGCCGTTTGATGCAGGAGTATCACGAGGCAGAACCTGTGGTGCAGGCCTATCAGGCCCTGACCACGGCGCAGGATCATCTTGCTCAGGCCAAAGCCCTGCTCGAGGGCGAGACCCTTGATCCGGACTTTAAGGAAATGGTACAGCAGGAGATCGGCGAAAAAAGTCAGGAAGTGGCGCAGCTGGAAAATAATCTCAAAATTTTGCTGCTGCCCAAGGATGTCAACGATGATAAAAGTGTCATCATGGAGCTGCGCGGCGGTGCGGGCGGCGAAGAGGCCGCGCTGTTTGCCCACAGCCTGATGCGGATGTACACCATGTACGTTCAGAGCAGGGGCTGGGAGCTGGAGGTGCTGAACCTCAACGAGACGGAGCTGGGCGGTGTCAAGGAAGCCATTCTTGCCGTGAACGGCACAGGGGCCTATAACCGGCTCAAGTATGAGAGCGGAGTGCACCGTGTCCAGCGGGTGCCCGAGACCGAAACGCAGGGCCGCATCCACACCTCCACGGCAACCGTGGCGGTGATGCCGCAGGCCGAAGAGGTGGATCTTGTCATCGACCCCAAGGATCTGCGCATCGATACCTTCCGCTCCTCGGGTGCGGGCGGCCAGCACATCAACAAAACGTCCAGCGCCATCCGGGTCACGCATATCCCCACCGGAATGGTGGTGGAGTGCCAGAACGAGCGCAGCCAGTTCCAGAATAAGGATAAGGCGCTGGAGATCCTGCGCAGCCGCCTGCTGGCCCAGAAGCAGAAGGAACAGCAGGATGCCATCAATGCCAACCGCGCGGGGCAGGTGGGAACCGGTGATCGCAGCGAGAAGATCCGGACTTACAACTTCCCGCAGGATCGCTGCACAGACCACCGCATTGGCCTGACGGTCCACAATCTGGATAAGATCATGGACGGAAATCTGGACGAGATCATTGATGCACTGGCAACCCATGAACAGGCCGAAAAACTGCGTCAGCTCAACGCACAGGCCGAATGATACTGTGATGAAAAGAATAACGTGCTTGTGTTGATTTGATGATTGAAAAGTATTTATACTTTACAGATAGAAAGAACGATGAATCGCATGAAAATGAAAACTGAAATTTTACCCGCTGAGGGCGAATCAATCGCTAAAGCGGCTGATCTGCTGCGCAGAGGGGAGCTGGTGGCCCTGCCCACCGAGACGGTCTACGGCATTGCCGCCGATGCGCGCAACGGCGCGGCAGTCGCAAAGATCTTTGTGGCCAAGGGCCGCCCTCAGGACAACCCCCTGATCGTCCATGTCACCGGCCCGGAGATGCTGCCCGGCCTTGTCAGCGAGGTGCCGGAGCGTGCCCAGCTGCTGATGGCTGCGTTCTGCCCCGGCCCGCTGACCATCATC
>ERZ772867.3945-NODE-3945-length-11704-cov-4.735428_pt1 | contig 11704 bp, 11 predicted proteins | sample MGYA00511341_ERZ772867 | MGnify/ENA primary metagenome ERZ772867 (study PRJEB29015, sample SAMEA2737707) | human gut metagenome | biome: human gut; feature: human-associated habitat; material: faeces | place: China | collected 2012 ... | reverse complement strand
CGCTGATGCTGTCCGGCGCGGTGCTGGCCCAGGTGTTCAACATGCTGGGCGCCACCACCGGGAACATTGTGACCTTTGTCCTCATCTCGCTGATCGGCAATGTACTGAATCTGGCCCTGAACCTGCTGGGCTGCTATGTCCACGACATGCGGCTGCAGTTTCTTGAATTTTTCGGACGCTTTTATAAAGAGGGTGGCAAGGCATACAAGCCTTTGTCCGTACAATCAAAATATGTTGAAATTCTGAAGGAGGAAAAATAACATGTCTGCATTTCTGGAAGCAATCGGTGGCGTTGGTTTCGCCATTCTGGGCGCGGCGTTGACTGCCGGCCTGTGCTGCGTTGGTTCTGCAAAGGGCACCGGTATGGTGGGTGAGGCCGCCGCGGGTCTGGTGAGCGAGGATCCCGATAAGGCAACCAAGTGCCTGATTCTGCAGGTGCTGCCCGGTACGCAGGGTCTGTATGGCTTTGTGGCACTGTTTATCGTTCTGGGTCAGGTGGGCGTGCTCAGCGGCTCTACCGTGAATCTGACACTGGCGCAGGGTCTGGCCTTCTTCGCCGCCTGCATCCCCACTGCCATCGGCGGCTGGCTGTCCGCCAAGTTCCAGGGCCGCGTGGCCGCAGCGTCCGTGAACATCGTTGCAAAGCGGCCTGAGGCTTCCACCAAGGGTATCATCTTCTGCGGTATCGTGGAGTTCTACGCCATCCTTTCTCTGGTGGCCACTATCATGATCTCCATCAACATTCTGAAGTGACCGGGAGGTTCCAGATGAACGGAATCGAAAAAATCGTGGGCCGCATTCAGGCCGACTCCCAGCGGGAGATCGAAGCCCTGAATGCCGACGCTGACCGGCGGGTGGAGAGCATCCGGCAGGAGTACGAGGCACAGGCCCGTAAGCTGACCGCCGAGACGCAGGAAAAGGCTGCGCGCATGGCCGCCGACCAGCGCCAGCGGCTGGAAAATGCCGCCGACATGGAACGAGGCAAGGCGATTCTTGCCTGCAAGCAGGCATGCATCGACGAGGCTTTCCGGCAGGCGGAGCAGCGGCTGACGAGCCTGCCGGCGGAAGAATATGCCGGGGTGCTGGCCGCTATTGCGGCCCGGGCCGGACAGGGTGACGAGGAAATCGTGCTGTCTGCCGGGGACGCGGAAAAGGTGGGCGCGCTGGTGGTGGAAAAGGCCAATGCCCTGAAGGAGGGCGCGGCCTTTACTCTGAGCAGCGAACACCGGGAGCTGGAAGGCGGTCTGCTGCTGAAAAAGGGACTGGTGGAGATTAATTGCTCCTTTGCCACCCAGCTGCGCCTGCTGCGGCAGGATATGGCAGCGGATGTGGCGGCCATCCTGTTTTCATGAGAGAGGGGGAACCTCTTTGAGTGTAAAGCATAAGGACACGGACTATCTGTTCCTGTCGGCCCGCATCCGCAGCCTGGAGCGCACATTGCTGACGCGCCAGCAGCTGGAACGGATGCTGGAAAGCGGCAGTGTGCAGGAGGCGGCCCGGGTGCTGACGGATCTGGGGTGGGAGGATTTTGACGCTGCCTCCCCGTCGGCGCTGAACCGGGCCCTGCTGCACCGGCGGGAGCAGGTGTTCCGGGAGCTGGGACAGTTCATGCCGGATCCTGCCGTGCTGGATGTGTTCAAGCTGAAATATGACTATCACAATGTAAAAACCGTGATTAAAAGCCATGGACAGGGCGCGGAGCTGCTGGTGGACGCAGGACGCATGGACCCGAAGGAACTGCTGCGCAAGTATCAGGAGCGGGGTAAATGGGATTTCCTGCCCGGAACCATGGATGCGGCGGCACAGGATGCCGAGCGTATTCTGGCAGAGACCGGCGATCCCCAGCTGGCTGACTTCCGGCTGGATCGGGCGTATTTTGAAGAACTGCTCTCCCTGGCGGAGAGTACAAAGTGTGCCTATCTGGTGGAGTATGTCCGGGCGATGATTGACGCGGCCAACCTGCGGTCGCTGGTACGGACGCTGCGGATGCACAAGGATGCGGCCTTTTTGCGGCGGGTGCTGTTCGAGGGCGGCACGGTGTCGGTGAGTGAATTGATGCGCAGGGGCCCGGGCGGCAATGTGGCGGAGCTGTTCCGTTCCACCGTGCTGCGGGATGCGGCGGCAGCCGGAGAGCAGGCTGTGGGCGGCGGCTCCCTGACGGAATTTGAAAAGCTGTGCGACGATGCGGTTCTGCTGACCGCCGGGAAAGCCCGGCGGGTTCCCTTCGGGGTGGAAGTGGCTATCGGCTATGTGGCAGCCCGTGAGGCGGAACTGACAGCGGTGCGCATTGTGATGTCGGGTCTGATGGCGGGGATTTCTGCCGGGACGATCCGGGAAAGGCTGCGTGAATCCTATGTATAAAATTGCAGTCATGGGCGATCGGGACAGCGTACTGGGCTTTCGCGCTCTGGGGCTGGATGTGTGCATGACCGAGGACACGGAGCAGGCCCGCAAGGAACTGCACCGGCTGGCAGGCGGCGGCTACGCGGTGATTTATATGACCGAGCAGCTGGCCCAGACCCTGCAGCCGGAGATCGCAAAATACAAAGATGCGGTGACGCCCGCCATCATTCTGATCCCCGGACGCTCCGGCTCACTGGGACTGGGAGAAGCCAGTTTGCAGAGTGCCGTGGAGCGGGCGGTGGGCGCCGATATATCTTGAAAGGACGAAAACCATGGGAAAAGTAATCAAAGTCTCCGGCCCTCTGGTGGTGGCTGAGGGCATGGCGGACGCCAGCATGGCGGACGTGGTGCGCGTAGGCCCCCAGAAGCTGATCGGAGAGATCTTGAACATGACGGGCGATCAGGCGTCTATTCAGGTGTATGAGGAGACATCCGGCCTCGGCCCCGGCGCCGAGGTGGTCACCACCGGGGCGCCTCTGTCTGTGGAGCTTGGCCCCGGCCTGATTGAAAACATCTATGACGGTATCCAGCGGCCGCTGGAGGAAATCGTCAAGCGGGTGGGCGCAAACATTACCCGCGGCATTCAGGTGCCGCCGCTGCCCACCGACAAAAAATGGGAGTTTACCCCCACCGCGCAGGTGGGCGACGCCGTTGTGGGCGGCGATGTGCTGGGTACCGTGCCGGAGACGGCAGTGGTGCTGCACAAGATCATGGTTCCCAACGGCATCCGCGGCACCGTGGAGTGGGTTGCTCCGGCGGGCAGCTACACCATTGAGGAAGTTATCGCAAAGGTGAAGCTGGAAAACGGCCAGGTAAAGGAACTGACCATGGTGCAGAAGTGGCCTGTGCGTGTGGGCCGCCCCTACCAGAAGAAGTTCCCGCCGGTCGCGCCGCTGCAGTCGGGACAGCGTGTCATTGACACCATGTTCCCCATTGCCAAGGGCGGCACGGCGGCCGTGCCCGGGCCCTTCGGCTCCGGCAAGACGGTGGTGCAGCATCAGCTGGCCAAGTGGGCGGATGTGGACATCGTGGTCTACATCGGATGCGGCGAGCGCGGCAACGAGATGACCGATGTGCTGCGGGAGTTCCCGGAGCTGACCGACCCCCGCACCGGCGAGACGCTGATGAAGCGGACCGTGCTGATCGCCAACACCTCGGACATGCCGGTGGCAGCCCGTGAGGCATCGGTATACACCGGCATTACCATTGCAGAGTATTTCCGCGACATGGGCTACGCCGTGGCGGTTATTGCAGACTCTACCTCCCGCTGGGCTGAGGCTCTGCGTGAGATGTCGGGCCGTCTGGAGGAAATGCCCGGTGAAGAAGGCTACCCCGCATACCTTGCCAGCCGTCTGGCCCAGTTCTATGAGCGGGCCGGCGTGGTGCAGTGCATGGGCAGCGAGGAACGCACCGGCAGCCTGACGGCGGTGGGCGCTGTGTCGCCTCCCGGCGGCGATCTGTCTGAGCCGGTGTCCCAGGGCACCATGCGTATCGTGAAGGTGTTCTGGTCGCTGGATGCATCGCTGGCCTATCGGCGGCATTTCCCGGCCATCAACTGGCTGAACTCCTACTCGCTGTATCTGGAGTCTATGCGGCCTTGGTTTGACGAGCATCTGGGTGTGGACTTCATGAAAAACCGCGACAAGGCCATGCACATGCTGCAGGAGGAAAACGAGCTGAACGAAATCGTGCAGCTGGTCGGCAAGGATTCCCTGTCCGCAGGGGACCAGCTGACGCTGGAGGTGGCCCGGATGCTGCGAGAAGACTTTTTGCAGCAGAATGCCTTCATGGATGTGGACTCCTATTCCAGCTTTGACCGGCAGAAGCGGATGCTGCAGCTGATTCTGAACTATGACAGCCAGTGCCGGGATGCCATCGGCAAGGGCGTGGAGGTGCAGAAGCTGTTTGACCTGCCTGTCCGCACGGCCATTGCACAGGCTAAGTACGATGAGGCGGACACCTATCAGGCAACCTACGATCAGGTGGAGCAGCAGCTGGAGCGGGAAGTGGCTGATGAGATCAAGAAAGCGGGTGAAGAGCAATGATGAAGGAATATCGCACCATCCGTGAAGTCTCCGGCCCGTTGATGGTTGTGGAGCAGGTAGAGGGCGTGACCTATGACGAGCTGGCAGAAATCGAACTGTCGGATGGGTCGGTGCGCCGGTGCAAGGTGCTGGAGGTAAACGGCGACCGGGCTGTGGTGCAGCTGTTTGAAAACTCCGCCGGTATCAACCTGCGGGACTCCAAAATTCGTTTTCTGGGGCATCCGCTGCAGCTGGGTGTCAGCGAGGATATGCTGGGCCGCGTGTTCAACGGCATGGGTCATCCCATCGACGGCGGCCCGGAGCTGCTGGCCGAGAAGTATCTGGACATCAACGGCCTGCCTATGAATCCCGCCGCCCGGGACTACCCCAATGAGTTTATTCAGACGGGTATTTCCTCGATTGACGGACTGAATACGCTGGTTCGCGGACAGAAGCTGCCGATTTTCTCCGGCTCCGGTCTGCCCCATGCCCAGCTGGCGGCGCAGATTGCCCGTCAGGCCAAGGTGCTGGACGACTCGACCAAGTTCGCCGTGGTGTTCGCCGCCATCGGCATCACCTTTGAGGAATCGGAGTTCTTTGTCAACGAGTTTAAGCGCACCGGCGCCATTGACCGAACGGTACTGTTTACCAACCTGGCAAATGACCCCGCCGTGGAGCGTATCGCTACCCCCCGTATGGCGCTGACGGCAGCGGAATATCTGGCCTTTGAAAAGGGAATGCATGTGCTGGTCATCCTGACGGATATTACCAACTATGCTGAGGCACTGCGTGAGGTGTCCGCCGCGCGGAAGGAAGTGCCCGGACGCCGCGGCTATCCCGGCTATCTGTATACCGACCTTGCCACTATGTATGAGCGCGCGGGCCGGAAGCTGGGCTGCCCTGGCTCGGTGACCATGATCCCCATTCTGACCATGCCGGAGGATGACAAGACCCATCCCATCCCCGACCTGACCGGGTATATCACCGAGGGCCAGATCATTCTGTCCCGGGATTTGTACCGCAAGAATATCCTGCCGCCCATTGATGTTATGCCCAGCCTGTCCCGTTTGAAGGACAAGGGCGTGGGCGAGGGCAAGACCCGGGAGGATCACGCCCCCACCATGAACCAGTTGTTCGCAGCCTACGCCTCCGGTAAGGAGGCCAAGGAGCTGATGACCATTCTGGGCGAGGCAGCACTGACGCCCACCGATCTGCTGTTTGCCAAGTTTGCCGACGAGTTTGAAAAACGCTATGTGTCGCAAGGCTTCCAGGAGAACCGCTCCATTGAGGAGACGCTGAATCTGGGCTGGGAACTGCTGAGCATGCTGCCCCGCGGCGAACTGAAGCGTATCAAGCCCGCAATGCTGGACAAGTACCTTCCCAAGAAGGACTGAGAGGTGAACCATGGCAGGGAAAACCATCAATCCCACCCGCATGGAGCTGACGCGGCTGAAGGGCCGGCTGAAAACCGCTACCCGCGGCCACAAGCTGCTGAAGGATAAGCGGGATGAACTGATGAAACAGTTTATGGACATCGTCCGCCGCAACCGCGTGCTGCGCAAGCGGGTGGAGGAGGGATTGCAGCAGGCCAACGCCGCCTTTACGGTGGCCTCCGCCGTGATGTCGCCGGAGATGCTGGAGGAGGCGCTGCTGTGCCCGAAGCAGAGCGTGGAACTGGATGTGACCTTCCGCAACATTATGAGTGTGGATGTGCCGGTGTATCACTACAAGACCACCAATGAAGACCCGACGGAGATTTATTCTTACGGTTTTGCCCAGACCAGCGGTGAGCTGGATACCGCCATTGAGGCGCTGGGGCAGGTGTTTCAGGATATGCTGGAGCTGGCAGAGGTGGAAAAGACCATGCAGCTGCTGGCACAGGACATTGAAAAAACACGCCGCCGGGTGAATGCACTGGAATATGTCATGATCCCGGAGATGCAGCGGAACATCCGCTACATCACCATGAAGCTGGATGAAAATGAGCGCGGCAACACCACCCGCCTGATGAAGGTGAAGGATATGGTGCTGCAGGATGCCCATCATTATCAGCAGTAAAATGAAAAGCAGCGGAGCCGCATTTGCGGTTCCGCTGCTTTTTGGCAAGCAAAGAAGAGAGAAATCAGGATTCGTGGGAGGCGGCTTCGGCCTCCTCCTTGTACTCGGCCTGCTTTCCCTTATAAATGTTCTGCATCTCCCGGTCCACCTCGAAGATGGCCTCGGAACACAGGCGCAAACGGGTAGCGTCATCCTTGGAAAAGGCCCGCTTGGACTTGTAACGCAGCTCATGCTCAAGGCTGGCCCACATATCCATGGCGATGGTGCGCAGCTGAATCTCTACCGGCAGGTGGAGCGTCCCCTCGGAGATGACAATGGGAACCTCCACAATCAGGTGAAGACTGCGGTAGCCGGATTCCTTGGGCTGCTTGATATAGTCCACCTCCTGCAGGACACGGAAGGAGTCTGACCTGGTAAGCAGACCCCGCATATAGTAAATATCCTCCAGATAGTTGCAGATGATGCGGATGCCCGCCACATCCTGTATGTAGGCGTAAATATTGTCAATCGTAACCGCATGGCCCCGACGGCGCAGCTTTTCGGCGATGGAATCCATGGTCTTAATGCGGTATTCAATGTGGTGAATGGGAGAATGGTCATTGAGGCTTGTAAACTCCTCATCCAGAATTTCCACCTGCGTAACGGCGACCTTCAAAGCACTGCGGTACAGATGGTTGACCCGCACCATGCCCTCCGCCAGTTCCTTCTGGTCACCGGTGATGTTATCGGGCAGACGGATATGCTTGAGCTGCAGCTGATTGGTTTTTTCAATCATCATGGAGAAAAACGGCCCCCTTGATACAGCCGGCAAAAAGCCGGACAGAATTTTTGATATAATAAAGCAAAATGGAGATTTGCTCCGCTTTTTTCCAGAGCACAGTCCGAAAGAGGCTGACTTGCCGCCGGGCCGGCCATGCGGTACCCGGCAAAAGAAAGAAAATTGTGTCCTGCCAACGAGCATTCTCAGCATACCACAAAACTATGTCTGAACGGTGAACAAATTGCAGATTTTTTCACAATATTTTTTCCGGGAATATAAACCGGCCGGGAAAACTCCCGGCCGGCTGCTGCTTTATATAGAATGTGGTCGTCAAGCCTTTCGCTGATTGCGGCGGTAAATCTTGCCCAGCCCCCGCAGCAGAAGCCCCTCGTCGTGGATAATCTTGCGGCGACAGAAGGGGACGATGCACCCGGACAGGCCACCGGTGGCTACCACCGTACAGGGGCGGCCCAGCTCGGCCTCGAACCGGTCAACCAACCCATCCATCATAGCGGCGGCACCGAAGACGGCACCGCTTTGCAGGGCCTCAATGGTGGCCGAACAGATGGCGCGGGGAGGCGCCTGAATGGGAACATTGGGAAGCTGCGCCGTGCCGGAAAACAGGGCGCGCAGGCCCAGCTTTACGCCCGGCAGGATGGCCCCGCCGATATAGCGGCGGTCGGCGTCCACCACGGTGACGGTGGTGGCGGTGCCCATGTCGAAGACCACCACCGGCAGCGGATAATCCTCGGCCGCGGCAGTGTCTGCGGCGATGATGTCGCAGCCCAGCGTATTCGGCTCCTCAATGGCCAGCGTCAGGCCGGTATCGGAGGTGGGGGTGACCAGATAGGGGTGTACCCCCGTCAGCTCACGCACCACGGCGGACAGCACACTGACAAGAGCCGGCACCACCGAACAGATCACGGCTCCGTCCACCTGAGACAGATCCATCTGCTCCTGCTGCACCAGAGCTTCAATCTCCCGGCGGTAGCGGGAGGTGGACTTTTCCGGCACGGTACGCAGACGCAGCATTTGCTGCACCTGATCCTGCCCGTCCAGCAGGCTGAGAACAATGTTGGAGTTTCCAATATCTATGGCAAGCAGCATGGCTCAGGCCTCCTTACTGTTTCTTCCCGTAGCGGATCAGGCGGGAAATCACCGGCGCAAGGACGATGTTGACCACGATCTCGATGAGGAAGTTGATGCCCACAAAGCCTACCAGCAGGTATTTGTCGGCATTGGCAACACCTGCGGCGGCGGCCCAGCCGCCAATCAGCTCCATGAAGAACAGCTTGCAGCCCAGCAGGAAAATGCCGGTATTGACCACGGGGCACAGAAGCGCCGCCAGAATGATAGCCACCCACTGATTGCGCTTTTCCAGCGCCTTGTACACCAGACCGGACACCAGACCGCACAGGGTACCCTTGCCCAGAACGGTGACGATGGTGCCGAGAGGACTGATGGGCAGGAATGCTGCCGCATCACCACTGAGCAGAACGGCCACGCCGAACATGAAGCCCAGCCATGCGCCGGCCTTCCAGCCGTACACCGCGGCACCCACCACAATGGGCACCAGCACCAGGGAGATGGACACGGCACCGAAGCGGATGCTGCCGCCCAGAAGCTGGAGCACCACAACGATGGCGGTGAAGATGCCTACACCGACAAGATGCTTTGTTTTCTGATTCACTTTTAAAACCTCCTGCTGCCGCTCCGGCCAATCCGGATGCAGCGCATATTATTTTGGCGCCGGACAGCGCCGCAGAGTATTGTATAATAGAATGCAGGAAAGTGCAAGATATTTTTTTCACAAACTGAGGGAAGAAGGAAACTTCCGCAAAAAACGCAAAAGCAAAAAAACGCAAAAACTGATGAAGCCCGTCCATCCGGACGGGCTTCATGCAGTTTGAGGATAGAAAGGAAAAGCAATTCGTTTATTATGAATTACTGCCGCTACTATAAACTATTCGACCATATTTGTAAAGCGACATATACTCATGCATATATTACAAAATGTCATAGATGAATAAAAAGAGGGTATAAATTTTCGGTGAATCAATCAAAAAAACTGTATAGAATGAGAATTGCGCTAAAAAATAGAAGGGTGTATAATAAATTATGACATGGATTCATGTTTAGAATCCTGCGCGTAGGCGCAGAGAGAAATGAGGCTCAGATATGGACACGAAAAAGCTGGAGGCACTGACGATGGCCGTGCAGATGGGCAGCTTTACCAAGGCGGCCGAGGTGCTGGGCTATACCCAATCGGGGCTGACGCACATGATGAACAGTCTGGAAAAGGACATCGGCTTTACCCTGCTGCTGCGGGGCCGGTCCGGCGTGCGCCTGACGGCGGCGGGCGAGCGGGTATATCCGCTGATCTGCAGCTTTTTGGAAGCGGGGAGCGAGCTGGAGCGGGAAATCGGGCTGATTAACACCCACCGGGAGGAAACCATCCGGGTGGCGGCCTATGCCAGCATCTCCGTGCACTGGCTGCCGGAAATTATCCAGCAGTTCCGCAGCAGACATCCGGATGTGAATGTGGATATGCAGATGGGAAATGTGGAGGAGATTTACCGCTGGGTGCGGGAGGACAAGGCGGATATGTGCTTTGCCTCCCGGCAGGAGGGAATCAATATGGAGTGGATGCATCTGCGGGATGATCCGCTGCTGGTCATTCTGCCGCCGTATTTCGATTTGGGCGGGGCGAACTCTTTCCCGGTGCGGCGCTTTGAGGGGCTGGATTTTCTGATGCCGTCGCCGGGCTTTCATCAGGATATTACGCGGGCTCTGTCCGCCGGAGGGGTAAGCCCCAACATCCGCACCACTCAGGTCAGTGACAGCGTGATCATTTCCATGGTGGAGCATGGACTGGGCGTGAGCATCCTGTCGGAGCTGGTGCTGAAGGGGCGCAAGGATGATGTGCTGGCGGTGCCGCTGGACCCGCCGGCGGTGCGGGAGCTGGGCATCGCGGTGCGGTCGAAGAAGGAGCTGCGGCCCATGGCAAAACGATTTATGATGGAGGCCCGGGAGACCGTGGCCAACATGTGAAAGGAAGACACAATAACTTTTTATGCTGACTTTTGAAAAGGTGACCGCAGAAAACGCACAGCGGCTGCGGCCTTACTATGACAGGTGCGTATATCGGCTGTGCGAATATTCCGTGGGTGTGAAGCTGATGTGGGCAGAGCATCTGCACCCCTCCTTCTGCGAGGCGGCGGGATGCCTGATTGTGCGCAACAATATTGAGGGGGAATGGTGCTTTGATTTCCCTGTGCCGGGGCCTGAGGGAGATGTGGATAAGGCGCTGGAGCTGATTGAAAGGGACTGCACGGAAAAGGGAATCCGGCCCGTGCTGTCGGTGGTGCCGGAGCAGGAGGCCGGACGGTTGGCACTGCGCTATCCCTATGTGAAAATTTACAACGAACGGGTGTGGATGGATTATCTCTATCAAACGGAGGACTTGGCCCGGTTTGCCGGACGCCGCTACAGCGGCCAGCGCAACCATATCAATAAATTCAAAAAATTATATCCCCAGGCCCAGTTCGTGCCGCTGACGCAGAAGGATGATGTGCTGATTGAAGGCTTCTGGCGCGACTATGAGGCGGAATTTGAAAAGGACAGCGCCATGGCCAAAAAAGAACTGTCTTTGGCAAAGGGAATGTTCCGACTGCTGGGAACGGGATGGTTCGTGGCAGGGGGGCTGCTGTGCGACGGGCGCCTGCTTGCCCTGAGTCTGGGCGAGCGGTGCGGAAACACATTGCAGGTGCATATAGAGAAGGCGCTTTACTCCTGTGAGGGGGCTTATCCGGCGATGGTGCAGACCTTCGCGGCCCACTACGGGGAAAATGTGCAGTGGGCAAATCGGGAGGACGATGCGCGGGACAAGGGGCTGCGCACCTCGAAGCTGCAATATCTGCCGGCAGAGCTTGGCAGCAAGCTGCGCTTTGAGGTGGACAATGAGCTGGAGCACCTGCCCCGGATTCCCACATTACAGACTCCGCGGCTGACACTGGATGCACTGAACGAAGAAGACCGGCAGGCCTACAATGCCCTGTGTCTGGACGAAGAACGCAACCGTTGGTGGGGCTATGACTGGAAAAAGGACTGGAAGGGCGAGAATCTGGAGGAGTATTTCCTGGATGTGACCCGAGAGGATTTCCGGCGTCATCTGGCGGTGAATTTTGCCATCCGGCTGGATGACCGGTGCATCGGCGAGGCGGTTCTGTACAACTTCGACTGGCGGGGCGGCGCTGAACTGGGCTGCCGCATTGCGCCAGAGTATGCAGGCCATGGCTACGGCACGGAGGCGTTTGCTGCGGCGGCGGAATGGGCACTTTACAAGCTGTATGTGGCCCGGGTGGTGGCTAAATGCTTCAAAGAAAATGAGGCATCCTGTAAAATGCTCTCCTCCTGCATGCGCAAAAGCGGAGAGGACGAGACATATTTCTACTTTGAA
>ERZ772867.3942-NODE-3942-length-11709-cov-3.372233_pt1 | contig 11709 bp, 10 predicted proteins | sample MGYA00511341_ERZ772867 | MGnify/ENA primary metagenome ERZ772867 (study PRJEB29015, sample SAMEA2737707) | human gut metagenome | biome: human gut; feature: human-associated habitat; material: faeces | place: China | collected 2012 ... | reverse complement strand
GTCCCGGGCGACGTCGTGGGCATAGTACCGGTCGATAAGATCCCGGATGAAGGCCAGCGGCTTGCCGCGTTTTTCGTTTTTGTTCCCTTTGATGCCGCTCTCCCCCTTCGGCCCGGATACACCCGGGCGTTCTGCGCCGCCTGTGTCGCAGCAGCTTTTTGGTTATTATACCATGCCGCGACGCGGAATGGTATAATACTGCCATATTTTTAGGTTCCCGGCGAAGCCGGGGAAAAATGGCATAAAATATAATGGCCGCATTGCGGTCATTATACCATAGAAATACCGCGAAATAAACCTTTTCTTCCAGTGTAGTCGCTTATCAGTGTAAATCCGTCCGTGTCGGACAAGTGTCCGTCAAAATCTCTAAAAATACTTCTTATTTTTGGAAAATAATTCCTATTGCTTTTTTCCATTATTATGCTATGATTGAGGAAAGTAATTTGTCATATTAAAAGAGGTGCAATTATGGATAATCTAACGAAAATCGTGCGCACGGAGATCACTCGTCAGTACAAGAGTGTGCGTCAGTTTGCCTTCGCAGTGGATATACCTCTGTCCACCATTAACAGTGCCCTGCACAACGGCATCGGCGGTTCCTCCTTTGACACCGTAGTGCATATCTGCAAGACCCTTGGTATCAAAGCCCTATCGGACGATTCCGCCTTCTACCTGACGGACGACACGCAGGATTTGCTGACCCAGTATGCCCAGTTGGATAGCTATGGCCGGCATACCGTAGCCACCGTTCTGAAGGTGGAGGCTGATCGCTGCAAGAAAGCCGCCGACGCTTTTACCGGCGAGGCCGCTGCCTTTGGCGGCAGCTTTACCAGTGTGAATATGCCCGCAGGCGATGCCGCAGACGCTGTCAATGCTCTGCGCAGCCTGAAAAACAAAGAGTAAGAGGGGACCGTCTCATGACACCTGTGCAGCGCGAGGCGCGCACATTTTTGTCGCAGTTTCACCGCCGGCCTTTTACGGTTTCAGATCTTGAAAAAGCCCTGCAGGAGCAGGGCTTTTCCTTGGTTGAGTACAGCCGCATTTCCAACGGCAAGGAGGTCGCCACTCTGCTCACCTCCCTGCGTCTGTTTGATTATGCCGCCAGGCAATCCGCCTTCACCTATCAGGATCCCCACCTGCGGATCGTTTTTATGCAGGAAAACCTATCTCAGCAGGAGCAAATAATCCTGCTGAGCCATGAGCTGGGGCACATTCTGTGCCGGCATTTGAAATGCTCTCCCGCTACCGGCCCCGGCAGCAGCGTCCTCCAGGAGCAGGAGGCCAATGAGTTTGCCTCTATCCTTCTGCGATATAACCGCCGCTGCAGGCCCAGGCGCATCGCCCTGTGGGGCGGCATCGGTATAGCCGTCGCCGCTGCGCTGGTGGTGCTGATCTTGTGCATTTTTCCGGCCAGCTCCAGCCGGACGGTTTACTTAACGGAATCCGGTCGGTGCTACCACAGGCGGGATTGCCAGTATGTCATCGGCAAGGACAACACCGTCACCGTAACGGAACAGCAGGCCAAGGATTCCGGTTACGACGCCTGCACCTGGTGCTTCGGCCACAGTGGCTCATAAACAGCGTATTGAAATGCTCTGTTTGCTTTGCTGCCTTCTTTATCCTGCTGACCGCATATTAGCTGCAGCCGGACGCGCCATCGGCGCTCGAAAGGATTGCTAAGGTCGGTGATAAGGATGGTGTACGCTGCAAAATAGTGCGCAGAAAAAAGACGAGTAAGCCACCCGGAAGGGGCTGCCTACTCGTCTTTTCTTTATGCCTCCGGCGGAGCGCATCTCGTTTCAGAGGCGCGGTGGAAATTCCACCGCGCCTCTGCTGTTTGGATTTGGTTGCAGCCGATGGGCTTACGCCTCCCGCTCCTTACGCTTCAGCACGAGGGCTGCGGCGAGAAGCGCCACGGGCAGGGCGATGACCCACACCAGCACGCCGGTGTCGCCGGTGGCGGGGGTGTCAGTGCCGGGATTCGTGGGATCCGTCTTGCCGGGATCGCTGGGATCGGTCTTGCCGGGATCGCTGGGATCCGTCTTACCGGGATCATCGGGATTGGCAGGCGTATTGCCGCCGGTCTGGATGGTCACATCGCTCATGTCATAGAGCCGGTTCTGGGCGTTTACGAAGCGGTAGTAGGCCGCCAGGGCGTAGTAGCCCTGCTCGGTGGCCATGCCGTTCCGCTCGCCGTCAGCGGTGTGCTTAAATCCGCCGCCGTCCACATAGAATCCGGCCAGGGCGCCCAAAACAGTGGAGCCGTTCTTCACAAAGCGGCTGTCTGTGGCGGGGTCGATGCCCAGGGCCGTCAGGGCCACGATAACCTGGGCGCAGGATTCGCTGTTCACGGTACCCCAGCTGCCAAAGCCGCCGTCACCTCGCTGCAGGGCGGAAAGGGCCTCCAGGGCCTTATCCACAGTAGCCTTCACGGTCTCGTTGGTCTTATAGTAGGGCGCCAGGGCCTGGATGGCCATAGCGGTCATATCGGTGTCGGCGCTCTCGCCGCTGAGGTTCCAGCCGCCGTTGGGAAGCTGGGCGTCCAGGATCACCTGTATCAGCTTCTCCCGGGTCACATCACCCATGGTGGGGTAATTGTGGCTATCCAGGGCAATAAGGGTGAAAATGGGACCGTTGATGCCCTGCTTCTGCACATAGGCCATGTTATCCAGACCCTTCAGCAAGTTGTGGCCGCCCACATTGGTCACGTCCTTGCCGATGGCCGTCAGGGCCAGGATCACCCGGGCGTTGTCGGTGACCTTCGCCCGGTGCAGACGCTCATTGGCGTCGGCGTTGGCCTTGACATACTCCACCACGGCGTTATAGTACCCGGCGGGCACGGTGCGGCCGCTGCGGGCCAGGCCGATGGTCATCCACTCGCCGCCGGTGGAGCCGACGCCGGGGGTGCCCAGGGTGGCCATGAAGTCGCCGGTGGTCTTGTAAATTTCCTGCAGGCGCTTGCTCTGCTCGGCCAGCAGCCGGGCGTAAGCCGCTTCGGCGGCGGTGAGCTTGTCATAGTTCTTGACCTCAGCCTGCTGGGCCTCCGTCAAATTGTCATAGGCAGTCCGGGCAGCGGCGATGGCGCTCTCGGACCCCAGGGTCACCTCTCCGATGGCGTCGATAAGCTTCTCCACAGGCTTGGCGGGCTTCAGAACCGCCAGGCGAGCCTCGGCGGCGGTGAGCTTGTCATAGCTCTTGACCTCGGCCTTCTGAGCCTCCGTCAGTGCCTCATAGGCTGCCCGGGCAGCCACGATGGCCTCCTCGGACGCCAGGGTCACCTCGCCAATGGCGTCGATCTTCTCTATAACGTCGTTTACATGCCAGCCCTCCAGCTTCAGGGACAGGGCGGGCAGCTGGGAAACTATAGCAGCAGCACTTGTGCCATACGGATTGTCGATACCGTCACCATAGGATAGGATGCGGTGAGTGGGGACTTTTGCAAAGCCGCCCACCTTGATAGCGCCGGTCAGGTCGAAGCTCAGACCATCCCAATCCTCGGGGATGGTAATCTCAAGCTTCTGGCGGACAGGATTGCCGCTGAAGTCATACACACCACCCCAGCCGCCGGGATTGGACTTATAGTATTTGCCGTCAGCACCCTTGTAATACAGGGTGAAGTTAAAGTTATAGGCGCCGGAAATCTTCTCCTTGGGGCTAATGAGGCCATGGAACTGAACGGTCACCTTGTCCCCGGCCTTGAACTCGGTGCCTGCGGGGAGGACATTGCCGTCGGCATCCACCAGGTCATAGGTGACGCCCTGGGCTGTAACCACCTGATAGGTCTTGAGACCGTCCTTCTCCACACAGATGATGTGGCGGCCGGTGGTGAGGCCCGTGACGGTAACCGTGCCGTCCTCGGCCACGGAAACCCCCTGAGAGGTAAAGCCGCTGAAGGTCAGCTTACTGTCCACGGTGGAGCGGGCCACGGTGACGGTGCAGCCGTCCTCGGGCTTAAAGCTGTAGGCTGCTCCGGCATCGCCCAGGTAGAACAGGATGTCGTGCTCGGCATCCAATGCCTTCTGCGCATCGTTGCTTATGGGGGCATCCATCCGGTCCATGGTCATGTTGGTGGCAATGGAGGAGCCGTCCGCCCCCACGGACACCACGAACACGCCGGTGAACTCCGGCCAGATGGCGGAGAAGCCGCGGTTTTCCTTGTTGCTGGTTTGGCCCTGCATATGGGTCATGGCGTCATAGGTCACCAGGACGATGGCCGTGCCGGCCTTATTGGCCTTCATATACGCCAGGGAGCTGTTGTTCTCGTCGGGGGTGATGGTCACCACATCGCTGGGCTGACCGTTCAGGTCCACCACGGTGTAGTGTACATCCGGCAGGGCAATCTGCGCGTTGAAAAAGTTCTCAATGGCCTGCCAGCTGCGGAATACATCCAGCTCCCGGGTCTGGCCCTGCTCCAGGTTCAGATAGCCCTTCTCATTGATATTCAGGTATACATTACCCAGGTCGTAAACATTCTTATTGAAGCGGTTCACGGTGTCCTTGGTGAAGGACTCGTCCCCGATGTGCAGGTCGTCCTTGGTCACATTGAAGGTAGCACCGGCCTTGTACTTGCCAAAGGTCCAGTAGGTCACGCCGTCCGGGTGCTGCACACGGAGGAAGTGGTTCACGCTGGTCTCCGACAGGAGGAAAGTGACGGTCATGGTGTCGCCCTCGGTCTTGGTAGACAGAGGAGTGGCGAAGTCATAGACATAGTAGTTGCCGAACTCGCCCATGCTGACGGTAGAGCCGGCGGGGGCAGTGACGGTGACGGGCACGGCCGCGGGGATCTTGGCAGAGAGGCCCAGCGCACCTTTATCCGTCGTTTCGCTGCGGGATTTTTTGACGGTGATGGGATTATACTCCGCCGCCTTATCCCCCACAGGAGTCAAGGTTGCTTTCAGCGTGTCGCCCTCAACAAAAATGCCGGAGGTGTGGGTATTGCCCCAGTTGGTGGAGGTGCCCGTCTCGGCCTGGCGGTTTATGCCGTCGGCGCTGACCACCTGGTAGTCAATGGTGTAGTCGGTGTTCTCGACCCAGCCGCTGTTGGTGGCATAGATCTCATAGACCCGCTGGAAAGTAATCTCCTTGGTGTCCGCCGCCACGGTGACGACGATGCCGCCGTTATACTGGCCGACTTCATTGTAGCCCTGAACCCAGTAGTTGCCGGCAGGCAGCTTCACATCGGCATACTTCAGTTTGTAGCCATCAGCCACGGTGGACTTGCCGGCCAGCAGGTCCACATCGCCCTTGACGCCGTCGGTATAGGTATACAGCTTCAGGGACGCCAGCTGGGCGCTGTGCAGGCCCTTCAGATCCAAGGTGACCACGGGGACCTCCTTGACCTTGGCCGTGGGATTCATCAGGGCATAGACTTCCTCGTCGTCGTTGCTCACGGCGGTGAGGTAGCCGGTGAAGCTGTCGGCCACGGTGAAGGTGGCCTGGCCCTTTTTATCGGTGACAGCGCCTTCAATAACGGTCACAGCGCCGGTCTCGGGATCCACCCAGGCCAGCTTGGCCCCCTCCAGGGCCTTGGCCGCGGCCTTCAGCTCGGCAGGGGTCTTGTGCAGGTAGGCACTGGAAGCGTAGAAGCCTGTAACGGTGGCCGTGACCTCTTGGCCCACATGCATTTCGGCGGGAGCGTCCACCCAGGTGTAATAGTCAGACCAGTAGCTAACGTCAGAATACGTGAAAAAGTCCACCACGTCGCCGCTCAGGAGCGGGGTGTTGGTGATCATGGTGCCGTTGTAGCCGCCGCCATAGGAGGCGGGGGTACCGTCATTGGGATACCCCTGGTTTACAAAGAAACCGCAGGCGTTGGTCTTCTCTCCGAACAGCTTGGAGATCCAGCCAGAGCTGCCCACAGCCAGGTACTCTCCGGCTGTTTCCTTGGTAAAGGCTTCACCAAAGACCAGCTCGTGGGCCTTGACCAGGGCGTCCAGGGCGGTCACGCCCTCCAGTGCATCGGTAAAGCCGTATTTCTCGGCTTCAAGGGCGGAAACCTCCACCTCCTGGGGTGCATGGAGATAGCCGCCCGCCATCTGGGAGCGGAGCGTCACCTTCACGGCGGCAGGGGCCTCCTGGGAAACGGTGATCTTATACTCGTGGGCCTCAGCCCCTTTGTTCATGCTGGGCCAGGAGGGATCGCCGCACTTGACGGTGATGACCGTGCCATCGGCCACAGGGATCTTAGCCGTGCGCTTGTACTCCGTGCCGTCCACACTGGTGCGGACCTGGAAGTTCTTGTTGCTGGCGGTGGGAGTGACCTGAACGCTGCTGACCTTGGAGGACAGTTTCAGGGTATAGCTGTCGGTGTCCTTGTGAAAGGCGGGGGACAGCTGGCCATCGCTGAAGGTCAGGGCCTTGACGGTGGTGTCATTGTTATTCCAGCTGCCGCCCAGGTCGTCGCCAAGGCTGCAGGTGTACATGACGCGGATCTCGTCGCCGGCTTCCAGCTTGCCGTTCGCCACGGTAAATGCGTCGAAGCCTACGTTGGCAAACCAGTCGTTGAGGGTGCCCATCCAGCCGGATTGTGAGCCGCCGTCATGCGCAGCCAGGCCGTTGATTTCGCCGATGTAATTGCTTTCAGCGCCAGTCTGGGAATAGCCATTGGCCTTCAGCGCCTCGGCGACACAGCTCATCATGGTGGAATCCCCGGTGAGCTTCACCCAGTCGTCCACCAGGGTGCCGGTCCAGGCAGGAGCTTTACCATCCACAGGTTTTGTGAAGGTAGTGTTTTCCACGATGACATGGGCCTTGCCCAGGTCAACGGGCGCTGCCAGCACGGAGGTAGGCACCAGGGACAGGGCCATCACCAATGCCAGCAGCAGGGATAAAATCTTTTTCTTCATCTCTTATTTCCTTTCTTTCGAATTTTATGCAAACGCCTCTATGGCGAATTTGCCGAGGAATCGGGGGCGGAGCGGCTTAAACTCCGGCCCCCTATGGAAAGATGCGGCTGCTGCGCCGCTTCGGCTTGGCAAAAAGAAACGCCCGGCTGCCTATGGCAGCCGGGCGCAATAATCCCTTACATTTTGCGCTTCGACCCCGGTGATGGCAGCGGTCTGGGAGCAGCGCCTTGCGTATCTGACTTATCCTGCTCGCGGCAGGCTTCACAGTGACCGTCTCGCGGGGCTTTTCACCCCATTCCGCCGCCGGGATAATACCCGGCTCACGCTGTCCCATTATTTGGTTGTTTCCACTTTAACACACCCTGCGGCAAAATACAAGCCCCTTTTCGCCATTTTTTTCGGGGCAGCGCAGACTACTTCAGCCGCAGCGGCAGGCCGCAGAAGATCCGGGTGACGGAGTCCGCCTGCCGGGCCAGAGCGCACACGGCCCGGCCCACCTCCTCCCGCCATAGGCGCTGGGTCTTATCCATGGGCACCACTCCGCAGGACACGTCCGTGCAAAGCACCACGGCATCCGGCCGCAGGTCGGGCAGCACAAAGGGCTCCCCGGCGGCTACGGCGGCATACACCGCCTGCTCTAAATAGCAGATGCAGCGGCGGGAGGTGTCAAAGCCGCCGTCATAGTGGGCCAGATCCTCCTGCGTCAGGTGAAAATGCTCCATAGCGTAGGCCAGCTTCCCCTGATAGGCCCCACCGATGATGAGATCCATAGTCCTTCCTCCTTATAACAGCAGCAGCGCGGCGCTGCCGGCCAATTCACCCAAAGTGATAGCAGCACCGGAGATATCCCCGCACATGCCGCCCAAATTCCGCCGCAGGGAAAAGGCCGTGACGGCAGCCACAAAAATAGCCATCGCCGGGGGTAAAAAGCCCCACCCGGAAACCAGCACACCCAGCCCCACGGACACAGCCCCCAAAGCCCATGCGGTGGCGGCGGCCCCCCGGCTCTGCCCCATGGCATGGTAGCCGCTGGTCTCCAATGGTTTAAGGCCCAGCACCGCCCCGGCGCTGACACACCGGGCCCCGGCACACACCAGGGGCAGCGCCCATAGTCTGTCCGCCTCCCCCGGGCAGAGCCACACGCTGTACCCGGCCATAGCCAGCAGCACCAGGCAGATAACGGCAAAGGAGCCCACATGGGAGTCCTTGAGTATCTCCCGGCGGCGGGCCTGCTCCCGGCGGGAGAGCACCGCGTCACAGCAATCCATAAACCCGTCCAGGTGGATAAAGCCTGTGAGACACCAGGGCGCTGCCGTCATGCACAGGGCAAAAATGGGTCCCGGTGCAGAAATGCGCAGCAGCAAAAGGCCGATCCCCGCCCAGATAAGCCCCAAAGCACCGCCTAAAAAAGGCAGGCACAGGAGCATCTGCCGGTAGCAGCCGCTGTCCCAACGGCGGATGGGGTTGGGAATGGCACAAAACATCCCCCAACACATAGAAAAGCCGGTGAACCATTTTTTCATACAGGCAGTTCTCCTTTGTAAACGATGCGGCCCCCGAAGCTCACCTCTGCTACAGCGTCACACACGGCGGCCAGGCTCCGGTCGATATGGGCCAGGCCCCGGCGATACTGCTCCGTGAGGTCGCCGTAAAACATGGCGTCGGAATAAATATAGTCGCTGACGAACACCATGCTTTTCATTCGCCGGGCCAAGGCTGTCAGCTCCCGGGCCACCCGCTCCGGGGCGGTGAGATCTATCGAGCCGTCCGGGCGGAACATCTCATTGGAAAGCAAGGCGGTGACGCTATCCAAAAGGTAGGCGCCCTCCATATCAGCATCCTGCAGTGCCGCCTCCAGCCCCAGGCCGCACTCAATGGTCTGAAAGCCCAGGCCCGAGCGGCTGGCCACATGGCGGGCAATGCGGGCCCGGTCCTCCTCATCGTGGGGGATCATGGTGGCCAGATAATACAGCTGCCCCGGCCGGCTCAAGTACACGGCGGTCTGCTCGGCCAGTGTGGATTTCCCGTTTTTACAGCCGCCGGAGAGAAACACGGTCATATCAGAAGCAATCCTTTCCCCGGATATCATCCAGATAGCTGTCGTCGATGGCAGCGCCGGCAAAGGTGGCCATGCCCTCGGCGGCGGCGCAGGCCGCCTCCATCACCCGAAAAGCGATGGGGCAGCCGCTGCCCTCTCCCAGGCGCATGCCCAGGTGCAGCCACGGCTCCAGGCCCAACTCCTTTACAGCAGCGGCATAGCCCACCTCGTGGGAGGCGTGAGAGGCGAAGAAATAGTCCTCTGCCGCCGGGCACAGCCGCCCGGCGCACAGGGCCGCCACCACGGAGATGAACCCATCGATGACCACCGGCAGCCGCTGCCGGGCCGCCCCCAGGAACACGCCGCACATGGCGGCTATGTCCAATCCGCCCACCTTGCTCAAAACGTCCAGCACATCGTTTTTGTCCGGCCGGTGCAGGGCCAGGGCATCGGTGATGACCTGCTTTTTTCGCAGGAAGCCTGCGTCGGTCATGCCGCCGCCTCGGCCGGTGACAGCCTCCACCGGCAGGCCCGTCAGGGCTGCCAGCACCGCTGCTGAGGTGGTGGTGTTGCCAATGCCCATCTCCCCGGCGCCTAATATGGCCACGCCCTCATCCTTCGCCTGGCGGGCCAGCTCCATACCCGTCCAGACGGACCGGGCCGCCTCCTGCCGGGTCATAGCGGGCTCCCGCGCTAAATTGCGGGTACCGGGCAGGATCCTTCGGTTCAGGATAGCCGGGCAATCGTATTCATCGGCGATGCCCACATCCACCACCTGTATCTCATCTCCAAAGTGATGGGCCATAGCGCTCATACCGGTGCAATAGTTTGTCATGTTCACCGCCTGGGCCGCCGTGACGCTCCGGGGCGTCACGGACACGCCCTCTTCCACCACGCCGTTATCCGCACAGAGGACGATAATGCGGCAGGGGCTATAGACCGGGCGCAGCTTCCCGCTGATGCCGCACAGGCGGATATAGATATTCTCCAGCGCCCCCAGGCTGCCCGGGGGCTTGGCCAGGGTGCCCTGGTATACCGCCGCCCGGGCCATGGCATCGGCATCGGCGGGAGTGATATGGGGCAGCTCCTTCAGGAGCCGTTCTTCGTAATTCATAGCGTTAAAAATCCTCTTTCCAGCAGCCAGCGGACGTTCTCCTCCGCCTGTAATGTCTCCAATGTATAGGTTAGGTGTTCTTCCCGGGCCAGTGCGTGCAGCACCTGCTCCACGGGGATGGTGCCCCGCTTCAGGGGGTCGTGAAGGTCCCCGCCGCCGGCATTGTTGTGCAGGTGCAGATGCCGCAGGTAGGGCCTGCACACCTCCACCCAATCCATGACCGGGGTGCGGGACAGCTCCGCATTGGCGTGGCCCACATCCAGGCACAGCCGCAGCCGGGGATCGTCCACCTGGCGGATGATGTCCACCGGAATCTGCGGCGACGGCTCCATGACGTTTTCCAGGCACAGGACCATGCCCTCCGGCACCTGCGGCAGAAACTCCCGCCAAAACTCCACGGATTTCTCCACAAACCACTCCGGATAGTATACCCACGGGATAAATCCCGTGTGAACCACCAGCAGCCGGCAACCCCAATCCTGGGCGGCGGCCAGGGCCTGGGCGTAGCGATGCCGGGCCAGGCTGACAGCCAGGGGGTCGATGGCGGCGGGACACAGCTCATTGAACGGCGCATGGAACACAAACCGTTTCGCCGCCTGCCGGTGGCACTGTGCAGCTGTCACCACCTCCGGAATGGGGGCATCCAGATTCGCGGCGGTGCAGTATTCGGCAATCTCCAGGCCCAGGCCGTACCGGGCGGCGGTCTCATCGCACCCGGCGGAAACGGTAGAAATATAGAGCTGGCTGCAGTCCATGGCGCTTCTCCTTTTTCTTTTATGCGGGAAAAGTATACCACGGCAGCCCGCCCTTGTAAAGCGCGCGGAATCCGTTCATCCCCGTCTCAAGGGCACAAAAGTGCCTCCCGCTGCCGGGAGGCACTTCCTGAATTGTTTCTCCGCTGCGTCTTACGCCTCTGTCAGGCCGTTTTCCGCCATGACCTTTTGCAGGATCGCCTCCGGGTCATTGCCCCGGATGTCCAGCCCCTCCGCCAGGAGCAGCCGGGTAGCCGGGATGCCGAAATAGTCCTCCGCCAGCGCCTTCACATACCCATAGCCAAAGCGCCCGTCAAAAGGGCCGCCCGACGTTGTGACATAGATCAGCTCCTCCGCCCGGCACATGCCCTCCGGACGGCCATCGGCGCCATACCGCGTCACGATGCCCGTGGCGTAGATGTTCTCGATATAGATCTTCAGCTGAGCCGGGAAGGACAGGTCCCAGTAGGGCGCCGCTATCACGATCCGGTCCGCCGCGGCGAACTGATGGGAATAGCGGAATATCTCACCGTCCAGCTCGCCCCGGTCCAGCAGCTCCTCCCGATGGGGCAGCCGCTGGGGGTCCATAGCCCGGATGGGCTCATCGTATAGTCGCAGCTCCTCGTACTCCCCCAGCTTTTTCAGCAGTGCCCGGGCCAGACGGTCCGTGCGGGAGTTCATCCGGGGACAGCAGTTAATGTATAGGGTCATGGGGTATACCTCCTCATAAAGATATCTTTTTACGCTTTTTCTATCTGCCGGGCAAAATCTGCCGCCCGCCGTTCGATACCCGGCAGGCGCACAAGGCTCCCCCGCTCGTTGGCTGTTTCCAGCAGGCAGAAATGAGGCGGCAGGAAAAAGGACTTGTTCATATTCAGGGCCGAAATCAGCTGCCGGGCCAGCAAGTCACCCCCGGAGTAGCCGGAAACCACCAGGCCAAACAGGCGCTTGTCGTAAAAC
>ERZ772867.3938-NODE-3938-length-11723-cov-4.680237_pt1 | contig 11723 bp, 10 predicted proteins | sample MGYA00511341_ERZ772867 | MGnify/ENA primary metagenome ERZ772867 (study PRJEB29015, sample SAMEA2737707) | human gut metagenome | biome: human gut; feature: human-associated habitat; material: faeces | place: China | collected 2012 ... | reverse complement strand
CCTCCAACTTCCTGCTGATGCACGCCATGGGCCCCAACGTGGCCGGCGTTATCGGTTCGGCCGTTGCTGCAGGTATCCTGATCAACATCTTCGGCTAAGCAAAACCTGAAGCACTATCTCAAGAGCCATCGCACAAGTTTGTGCGGTGGCTCTTTTTGTGCAGGACAATTTCAAATGGCCGCCGCAGTGCTTTGGCGATATTCAGCGGAATTATGATTTATTATTTTGGGATAACGGAGCGTCTGCGGACGCTCCGTTATCCCATTTTCACGGGAGAGGACATAAGAGGCAACAGCTGCCGTTTCCAGTTACGACCCCTTCTGTGAAAAAGAGGTTCTGAAACGCCCGCAGGCGTTTCAGAATCTCAAATATTAAAATATACTTTCCTTGAACAATGGCCAGAGCGGCAGCGGAGGCCATTCAAAATCGTGTTAGCATTAGTTTTTTCCTGTTTGTGTTTGGCTGCTGCTTGTGCTATCATAGAGAAAAACAGGGCGCAATACGCCCCCAAAACAGGAGGGAGCCGTTATGGAAAAAATCAAGCTTGAGGTTGCAGGTGTCCCGGCTGTCCTGTACGGCAAGCGCAGCCGTAAGGTCTATCTCTATGTCCATGGCAAAAACGGCAGCGCGGCCGAGGCAGCCCGCTTTGCCCGCACAGCCTGCCCGGCAGGCTGGCAGGTGCTGGCTGTCGATCTGCCGGAGCACGGCACCCGAAAAAACAGCCCGGAAAAGCTGGTGCCGTGGGTGGTCACCCGGGAGCTGCAGGCGGTTTACGCCCGGATGCATCCGGTATGGAAGCATATCCGGGTGTATGGGGTCAGCATCGGGGCGTGGTTTGCTATGCAGGCGTTGCAGACGCAAAAACCGGAGAAGGCGCTGCTGGTGTCCCCGATCGTGGATATGGAAAAATTGATCCTTGCCCTGATGCAGCAGGCAGGGGTAACGGAGGAGCAGCTGCACGCGGCAGGGGAGATCCCCACAGACTTTGGGGAGACGCTTTCGTGGCCGTATCTGTGCTGGGTGCGGGAGCACCCGCTGCACTGGAAAGTACCCACACAGGTGCTCTATGCTGATACAGATCCCCTTACCGGGCACACCGCTATGGAGCGGTTCCGGCAGCAGACCGGGGCGCACCTGACCATTCTGGAGGGCGGGGAGCACTGGTTCCACACCGAGACCCAGCTGGCCGCTCTGCAAAGCTGGGAAAGCTGTCATTTATAATAGGCCGTTTCTCTTTTCCTCAGTCTGTGAAAATGTAAGCCCGGAAAATCTGCGGATTTTCCGGGCTTACATATAAAATACGCTTCCACAACAAAACGCCGCTGACGGCTTTGTGCATCGTCAGCGGCGTTTTGTTTATTGAAAACAGGATTGTGAATGGCAGAATCAGACGTTTGCTTCGCTGTTGTGCTCAGCCTTCTTGTAAGCGGAGAAGGAGTGGAACACGATGTTCAGGCCCAGCACGATCAGCAGCACGGCAAGGATCAGCTGCAGGCCGTTTGCGATGAACACAGCGCCCCAAGTGGTCTCACCGGCAGGGATGGTAACAGAAGCGGCGGTGCTGATGGCCTTGACCATAGCGATCAGGCGCTGCACCAGTGCGGTAAACGTAACGCACAGCATGATGACCAGAGGGGGGAACAGCATCTTGTTGCTGCGGCCGGTCACCTTCAGGAACACGCACAGGGTAGCCAGCACCAGTGCGCTCAGCAGCTGGTTGGCAGAACCGAACAGCGGCCAGATGTTGGCGTAGCCGATCTTGGTCAGGATAAAGCCGAACACCAGCGTGATGAAGGTGGAGAAGTACACGTTGCAGAACAGCTTGCGCCAGCCCTCGGCGTGCTCCATGTCGTCCACGCTGAACAGCTCCTGGAAGCTCATGCGGCCAATACGGGCCACGGCATCCAGACTGGTCAGTGCCAGTGCGGAAACGCACATGGTCATGAACACGGTAGCAGCGTAGGCGGGCACACCGAACATCTCAAAGAAACCGGCAACGCCGCGGCTGAAGATCTGGAACGGAGTACCGGCAGCAGGGGTACCGTCGGCAGCTGCGGCAGCACCGGCAACGCACAGAGCCAGAACAGCCAACAGGCTTTCAAGGATCATGGCACCGTAGCCGACCTTCAGCATATCCTTCTCGTTCTCAACGGTCTTGGAGGAAGTACCGGAGGAAACAAGGCTGTGGAAACCGGAAACTGCACCGCAGGCCACGGTGACGAACAGGATGGGGAACATGGTGCCCAGCTTTTCGTTGGTAAAGCCGGTGAACACAGGCAGATTCATGGTGGGGTGTGCCACCAGCAGGCCAACCACAGCACCCACAATCATGGCCACGAACATAAAGGTGGTCATGTGGTCACGGGGCTGCTTGAGCAGCCACATGGGCAGCACAGCAGCAAAGAAGATGTACACAAAGGTGATGTAGCTCCAAGCGGCCTTGCCCAGGATCAGGGGCAGGTTTGCGCCGATGACAAAGGACAGCACGATGAACACGATGCTGATAACGCTTTCCTTCCAGCCGGAGAAGTTGAACTTCTTCTGGATCAGGCCAAAGACCACAGCGAAGACCATGAACATGATGGAGACCATGCCGGCAGCGCCGTTGGTCTGAGCAGCGTCCACCAGAGCGCCGTCCGCGCCATAAGCATTGAAGGTACCGGCGACCATGTCAGCAAACGCTGCAATAACGATGCCGCAGAACAGCCAGCAGAACAGCAGGAACAGCTTGCGGCCAGTCTTGCCGATATACTTTTCGATCAGCATACCCATGGACTTGCCGTCATTCTTTACAGAAGCATACAGCGCGCCAAAGTCGGTAACAGCACCAAAGAAAATGCCGCCCAGCAGGACCCACAGCAGAACAGGCAGCCAGCCAAAGGCAGCAGCCTGAATGGCACCGGTAACAGGGCCGGCACCTGCAATGGAGCTGAACTGATGTGCAAAAACGGTCCAGCCGTTGGTGGGAACGTAATCCCGGCCGTCCTCATGGACGACCGCAGGGGTCTTGGCGGTAGGGTCGATGCCCCACTTGTTTGCCAGCCAGCGTCCGTAGAGGGTGTAGGCACCAAACAGACACACGGCTGCGATCAAAACGATGACCAGCGTGTTCATTTCTTTTACCTCTTTCCTTTGCTTTTCATGCGGCAAAGAGGTCACGCTGTGGCTCCTTTGCCTGAAAATTGTGTATACTTTATCCCCATTTTCATAATTTGTCAATATTTTTCGGAGCAGTTCAGAGGATGTGCTAATTCGACAGAAAATCCGGCAATAAATTTTAGATGATTTTATTTCACTTGTGAAGAGAAGAAAACTGTGGACGCGCTGAATTGAAAACGATTCACGCAAAGGACTTGACTTTCACGCTTTCGTGTGCTAAAGTGATAGCATAATATGATTCTTTCTGTCAGAAGTTCCGGCGTTTGCCGCAGAGGAGACCGCAATGACTGAGAAAAATTCCAGAAAAAACGAGACCGTAGATGCACTGTTCGATGCCATCCTGAGCCTTGAGAGCCGGGAGGAGTGCTATGCTTTTTTTGAGGATCTGTGCACAGTAAAGGAGATCTCCGATATGGCACAACGGCTGGAAGCGGCAAAGCTGCTGCTTGGCGGCCGCACCTATGACCAGATCGTGAAAGAGGTAGAGATCAGCACGGCGACCATCAGCCGCATCAATCGCTGTATCCAATACGGAACCGGCGGTTACCAGAGCGTAATTGAAAAGATCTCTGCACAGGAGAAAAAGCAGTAACGGCTGCACGGCAGGGGACATAGGATGGGGTACACCTTATATAGAAAGGATGAGTCCCCTATGGCAACGATCAATTGTCCCACCACGCTGGAATGTCCGGCCCTGCCCCGTGTTACCCTGAGTCAGGCTGTGATCGATCTGATGGAAAGTATCGCGCTGCAGGAAAGTGCTCTGAGCCACATCCTCTGCGCCGAGAGCCAGAAGATGAAAACCGCACTCGCCATGAACGAGATCGACCTGTGCAAGCTGCTGGAAGTGAACGATTCGGCCACCAACATGGTGCACGCCGTGGCAAATCTGGAGCTGGTGCTGAAGGAAAAGCTGGAGTTTATCTCCAATAACCTCTATTATCCCTCCGCTGATAACGGCGCTGCAGCCCAATAAGCCTGCACGACCCCCTGCCTGTCCGCATTCTGGCGGGCAGGCATTTTGCGTTTTAAGGCCAGATTGTGACCGATTTGTATAAAAACAATAAAAACGATTTGTTGGAATTGCTGAAAGCGCAATTCTGTGCTATACTATACCGTGTATATGTGTGAAAGAGAGGAAAACGAACTTGCAGCACTATGACGTGATCTTATTTGACGTAGACGGAACCCTGATCGATTCCGCCCCCGGCATCCTGAATACACTGGAAGAAGTTTTTACCAAGATGGGCGTGGATGTCAGCCATGTGAACCTGCGGCGCTATCTGGGGCCGCCGCTCCGCAAGAGCTTTGGAGAGCATTTTTCTGACCCTGCAAAAATCGAGGAGGCCACCGAGCTCTATCGGGAGAGTTACCGCGAAAAGGGTAGCCATGAGGGCACGGCCTACCCCGGTGCAGCAGAGATGCTGCGCCGCCTGAAGAAGGCAGGATTTGTGCTCTGCACCGCAACCTCCAAGCCGACTGTGGTCGTGACCCCCATTCTGGAAGAACAGGGACTGGCCCCTTACTTTGATTTCATCGGCGGCGCGTCCATGGATGAGAGCCGGGATACCAAAACGGAAGTGGTGCGCTATGTTCTCACCCAGCCCTGTGTGCAGGGCAAGCGGGTGCTGATGGTGGGCGACCGCAACGATGATATGCGCGGTGCTGCTGATTGCGGGCTGGATGCCGCCGGTGCCCTGTATGGCTACGGTAGCAGGGAAGAACTGGAGCCCTTTGGCCCGGTGCTGCTGGCGGAAAGTTGTGAAGAACTGACGGACAAGCTCCTGGCCTGCCGTGCAAACGGTTGAACGATAGGATAAGTGGTGAATATAACATGAATCATAAGAATCAATCGGACAAACAGTCTATGACATCGCTGCAGCGGCAGGCCGTTCTGGTCTGTGTGGTCTGCGCACTGGCGGCTTTGCTGACCGTAGGCATCACCCTGACCCTGCTCAAACGGGGAAAGCCGGAAACGCCCGGCACACCCGCAGACTCCGTGCCGACGGACACCACCGGGGACGGTGAAAACACAGATCTTGCCAATCACTATCAGATCGATAACACCTCCAGTGCTCTGCTGACTGAAACAGCGGATGCGGGCACGGAATATCTGGACAGCACCCTGTTTCTGGGAGACTCCAACACCGTGCGTCTGTATAACAACGGCCTGATCTCCTTGCAGCAGTTCTGTGCCAAGGAGGGCATTGGCACCCAGGTGGCCCTGAACGAAGGGATCGTCACCTTTAAGAATGACACCACCCACTACACCATCGCACAGGCAGTGGCAAAAATGAAGCCCCGCCGTGTTGTGATGACCTTTGGTACCAATGACACCGGCATGGAGGTGGCTGATTTTATCAGTAACTATACCGCGCTGGTGCAGGCCATTCAGGAGGCTTACCCCTACACCGATATCATCGTGAACACGGTGCCTCCCATCCCGGAGAATCACTCCAATTACCCCCACATGGATCAGGCCAAAATCGATGATTTTAATATGGCGCTGCTCAACATGTGCGAACAGCTGGGGGTCAGATTTCTGAATACGGCTGAGATCCTCAAGGGAGAAAATGGCTACGGCCAGCCGGATTACTACACGGATGGTGATATCCACCTCAAGAGCGCTGGTCTCAAGGCTGCGCTGAGCTACCTGCGCACCCACGCCTACCAGACCGAGGATCGCCGCCCGGACACCAATAATATCCCCACCCGCACACTGGAATATGTATCCAACCCCAGCTCGGCGGTGCAGGCCCCCAGCTCGGAAGAACCCGCTTCTTCCAGCGAGAGTGAAAGCGTCAGCAGCTCTGAGACTGCCAGCGTCAAGTTTGAGGCCCGTTATCAGGTGGAAAAGAGCGGCGGCGGCACCCTGAGCTGTGGGAACGAGAGCGGCAAGACCAGCCTGACATACGGCATCACAGATGCATCCCAGTCGCTGACTGTCACGGCCACCCCTGCGGAGGGCCATGTGTTCGTCAAGTGGAGCGACGGCGTGACCAGCAAGACCCGTACCGATACCGGCTTCAAGCAGAATCTGGACGTGACAGCCGTGTTTGCAGCTGCTTCCGTTCACATCTCGGAAGGCAAGGCTTCCGCCGGCTCCTATGTCTTTAAGGCTGCGCTGGAGGGCAAATATGCCAAGAGTGAAAACCTGCATTGGTTCGCCAACGGTCAGGAAGTGAAGGAGGCCGCAGGCCAGACAACGGTCACCGTGTCCGCTTCGGCCATCACCAGCGGCAGCTATAAGATCTATGCGGTGGTCGTGTACAACGACTGCGCCGTGGTCAGCAATGCGCTGACCATTACGGTCAGCCCGGAGCCCGCTTCCAGCTCAGGCTCCGGCAGCTCTTCTACTTCTTCCGGCAGTACATCCGCGTCCTCTTCGGAGAGCAGCAAGTCTGAGAGCACGAGCAGCAGTTCTTCCCACAGCACGGCGGAAAGTGAGAGTAAGAGTGAATCCAAGAGCGAGAGCGCCTCTTCTTCTCACAGCAGCTCGGAGAGCAAGGCAGAGAGCACTTCGCCCTCCAGTAATGCTGCTTCTGAGAGCAAAACCGAATCCAAGGAGCAGACCAACAGTGAATCGGTCTCCGCTTCGGTTGAAAATGATATTGAGCCCGCAGAGGGGGCTTCCGCTTCCACCGAAGCAGAAGCCAGCCGGTAAACCTTTTTCTGTCTGCCTGCATAGGCTGGACAGAAGGGAGGGAGCCGGATGTTCTGTGAAGAGATCAAGATCCCCGGGCTGCCCGGTGAGGGAACTGTGACCGATGGCAGTGTGGATTGGTATGAAATGGACTGGGAGAATGTGGACAACGGCGTGACCGAGGAGCAGATGCCCAGAAACGTTGACAAACCCTGCACCGCGCAAGATCCGTGCACGGACAATTCCCCGGTGCAGACCGATGATGAAACCTATGAGATAGTTCAGGAATAACTGGAAGCCAGCTCTGCCGGGGCGGGGCTGGCTTCTCGCTGTTCTTTTGATCTGGGAAAAATTCCCCGGTGATCGGGGGACAAGCGTCCCGGAAAATGACACAAGTATGAAAGAGGGGTAATGAACCATGGCAAAATACTATTGTGTTCTGTTTGATGCTGATAATACGCTGCTGGATTTTGATGCAGCGGAAAACAAGGCGCTGGCTGACACCCTGCGGGAGTACGGCATTGAGCCGGATGCCGAGACGGTGCAGACCTACCGCACCATCAACGAAGAGCTCTGGCGGCAGCTGGAAAAGGGCCAGATCCGCCGGGACAAGCTGATGGGGGAGCGGTTCACCCGCTTTCTGAAGGCAGTGAATGCCGCAGGCAACGGTGTGGAGATGAACAAATTCTATCTGGATCAGCTCTCTACCCACCCTGACCTGACATCTCCCAACGTGCTGGACGTGCTCCGGGAGCTTTCCGAAGTGGCAACATTGGCTGTAGTGACCAATGGCTTTGACCGGGTGCAGAGCCGCCGTGTGCGGGAATCCGGCATTCTGGATTTTGTGGAGGATGTGTTCGTTTCTGAAAAAATGGACAGCGAAAAGCCCAACCGCAAGATTTTTGATGCCGCGCTCCGTGCGCTGGGCGTGGAGAACCGTGAGCACGTGCTGATGGTGGGCGACAGCCTGAGCAGTGATGTGCAGGGCGGTGTGAACGCCGGGCTGGATACCTGCTGGTATAACCCCAACCACGCCGAGAATCCCGGCAAGGTCGTTCCTACCTATGAGATCAGCAGCCTGGAAGAGCTTTATCCGCTGGTGATGGAGCCGGAGGAACTGGCCAATGTGGGCCTGAAGAATCGCCGCCACCAGCTGTAATGCTGTGCGGCCTGTGTGAGAGATTGGAAAACGAACAATGCTGATACATTTGGAAAAGCTGGGCAAGAGCTTTGGCGAGAAGATCGTCCTGCATGATGTCACGGCCAGTGTCGAGCGGGAGGACCGCATCGGCATCGTGGGCCAGAACGGCGCAGGCAAAACGACCCTGCTGAAGATCCTGACCGGCGAATATACGGACTACGAGGGTGAGTTCAGCGTGACCCATGGTGTGACGCTGGGCTATCTGGAACAGAATGCAAAGCTCGACCCCACGTTGGATATCTACGGCGAGATGCGCTCCTGCTTTGCCCATGTGCTGGATGCCATGGCCCAGATGCAGATCCTGGAGCGCAGAATGGCCGCCAGCCCGGAGGATGCCTCTCTGCTGGAACAGCACGATGCCTTGCAGAACATCATTGATGCCGCTGACGGCTACAATATGGATGTCAACATCAAAAAGGTGCTGTCCGGTATGGGGTTTGCGCAGGATACCTGGACGAAGAATATCGCTGTGCTTTCGGGCGGTGAGCTGACGCGCCTTCGTCTGGCAAAGCTGCTGTTGGAAAAGCCGGATGTCCTGATTCTGGACGAGCCTACCAACCACTTGGATTTCAAGACCGTTATGTGGCTGGAAGATTACCTCAAGGACTATCAGGGAGCACTGCTGCTGGTATCCCATGACCGCTATTTCCTCGACCGGCTGTGCACCAGCGTCTGTGAGATCGAGCGGGGCAGACTGACGCGGTACAAGGGCAACTACACCACTTTCACCCAGCTGAAAGAAGCGGCTGTGGCACGGCAGTGGAAAGAGTACGAGATGCAGCAAAAGGAAATCGCCAAGCTGGAGGACTACGTTGCCCGCAACCTCACCCGTGCTTCGACGGCAAAGTCCGCCCAGAGCCGCGTGAAGCAGCTGGAAAAAATGGAACGCATTGAAAAGCCGCTGGTTTCCCGCAAGCAGGCACGGGTGGAATTTACGTATGAAATGGATCCGCCGCAGGAAGTGCTGAAAGTGCAGGACGTTGATATTTCCGTGGGCGAGGGGACAGAACGGAAAACGCTGCTGCCGGACGTGTCCTTTGAAGTTCGCCGCGGCGAAAAGTGGGGCATTATCGGAGATAACGGTATTGGCAAGTCCACGCTGCTGAAAATCTTGCAGAACAAGCTACCGCATCAGGGGAAAGTCCGCTGGACCAGCAATGTCAAGATCTCCTACTTCGAACAGGAGAGCACCAACCTGCACCCCACAAAATCGGTGATGCAGGAAATTCATGACCGTGTACCGTCATGGACAGATCTGGAAGTGCGGAATCTGCTGGGGCAGGTACGCCTGACAGGGGAAAACGTGTTCAAGCCGGTGGGCGTACTCTCCGGCGGCGAGCGTGCAAAGGTCTGCTTCGCGGTGATGATGCTGGAGCATGGCAACGTGCTGATTCTGGACGAACCCACCAACCACCTGGACATTGCCATGAAAGAAGTCATCGAGGAAGCCATGCAGTCCTTTGCGGGGACGCTGCTGTTTGTGTCCCATGACCGGTACCTGCTGGACAAGGTGGCAGACCACATTCTGGAACTGAAAGCCGACGGGGCAACGACCTATCAGGGTGGCTTCAGCAAGTGGCTGGAGGCACAGCAGAAACAGCCGGAACCGGAGGAAACCCCTGCGGAAAGATCGGCTGCTGACAAGGAAAAACCGGCGGAGAAACCGGCGTACCGTTCCAAGAAACAGCGTGCCCAGCAGGCGAAAATGCGTGCCGATCTGCGGAGTCTGGAACAGCAGCTGGACAAGATGCAGGAGGAACTGGACACCCTGACAGCGGAACTGACCGACGAAGCCGTTTGCAGCGACTATCAGCTGATGCAGGAAAAGTGCCAGCGTATGGAGGAACTGCGGGTGCAGATGGACGAAACTATGGAGCAGATGATCCTGCTGGAGGACGAACTGGGATAACCGAAAAGAACAGAATATAGGAAGCACTGCAAGCAGATTGCGTGCAAAGCCGTCAGGCGGGCTTTATGCAGTGTTTCCTATACAAAAAAACGGAGAGAGCATTTCGCCCTCTCCGTTTTCTTTTCGATGATGCTGTAACTGATTACAGCTTTTTCTTTTCGTCTTCGATCATTGCCAGCAGTTCGTCTACAGAAGCACTTGCAATGCGGTCTTCCTTGTTCTTGGAAACAGACGGTGCAGCAGGCTTCGGTGCAGGAGCCGGTGCAGATGCACGGCTGCTGCGGAACGGGGTATCGCCCAGATTCCGTGCTTCCTCCGGAGAGCTTGCTTCGTGGCTGCCGCGGTAAGTGGAAACCGGAGCTTCCGGCTGTGCCGGTGCGACAGGTGTTTCGTCTGTGATCGGCGGGGTGCTGTAGGTGTTGCTGCTGTAGCTGCCGAATGTTGCAGTGTTGGAAGTGCTTGCAGCATGTGTACCCTCATAGGCGGTAGTGTTGCTGCCGGCTGCCGGTGCAGAACCGTCCAGCGGGAGCTGATCTGCCGGATTGGTGTAGATCGGCACATCATGCTGTGCCTTGAACTGCATGGTACGAGCCTTCTGGTACGGCGAGTTAGGGTTTACCTGTTTCCGTTCGAAGTTCTCTGCAATGGAAGAACGCTTCTTCTCAAAGGAACGGCTCTGGGTCGCTTCGGACGGACGGTACAGCGGAGAGCGTCCGCCCAGTTCTTCGTCATCATAAGCAGAATCGCCGTCATCGTAGGAATCTTCACTGTAAACTTCGTCATAGTTTTCTTCAAAAGTGTATTCGTCATCGTGTCCCATGCTTGCCCGTACAATGGTGACGATCAGCATGATGACCAGAATGATGCTGGGGAGAACCATCAGGATCAGGATTCCCGGAACGCCGGTGGCGAATTTTACATATGTATACAGTTCGCCGCTTTCGTAGGAGCACTTGCCGAGAATGCTGTCCACAGTTACAGGCGGCTCAGTTCCCACATCACTTGCTTTCATGGTAGTGGGATAGTACTTCAGAACGCCGGTTTCGTCCTGTTCGATGTTGTAGATGCGGCGGACAGCAACGCGGTCGGAGTCGATGTCCGTGGAAGCGTCGTCCGGAGCCAGTACGCACAGAACAGCGTTGTTCTTGGCAATCGGATCAGTTTCTTTATAGGCGGAAGCAATCACGGCAGTGTGCTGGTGGATCGAAGCCGCAGCACTGGTGTCATCGACTGAGCCGGCAGCCTGTCCGGAAGTGCCGGTGGCAACGGCAGCCCCTGCTGCTGCTTCCATAGTATCATATTCCATCAGATAGATGTAGTGCCCGAAAATCTTCGGTGTGTCCTTTCGGGAAAAAAGAATGTTCGTGGTCAGAGAGATTGCCACCACGATCACGAGGAGAATCGCCAGTACAATGGCAAGAATGGATTTGGATTTCTTTTTCATAATGCTACCTACCTTTTTACGAAGTCATGGGATTTAACCCTATTATAACACATCTTTTCTGCGATTTCAATCGTTTTTTTGCATTTTTGCAGAAAAAGTGCAAAAGTCTGAACCGGAAATTTTTTCCGCCGCATCATTTGTCAGCGAGCACTTTTACAGTACCTCATTATTATAGCACATCTTTTCTGCGATTTCAATCGTTTTTTTGATTTTTCAGAGAATTTTTTTGAAACCTCTTGACAAATCAAGAATTTGTGGTATAATAAATAGGTAATCCTGCGTGAGAGATCTCACGGTATAACCGGTGCTGGAATAGCTCAGTTGGTAGAGCAGTGCATTCGTAATGCACAGGTCGCGTGTTCAAGTC
>ERZ772867.3932-NODE-3932-length-11738-cov-4.325944_pt1 | contig 11738 bp, 8 predicted proteins | sample MGYA00511341_ERZ772867 | MGnify/ENA primary metagenome ERZ772867 (study PRJEB29015, sample SAMEA2737707) | human gut metagenome | biome: human gut; feature: human-associated habitat; material: faeces | place: China | collected 2012 ... | reverse complement strand
TTATTATAGCACAATGTTCTGATTTATACAAGAATTAGACTTAACAAAACACTAGGTAATATATCTGACTGTAGACATTCTAGAATGGGGGGTAAAAATATAGGGTGCATTTGTTGCTGCAAAACTGTGTATTTTTGTCAGATATTGCGAAGAATCAGGGATCACATGAAGAAACGATAGTCGTAAAGTGATCCTTCAAATTGGGATAGAAGCCATCCGATTCGTGCAATTTCATTCGAAGATTCTATCGTGCAGGGCAGTTTTGAATACAGTCCAAAACTGTTCCAGTTCATTTTCGACAACCCAAGAATTTCCGTTGCAATCTGTGCCATATCTCCAGAACCATAGTGTTTGACGATTCTTAGAGGAAGTGGAACACTTTTGCCGCCCTGGAAATATTTTCTGCCCGGAGATTTTACAGACGGAGCAATACCGTGAGTAAGAAGATACATGACATTTTTACTAATAGGGAAGCACATACCACGGCGCACAGGAAATCCGTCAACTTGTGTGCACTGCTCATTTAGTGCAAAACACTTCAGGTTATCTTCGAATGTTATTTCCAGAAGGTCAATATTCCGGATTCCAGCGGAGGATAGGCTATTAACTAATCCGCTAATTTCTTCTTTTCGGAACGGCGTTCGTTTATGAATAACAACCCGCTTCGGCAATTCGGAAAAAGATTTATAGAATAGCTCTTTGATGTTGAGGCCAATTCTATATGCTTCTTCTTCAGACAAATATGGATTTTTCTTTCTGTCAAATGAACAATCTTGGATTTTTGAAAGTTTATATTTCATTCCACGTCCATCAGAAGAGTAAATGTGGCTGCATCCAACAACCACATTATTTCCTGATGGGGCATCCATGACGCTGTACCCAATTCCTGCAAAGGCTGTATCTGGCTGAATTCCATTTACAACCCACGGTGTTCGCCCAGACTTAACATACAGTGCTAAAGAGAGTGCCCACATAATCTGACAGTGAAATTCGCTTTCAATTGTTCTCTCACGAATAAATTGTGTTGCTATCTGTTTTTGAGCTGCATAAGCTTTAATATAATCGTGCAAATCATATTTTACTATTCCGTCAGTATATGCGGTGAAGTATTCATATTCCTTTGGTATGTAAATCAAAGCTACATCAACAGCAGACGCATTGAGTTGGTCAATCTTTTGGATTATTGCGTTACCAAATTCAACAGCTGCCGTATATTTGTCTTGCCCATTTGAGGCGCTAATGCGTGCCCACTTGCTACTGTTGGTCTCTGGTAAATCAAGCCCTATTTTGAAAGCCTGATAGAATCCGGGAAAATCAATTAAGTAATCAGAATTATGTTCTGAACGAGAGTGCTGATTTAATCCAGAAAGGAACAGTGCAAACTTTTGGGAGTGCTCGCTTGGGCAAACTACACCTACCGAGATTGAGGAGTGCAGTATACCTCTATTCATGGCATAATCTACGGGTGCATTCAAAATTAGTCCGCGCATTGGATGGAAATCTTCAGCCACTGTATGCATGGATGCGCCACAGAAGCGCAATGTTGGGTCTCGGTATTCTATCCCAGAAAAAACAATACGTTTTGGTGAAATGACATTGGGAAGTTGTATCGAAGCATTTTTCCCACAGTTTATGCCAACTAGAGCACTGCTATTTCCAACTGAAAATGTAAAGCTTGTCGTGCTTTTAAAAGGGTAATTGGATGAAAAACTTTTGCCGCCAATTATTTTTTCAACCCAGTTTCTGATGTACACATTTACGTTTTTATTTGGCCGACCATTATTTACTTTTGCGTTGAACAGGTCAGCAAATTGTTTCTTTTCTTCTTTGCTTAGTACGATATCGTCAGCATATATAAAGGTCGGTACAAGTGTGATGTAATTATGCTTATTATCGAACAATAGGGCAATCCGAATCCCTAAGTACGCTGTTACATATTTGGTGCCAATGCGGCAATTCAATATCTCTTTTGTATCCCAAATTTTGTCTTTGGAATGACCAAGGCCATGACTCGTTGCAAGAATGCTGACAAATGTTTTCAGTAACAACTCTCGGAATGTACCGTTTTCAATGATTAATGACCTACTCAGGGGGCATAATACAACATTTGTCTTTAATCTTCCTCGGCATACCGCTTCAATGACTGATTTTGAACCCCATGCATATATAACATTCTTATAAGGGACAGCCATAATGTCATCTTTGGCGAGTGTTTTACAAAAATCCCAGAGCTTTTCATTAGGAGAAAGCATAACTTCAAATTGATAGCACTGATTTGGAAAGATAATAGGATATGCATTGGTGCTTACAACCTTGTTTGCGGTTGTGTTGGGTAGCAAAAAACTGGTATGCTGTGGCTCAAGCGTAATGGAGAGTCTTTTCTTTATGTCATCTACCTTTTGTAGGAACTCTCTATTTTCACTCATGCAGTGGCGTGCGACTGCGTACATCGTACTATCAAAGCCTTCTGTTGGGATGTAAAAAGCATCTCTTCCGTTCTCGTTTGAGAGTGCAATTAGTGATTCAACTTCTTCTGAGACATTCATTCCGTAACCACACCAAAAAAGTTTACCCGCACCTTTGACGGAATAAACCTGTTGCAGCGCACGCATTAGAGACTTGTCTCTTCCGCTGTATCCCATAACAATCAGGTCACGGTTAGTCAATTCGTGTTGCAGCGCCTTTACAAGCGTATCATCTTGTGTATCAAGTTCTGACTCAGTATTTTTTAAGGCACCATATTTATAGTCACCATGTAGAGCAATATACAGAAGTTCCTTGTCAGCATCTCCACGGTATACCCGGTCCGATGTCGCTGTAGTAATTTCAACCGGAACGAGTGGGCTATATTGATGTGCGCATTTCAGGACCAATCCATCAAAATTTGTTGTCCATACGCTTTTTATGATATTTTCTAGCGCCAATAAAGAAATCAAATGGTATCCTAAGCTGGGATCATGGCCTGATACCAAATGTTGAAAAAATTTTCGCCTGTTATCAGCAATAGGATATGTCTTTTCTGCAAAAAAGGAGTATTCATCTGCAGCGTTCTCTGCTGGATATATATTTTGTGCATCAAGCCACTGCTGAATAAGGCGGCGTACGCTTTCGGATTTGGAATTATCAAAATCTCCTATTACTCCCGGATTATTTGATAAATAGATTTCGCGTTTCCACTCCCAGATGCAATCGGCCGCAGATGGAATGCCCGATTCGATAGATGCACCTGCCCCGAGCAGCAAAGAATGTGGAGTATCTATATTTTGTTTTATTGACCTTAAAAACTCATCTAATTGAAGTATCTGCATATCCATACCCCCATTCGTTGCCCTAAAATTTTGCTTTATATCCTGGCTTCAACATCAAACAATAATGCAAGTTAAAAAGATACATCGTGTTATTCTTTCCTCAATGCCCTATACAGCTCCTGCGCCATTGCCTCCTGCACCTTTTGATAGAAATCCGGATCGTTGAACAGTTTGGCGAAGGAATCGTTGTTATTCAGGAAACACTGGGTCACAATATCCCGGAACTTGTCTGGAAACAGGGATTGCACAAACATTTCTGTGCTGTTATCCTTTGCATAATTGCGAAATTTTTTGACATCAGCGTCCTTCATGAACATCTGGTAGATTCCCTCGATAATGACCCGGTCGGCATCGGTGAAATTGCCACTGAAGCGTTCGTTCACCTTGTCGATGATGCTCTGAAGGGTATCTTTCTTCTTGTTGGGTACCTTCGGTGCGGTGCTGCCACCAGGCACAAATACGGGAGGCTTCTCATCCAGGACGATTGCCCCACGGAAGGTCTCGGTGAGGGATGCGTACTCCAGCTTGATTTTGTCCTCAATATCCACAAATTCATCGCCGCCGCTTCTCGGAAGAAGTCGAACGAGGTGCAGGGTATACTGATATTCGTTGAACAAATCCCTGTCATGGAGACGCACCAACTGCGTAACGAAAGCGTATGCCTTATTAAACTTGCGCACATAGTCACGGACGGTGTAGCGGTCATCCTCGTTCAAATCCATGTACCGCGCAATGACAGGACGGAACATCCCTGCCAGTCTGCCAAGAGCGGCGGCATCCTGCTCTTTGCCTGCCTGGGTGGCCATGAATTTGTTGAAGACTTCCACATCCTCAAAATTGTAAAGCATGAAGTCACGGATCTTGTTACGGAAATCATAGACCCTATTCAAATCCGTGCTGCCTTCGAGGGTGGTAGTCTCATAGTACGGCAGAAACGCATCCTTGATGTCCTCCTCGGTGTTCTCGAAGTCCAGAACAAAGGTGCTGTTCTTTCCGGGAGCCGTGCGGTTCAGGCGGGACAGGGTCTGCACCGCTGTCACATCCCGCAGTTTCTTGTCCACATACATGGTGTGGAGCAGCGGTTCGTCAAATCCGGTCTGATATTTATTGGCAACGACGAGGATGTTATATTGGCTGCTGTGGAACGCCTTACGGAACTTCTTGTCGGTGGTGATGTACTTGCCGTTCTCGTCCAGATTCATGGTAGCTTCGGTGAAGGGCTTCTCGCTGGGATAATCGTCCAAAGTAACCTCACCGGAGAATGCAATCATAACATCACATCCGACACACTGCTCGGCATGATCAGCAATGTATTTTTTGATTGCGAGATAATAGCGGACTGCGTTTGCGCGGCTGTCCGCCACGACCATAGCCTTGCCTTTCCCACCAATCTGATAGTGGCAGTTGTCCAGAAAGTTGGCCATGATCATTTCCGTTTTTTGCGCGATGGTATACCCGTGCTGCTTGTAATATTTGAACAGGGCACGGGAAGCCTGTCCCTCAATGAGTTCCGGGTTATCCTCCGAAACACGGATCAGCTTGAAAGCCTCTTTGATGGTGGAGTAGTTGGCCAGTACATCCAGAATATAGCCCTCTTCAATCGCCTGACGCATGGAGTACACATGGAATGGTGCCTTGATGGGTTCACCTTCCGGGGTTATTCCCACCACGGTACCAAAAGATTCCAGAGTCTGCCCCTTGGGGGTGGCGGTAAAGGCAAAGAAAGACTGATTGTCATGTCTGCCCTGGCCGATGACTGCATTGATGTACTCGTCGGTTAGATCCACTTCTTCCTCATCGATTCCCGCTTCTTCGGCATACTCTTTGATAGCAACGCCGATATCAATCAGGCTGCGGCGCAGGGCCTTTGCGCTTTCACCATTCTGTCCTTGGTGTGCCTCATCAATGATGATGGCGAACTTGCGTCCACGGAACTTCTCCATATCCTTCTTGGCAAAGAGAAACTTCTGGATGGTGCAAATGATAATACGCTTTTTATCATTGATGGCTTCCGCAAGGCTGCGGGAGTTCTTTTTGTCATCAATGGCTTCCACCAGCCCAACCTGATGTTCAAAGCTGTTGATGGTGTCCTGTAGCTGGCTGTCCAGCACCACACGGTTGGTGACTACGATAACAGAATCGAACAGGCCGTTGTTGTCCGCATCGTGGACGGAGGCAAGGCGATAAGCAATCCATGCAATGGAGTTGGACTTACCGGAGCCAGCGGAGTGCTGAATCAGATAGTTTTGCCCCACACCGTTGTGCTTCACGTCGGCCATGATTTTTCGCACCACATCGTACTGATGGTAGCGCGGGAAAATCATCTTTTCCTTGGTGACGGTCTTGCTGACACCGTTCTTGATCACTTCTTCCGTTTCCTTTACGAAGGAAATAAAACGATGGATGAGGTCAAGCAGGCTATCCCGCTGGAGGACTTCTTCCCACAGATAGCTTGTGGCATATCCATTGGGGTTCTGCGGATTACCTGCGCCACCAGTCACACCGGCACCATTGGAGCCTTGATTGAAGGGCAGGAACCGGGTTTTGCCATCTGCAAGCTGGGTGGTCATCCACGCTTCGTAGAGGTCAACGGCAAAATAGGCCAGGAAACGGTGGTTCAGACGGAACGCAAATTCCTTGGAACTACGGTCACTTTTGTACTGGTTGATGGCACAGATATAGTCCTGTCCGGTCAGCGGGTTCTTCAGCTCCAGTGCCACCACGGGGATACCGTTGACGGAAAGCACCATGTCGATGGTGTTGGTGTTGGCAGTAGAGTAACGAAACTGACGGGTGCAGCCCAGGATGTTTGCCTCGTATCGCTCGGTAGCAATGGGGTTCAGATTGGACTCCGGCTTGAAGAAGCAGACTTTCAGTTTGCAACCCATATCCTCGATGCCGTTGCGCAGAACATACAGAAGGCCCTGATTACTAATGGTGGTTTCCAGCCGGTGATACAGCTTGTCCGGGGCACTGTCACCGTAATATTTGGTATACTTAGCCCAATCCTTGGGCTGAGTCTTGGCGATGAATTCACAGAGGACATCCATATAAATGCACTTCGCCACATCATGCTGCCGGGTATGTACCCAGTTCCCTTCAGCATCCTGACCGCTGAACTGGGTGTAGCCGCCTGCCGGGGAAATCAGAAAGGATTCAATATCCCGTTCAAAACGCTTTTCGCTTTTGTCCATACCGTACACCCCTTACAGCTTAATAACCTGCTTCGCAAGTTTAACAGCACTTTTTCCGAGTGTTTTCAAATTCTCTTTGTTCTTAGCAACAACTCCAATAACAACGGCAAGACCAAGTACACCTTTTACGGCTTTTGCGCCCTGTTCCATGACTTCAAAGTCCTCATGCTTCAGTTCCTGCTTCTTGAATTTCTTCTGTTTCTCCATTCCTCAGAACCTCCAATAATTCTTCGCCGCTGACCTCAAGGGCCACATAATCGTACTGTTTTGCTTCCTCCAGGCATTCGTCTCGCTCAGCAGCAATATATCCAGCTGGAGCGGTGTAGAACATCTCGGTCAGCCCTTTATGCTGGTAGCCGATAGTCTCAACTTTGCTGAAATCAATAGCTTGGATAGCTTTTTCACTGAGTCGGAAGGTTTCTTCCGCAGTCTGAGTGTTACCGGTCATGACATAGGAAGCCGCAAGAAGCTTCGTCGCCACTAAATACTGGTCGTACATATCCTGCATTTCCTGTACTTCCTGGCTCTTTTCTGCCAGATAGCCACTATGGCCCATTTCTCGAGCGAAACGCACCAGCGCATATTTGGAAACAGGCTGAAATGCCTCAACACTTCTCTCCAGTGCCTTGGCGATTTGCGCCTGCCCCAGAAGAAGGTTTTGCCTGCTGGAATCTATCTGGCGATTGCGTTCATCACCTTCGGTAAGGCTCATAGCCAGGGTCAGTCCGTTTCTGCCGGCATTCAAAAGACCGACACGGTCGTCCATCTGGCCCTGTTTGATCTGCTTCACTACCTTGTATGTATCCCGAAGCATATCAGCCAGCTGCGCAACCTGTTGCTGCATCAGCATATTGTGGTGACTATTGGCGAGTTCCTGAATAGGGTTGCCTTGAAAGATCGCCTGTTCTGCAATCGGAAGCGGTGTCACAACCTGGTGTTTGCCATTTTCCATGACCTGCATCAGACTGGGCCATTTCTTTCCGGTCTTCATATTCTCCATGATGAACATTTCACCGGACTCATATGCCCTTTGAAATTCAGCGGGAATCTGAACCACATACTGTGTTCCGGCTTTTATCTCGCCCAGAATCTCGCCCATATTTACGCACTGTACGACCTGACCCAGCAGTGCATGAAAATCAATGCCTTTGCTGTGCCGGGTGATATACAGCCGTTTACCTTCTGCGGGAACAGGCATTTCTTTATGATCTGTTTTAACTGGCAGGACGTTGGATTCGGCAGGGATTATTTCTTCCATGAGATACCTCCATAGTAGCTGTGATCATAGTATACCTTTTTTTCTCGCTAAGGGGTCAACCCATAGGCGACCTTTGCTGTATCCTGAAAATCAGTGGTTATACAACCTCCCGCTTTCCGGTGACATATTCATATATGAGGGAACGCTTATACTGTTCCAGTTTTTCGATTTTTGCCCGCTTGATGGAAATCAGTCGGTCTACCGCAGAACACTTGCTACTCAAAGCATCAAGAATAGCCTGCTGTTCCTCAAGTGGTGGTACAGGGAAATGGATGTTCAGGAAATCTTTGGGGTACAGGCGCAATCTGGAAGCTCGGATTCCAGTCGAAAGAGAAGCGTATTCCTGCACTAACATAGGTGCGCGCAAAAGATGGTCCAAATATCGGGGAATGAAATCATTGCCTCGCTGGCGATAAACATTGTAAGAGGGGCTGATGACACCACGATATTCGGAAACGCCGATAGCACCTGCCCATAACCACATGGTATTCGCCGCAATATCACCAATTTCGCAGATCTTGTACCCCTCCAACGAAAGCGCTTCAAACATCGTAACGTTTTTCTGTGATCTCGGAGTGATACCCGTATATTGTGATACGGTCAGTAGTTCTTCACTTCCATCAGCGGATCGGACCTCGGTCTCTTTGAACAGCGCTTTTCCTCGCTTAATTTCCCAATGCGCCGGAATTTCCCCAATCCACGCAACCCCGCTATCCTTCATCGGCACGGTGGGGGCAAGGCCTTTGGTGACAACCTCGGTAATCAGACTCTGCTTGTAGTCTTTCAGCTTTTCAATCTGGGCCTCCACATTTGCGATGAGAGTGTCGACCTTATCCGTTTTTTCAGAGATTACTTCCAATATTTGTTGCTGTTCTCCCATAGATGGAATAGGAAGAAGAATACTCTTCATTTCTTGCCAGCGGGTAGTCCACAAATCAGCAACGATACCATGTCCCCAACGATAGAACTCTTCTGCAAAACCGTAGTTTTTTAGAAGATAATTCAAGTATGCGGGGATAACTGGCGAACCATTCGCAGGGTATAGAACTGTATTGATTAAAGATACAGATCCGTCCATTGGAGAAACGCCGCAGGACTGTTTTCTGTCCGAACGGGAGTTAATAACAAAATCATTTGAAAGTACCATCTTGCGATTATCGTTGGCATCGGATTTTGCTACATTCTCCATCTGCGGTACGACACCACCTTTAGTTACAGACAGGGGCGGATAATCCGTATCATTCACTTTTTCATTTCTAACTTTGAACACGGAGCCAATTGTCAGTATCTGCCAAGAGACTGGAATCTCCCCAATCCATTCCACTCCGCTATCTTTCATCTCACGCATTGCCAAACAACTCCTTCATCAGAACTGTTTCCTCCACCTCTAATGCCTTAATGTCCTCAAAGATGGATTCGGAGGATGCCGGAGCCTCAAACTTGTAGAACAGGCGGATAAACGGCACTTCGTAGCCAATCTTGTCCTTTGCAGGATCGATATATGCCAGCGGATTATAGGGCAAGACATTCTTTTTCATGTAGGCATCGATATCTTCGGACAGCGGGATAATCTCAGTATCAGATGCACCCTTGACCGGCTGCTTCTTGCCCTTCTTCAAAACAGGCTTGCCTTTGGCATCTGCCTGGGCGGTTTCCACAGTCACCTTGGTGAAGCCGAAGAAACTGTTGTCAAACACCTTGGATTCCACCGTAAGGCCGTTTTCCTCGTAGGTTTCATCTACGAAGCCCTCATAGGCACGGAGGATGAGATCGATGCAGGCGTCATCCAGGTCAACACGCTTGGAGCCGATGTTCTTGCGGCGCTTTACAAAGCACTTGCTGGCATCGATTAGCTGAACCTTGCCGCTGCGGTGCATGGCCTTGCCTTTGGTCAGCACCCAAATATATGTAGAGATACCCGTGTTGTAAAACAGGTCGGTGGGTAGCTGAATAATGGCTTCCACCAAGTCGCCCTCGATAACATAGCGGCGGATCTCGGATGCACCGGAACCGGCATCACCTGTGAACAAGGAAGAACCGTTCTGAATGATCGCCATTCTGCCGGAGCCTTCCTTCAGCTTCTTCACGCCATTCAGCATAAACAGCATCTGTCCATCGGAGATGGCAGGCAGGCCAGGACCGAAACGACCGTCAAAGCCCTTTTTAGCTTCTGCTTCAACCTGGGACTTTTCACGCTTCCAGTCAATGCCGAAGGGCGGATTAGAAATGATGTAGTCGAACTCATAGCCGGAGAAGGCATCGTCACTCAGGGTGTCACCGAACTTCATGCCGGATGCGTTGCCGCCCTTGATGAGCATATCTGCTTTTGCGATGGCGTAAGTTTCCGGGTTGAACTCCTGACCGAAGCAGGTCAAAGCTGCATCCTCACTGATCTCTTGGAGACGCTCGGTCAGACAGCCCAGCATCTGAGAGGTACCCATTGCCATGTCGTAGGCGGTTTTGGTGCAGCCCTCCGCCATAATTTCTTCTCTTTCGGGAGCCACCAGCAGCTCGGTCATCAGGTAGATAATGTCCCGGCTGGTGAAGTGAGCACCAGCCTGCTCGTCATAAGATTCGGAGAATTTCCGGATCAGTTCCTCAAAGATATAACCCATGTCAGCGGAGGTGATTTTCTCCGGGGACATATCGCCCTTTGCGGAGTTAAACTCCTGCAAGGTCACGAACAGAACGCCGCCCTTGACCATCAGCTTCACGGTGTTGGTAAAGTCAAAGTTATCAATGATGTCCTTGATATTGGTGGAGAAGCCCTGCAGATAGGCTTCAAAGTTGATTTCCACATTGTCCGGATCAGCGATCAGCTTTGCAAAATCGTAGTTGCTGGTATTATAGAAATCATAGCCAGAGACGCGGCACAGGATACCGTCCCGGGCAGCACCCTCCACGTGCTGGGCATCCAGTTTCTTTGTCATCTCAATCACCGCTGCCTTGGTAGGCTTCAGCGCATCATCAAACCGCTTCAATACGGTCATAGGCAGAATCACTTTGCCATACTCATGTGGCTTGAACAAGCCCACCAGATGGGTGGCAATCTCCCAGATTAGATTGGCTTTTGCTTGTATATTGGTATTTGTCTGCTTTTGCAGTTCGGTCATAGACATAGATTGATTTCTCCACTCTCGTAGCACATTGGGACACCCCGTTTATTATGGCGTGTCGGAAAATCACTTAATTGATCGTATTGTGACTGGTCGGATTTTGACGAATATACTCCATAATGTCCCCAAAGTCCGCATCCAACGCACCACAGATCTTTTCCAGCACACCCATTGCCACAGGCTCGTCTCTGCGGAGTTTGGTCATGGTATTGGGCGCCAACCCGGCGGCTTTTCGCAAATCAGCCTTGCTTATCTTCTTATCTACCAACAACTTCCACAGTCTGTTATAGGATACGGCCATATAGGAAACCTCCTGATAATTTTGTAAGTATAGGGAAATCATATCATAGAATGCGATACTTTTCAAGATACTGTCGCAAGGACGTGCGATTTTTGGCAGGAGGACGGTATTGGAGCCTAATACTAAAATCGGCACATTTGAGAAAAACTATGGTTGCTCTTACAATACGAATACCATCAAAAATAGGAGGTTCCCATATGACCACCACCTACACCAAAATCGGTGACTACTTGCTCCCCAACCTCATCCCCCCAGAAAGCCCTAAAGTAGGCCGCTGGGGAATGCTGCGTTTCAACTATTTAAGGAAACATCAGGAGGCACTTTATACCATCATGCTTATGGAAGGCACACTGAATCCCCACCTGGAAGATGTTGACCGTCAGGCGCAGGAAATGGAACAGCACCTTATTTCTCAGCTGGCACAGCAGGAGAGCGTTACCGAGCAGCTGAAAGCAGAGAATCAAATGGAATGGGTTGCCCAAATGAACAACATTCGAAACCGGGCTGATGAGATTGTTCTGAATGAACTGATTTACGCCTAGAACACGGATCTTTATGAAA
>ERZ772867.3910-NODE-3910-length-11793-cov-3.054013_pt1 | contig 11793 bp, 8 predicted proteins | sample MGYA00511341_ERZ772867 | MGnify/ENA primary metagenome ERZ772867 (study PRJEB29015, sample SAMEA2737707) | human gut metagenome | biome: human gut; feature: human-associated habitat; material: faeces | place: China | collected 2012 ... | reverse complement strand
GGCGGAGAGCGTTTTCACGTCCATCCCATTTTGCAGCGCCAACGTTGCGAACGTGTGCCCTTACGGTATAATTACGACAAACCGGAAAAGCCCCGTATATCAAGGCGTAATAGTGATAAGGTACTATTTAGCTTTGCGAGGGGCAGAGAACGGTGTGACCGTAATGGTCACGCCGTTTTTCTGCGTCCAAGGGTAGATTTCGCAACAACAGGCTCGGATATCACAGGAATCTCTACATCATCCACGAAGTTGAAATAGATTTTTACCTTCTGTACCCGCTTGCCGCTGGATTTGTCCGGCGCAAACACCTCAATCTTCTTGATATATTCATTGACTATCGTAGGTGTCAATTCCGGCACATCCACATACTTCTGGGTCAGAGCGACAAAGGCATCCACATCTGCACTCATGGTTTCCTGCGTTTCCAGCCATTCTTCCGTCACTTCGATTTCGAGTTTTAACCGCTCCTGCACCCTGTCCCACTGAGCCTGTGATACAATAGCATCCTGCGTATCCGGCAGGATGAACATATCCTCCGGGGAATTGGGAATCCGCTGTTTCAGCTTATAGGATTTGGAATAGATCTTGAAATTACAGGTACAGCCTGTGTATTCCATCCGTTCCAGAATACCAGCAACGGATTGTCCAGCCCAATGATACGGTCTTTCCGGCATCGGTTTTCCTTTGCGCTGGGCATACAGGGCTTTTGTCGTCAGGACTTTTTGATCTTCCAAAATTCTGGCTATGGCATCCGGTCCTTTTCCTGAAACAGTCAGGTCAAAGATATATTTGACGATAGGAGCTGCATCTTCGTCCAAAATCCAATGATCTTTGTCCGCAGGGTCACAACGGTAGCCGTAGGGCGGCTTGCCCATGTGCTTGCCGCTGATTCCTCTTTGGTGGAGACTAACACGGACTTTCTTGCTGGTATCACGGGGATACCATTCATTGAACAGATTTCGGATTGCAGCCATACCCTCGCTGTCGCCCCGTTCACTGTCCACCCCGTCATTGACGGCGATAAATCGCACATCATAGCTGGGGAAGATAATGTCTGTGTACTGTCCAACAGTCAGGTAATCACGCCCGAAGCGGCTCAGGTCTTTGACCAGCCAGCAGCCGACAAGTCCCTGCTTTACAGGGTCGAAGCCCTCCTGTACGCCGGGACGATTGAAGTTCGTCCCGGTATAACCGTCATCCACCAGAATTTTCAGGTTGGTGTACCCATGTTCTTTTGCGTATCTGGTTAAAAACTCTCTCTGAAAACTTGTAAAAATGCAAGTCCGGGACGGCAGTGTTCACACAAAATTGGTTGATATTGTTCCGTAAATAGAATATAATTGAAGCTACTATGAATCAGGAGGGACGATACAGAAATGAAATACCTGTCTACATTTGAAGTTGCCGAGAAATGGGGGATCTCTCCCCGGAGAGTTGGTATCCTCTGCAACAATGACCGCATACCGGGCGCACAGCGGGCAGGAAGCCGCTGGATCATCCCGGCAGACGCTGAGAAACCGACCGATGCCCGCATCAAAAGCGGAAAATATATCAAGCAGAAAGCTGACAGACAGAAGGAAGCATAATGGCAGATACTTATTTACCTGCCGATGTCCGAAAAAGAATCATTGATGTAATGAGAGAACGTAAGTTGACACAGCGAGAGCTGGCACTTCGGATTGACGTGAACGAAAGTACAATCAGCCGCTTCCTCAGCGGAAAGACTGAGAAGCTGAGCGAAGAAAGCGTTATCCGTATCGCCAGAGTGTTCAATGTCTCCACGGATTTTATCTTGGGTACTACCGTAATCCCGGACAAAAAGAACTACGATATTTCAGAACTAGGGTTATCTGTTGAAGCTGCAAAGAACCTTTATACCGGAAAAGTCAACAATGATGTTGTCAACCGTCTATTAGAAAATCCCCGTTTCGCCACGGTTACTTATATGATTGCACAGCATTTGGATGATACCCTTGCAGGTGGATATGCCGCACAAAACCAGATGTTTGCTACCGTTGGCTCTCTGCTGCTGGGACAGAATCAAACTCCCGAAGCAGTACAGGCCGCAAGAACCGCCAATGCTATGAAAGTTCCCACTTATCAGGCAGACCAGACCACGATTCAAAACACTTTTATGACAGTGGTTAAGGAAATCAAAAAGGAAGCAGGCAGCGATTTAGCCGCAGCAAGGGCAATATAGCTGATTCCAGAGTGCAGAATCCGGAGCAGATTTACATTGCAAAGGAAACCCACGAAGAAATCCATACGGCTCTGCAAATGATTGAGGCACGAGAGAAAGCCTACCTCTGGTATCGCTTTGGCTTTGCAGATGATATACTCCATCCCCTGAATGAAACTGCGGACCACTTCCACCTGTCAGAGAGCAGAGCGAAGTCCACGGAAAAGCTGGCTTTGGATAACTTCTGGCTGGAGCTGCCGTGGTGGTATTGATTGAGTATAAATGAGATATTTTACAACACGAGGTTATTTTGATGAAATATAAAATTGCAATCTGCGACGATTCGGATGCAGACAGAGAATATGTTTTGAATATGGTGAACCGTTGGGCAGCGGGAGCTGGTCAGGTGGTACATACTGATACTTTCACGTCTGCTGAAAACTTCCTATTCCACTATGCTGAGGAAAGTGACTACGATATTCTGCTCCTGGATATTGAAATGGGTGATATGGACGGTGTGACGATGGCGAAGCAGCTTCGCAAGAACAACGATATTGTTCAGATCGTGTTCATCACGGGCTACTCCGACTATATCTCGGAGGGCTACGAGGTAGCTGCACTCCACTATCTGATGAAGCCTGTCAAGGAAGAAAAACTCTGTTCTGTCCTTGACCGTGCTGCTGAGAAACTGCAAAAAAATGAAACGGTATTGAATTTTGAGATCGGCGGAGAAATGCTGCGTTTGCCGATTTATCAAATTCGGTACGCTGATGTGTTTGGAAACTATGTTACAATACACGCCTTGTCTGATACGACGGTAAAAATGACCCTCGGAGAACTAGAAAAGCAGCTCGATGAACGTTTCTACCGTGTCGGGCGTTCTGCGATCATCAATCTGACGCAGATCAGCCGTGTAACCAAATCAGAAATTAAGCTCGTTGACGGAACTGCCATTCCTTTGCCCAGAGGAGCTTATGACGGTATCAATCGAGCGATTATTAACATGAGGTGAAGCAGATGGGATTATTTTCAAAGCGCATAGAAAAACAAATTGAATCCTATCAGCACGAGCTGATTGAAACGCATTATCGTGAAGTTGATAATATGTATCGACAGATTCGTGGTTGGCGGCACGATTACCGCAATCACATTCAGACGATGAAAGCCTACGCCGCCACAGAAAATTGGGAAGCTATCAAGAACTATCTTGACCTGCTGGACGAAGATTTGACTACCGTGGATACGGTTATCAAGACAGGTAATCCCATGACGGATGCGATTCTGAACTCAAAAATCTCTTTGGCAAAGTCCAAGGGTATTGCGGTGGTTGCGGATGCCCATATTCCCGTCAAGCTGAAATCCTCTGAGATTGATTTGTGCTGCATCATCGGCAATCTTTTTGACAATGCCATCGAAGCAAGTGTGAAGCTGCCGGAGGAACAACGGCTCATTCGTGTCTATATGGATATGAAGAGCACCCAACTCTATATTTCCTTCACCAACTTCACCGCAGATAAGAAGTTGAAAAAGGAAGGTAGACTTTTCCGCAGCACCAAGGGAGAAGGTCACGGCTTTGGCTTGGTGCGTATTGATGCCATTGTGGAACGGCTCGATGGCTATATCAGCCGCAATAGCGAGGACGGAGCGTTTACAACGGAAATACTGCTTCCGCAGGTATAAAATTGCAATTCATCACCTGGAAATGACGATTCGTCCCCAAAATCATCTGGGGACGAATTTTTGTGTTATCCTATGCTCAGAAAGGATGATGGTTTTATGGTTAAGGAAAAAATTCAAAAGGCCAAAAAGCCAAAATACAACACCCTCCAAAATGTAGGCTGGATGGTGAAAATAGCTTGGAAAAACGGCAAGCGTGTTCTATTATTTTGCGTCCTTACCGCTATTTTGGAAGTGCTGTTCAATTTAGTTCAGTTATACATTGCTCCGGAGGTGCTGGCACGAGTTGAGCAGAAAACTCCTTTGTGGGAACTCCTAACGACTATCGGAGTATTTACGGCGGCGCTTTTTATCGTGCACGGATTTAAAGAATATATAAGACAAAACACACTATTTCCACGAGTTGATGTGCGTTCTGCCGTCATTGCTAAAATTGCATGGAAGTGTAATGTTACTTCGTATCCAAATACATTGGATGCAAATTTCGTTAAGCTGCGTGAAAAGGCACATATGACGTGTGAGGGAAATAGTCAAGCCACCGAACACATCTGGCAGACAATCACTATGCTGCTCAAAAATGTTGGCGGGTTGATCGTTTATCTGACAATTCTTTCCCGTATAGATTTCTTGCTTCTTCTTGTTGTGATTGCTACTTGCGTTGCGGGATTCTTCGTTTCCAGATACACTAATAACTGGCGCTATGCCCATAGAGATGAAGAAGAAAACTATTTTCAAAAGAAATATTATCTGCGTACTAAGTCCGAATCTGTGGAGCTGGCGAAGGACATCCGAATCTTTGGCTTACAGAATTGGCTGAATGAGCTTCTGGATCAGATTCATAATCTTTACCTAGACTTTACTCTGCGCTGTGAGCGTGTCGAAGTTCTTGCTGATATTACAGAATCGGTACTCACGATGGCTCGTAACGGTATTGCTTATGTGTATCTCATCAACATGGCGCTGAATGAAGGGTTGAGCGTATCGGAATTTCTTCTGTATTTTACGGCTGTTACCACGTTCACCACTTGGGTTATGGGTATTATGCAGGAAATGAGCACCCTCCACAAGGAGAGTCTTGATATTTCCTGTGTTCGTGAATTTTTGGAATATCCTGAGCCGTTCAAATTTGAGGAAGGCAAAGAAATTCCTGCTGCGGATGGATACGAGTTGAAACTGGAAAATGTGTCTTACCGTTATCCCGGCGCAGACAAGGATACCATTCACGGATTAACTTTGACGGTACATCCCGGTGAAAGGTTGGCAATCGTTGGTCTGAACGGTGCAGGTAAGACTACCTTGGTCAAGCTTCTGTGCGGATTGTTAGACCCGACAGAAGGTCTTGTTCTGTTAAACGGAAAGGACGTTCGTGGCTTCAACCGCAGAAGCTACTATGATCTGTTTAGTGCGGTGTTCCAGGAGTTCTCCGTATTGGATGTCACGGTAGCCGAAGAAATTGCTCAAACCACAGAAGGTATCGATTATGACAAAATTGCGGATTGTGTGGAAAAGGCGGGCTTAACAACTACAATCGAGAAGCTGCCAAAAGGTATGCAGACTCATGTGGGACGTGAGGTGTACCTGGATGGCGTCTTGTTCTCCGGCGGTCAGACGCAGCGATTGATGTTGGCAAGAGCGCTCTACAAGGATGGACCGATTCTGCTTTTGGATGAACCTACAGCGGCGCTTGATCCCATAGCGGAAAACGATATTTATATGAAATACAGCGAGATGACGCAGGGAAAAACATCTATGTTCATTTCACACCGTTTGGCATCTACCCGCTTTTGTGACCGAATTATCTTTGTTGCGGACGGTGGCGTAAAAGAAGAAGGCACACACGAGAGTTTGCTTGCTTTGGGCGGCGAATATGCAAATCTATTTGAAGTACAGAGCCGCTATTACCAGGAAGGAAAGGAGTTCTGAATATGAAAGAAAAAGTAACAATACGCCATGCAGTTTCTTCTCATTTGCGTGGCATCAAGGAACTCCACAAGGTATCTCCTAAGTTCTTTCCACTTTTGACATTGCATTGCTTCTTCAGCGCTATTTTCCCTTATATCTCGGTTTTCTTTTCAGCACAGATATTGACAGAACTCGCAACCCTGCGCAGAGCAGACATCCTATGGAAATGGGTAATTGCAGGGGTCTTATGTGTTGGCGTTGTATCTATCTTGAAAGCCTTTCTGCAACGTCGTTATAACACTCTGCTTAATGATCTGTGGGGAAGAAAAGAAATTTTGTTTATTCACAAAATGTTTTCTCTCGACTTTTCAGAACTTGATAAACAGGAGAACCATGATCTTCGAGCACAGATCCAGCAAAACGAAAATTGGGCCGATTGGGGATTGATGATGGTTCAAGAAGTATATGAAAGTTTTATGATAAGTGTGATTGGTATTTTCAGCGGAATTGCATTGACAATCACCTTGTTTTCCTCACCTGTGCCGAATGATTCCGGTTGGCTTGCAACATTAAATAATCCTTTGTTTATACTTTTCTTTGCGGTTATTATGATTGGTGTCAGTATCCTTGCCGGTAAACTCAGCGCAATTGCAACAAAGTGTTGGAGCAACTACGCTGAAGAAGCTACCTTTGGAAATCGTTTGTTTAGGCATTTCGGATTCATTGGAATGGATAAGGAACGTAGCGTAGACATCCGAATGAACAATCAGCAAAACCTTGTTCGTGCATATTGGAGTACCAATTCTACTTTTGGTGTGAATGGTCCTATCGGCAGACAAGCACAAGGAAAAATGGGGATATATGCCAGCTTGGGTGTGTGTATTACTACTCTCATCACCGGCTCTATCTATGTGTTTACTTGTCTAAAAGCTTGGGGCGGTGCATTTGATGTCGGAAGCATTACGCAGTATGTGGGCGCAGCTACCGCAATGGTTGCCAATGTGTTTTCTTTAACAGGTTTGCTTGGAACATTGGAGACAAACACCGGTTACTTGGATAAGACCTTTGAGTTTCTTGACATTCCGAACGCTATGTACCAAGGTAGCCTCACTACCGAAAAAAGATCTGATCGTAGATACGAAGTGGAATTTAAAGATGTGTCCTTCAAGTATCCCGGCAGCGATATTTGGGCGCTTCGCCACGTGAATATGAAGTTCAAGGTTGGCAAGCGACTTGCTGTCGTGGGCGAAAATGGCAGCGGCAAAACCACATTTATTAAATTGCTGTGCCGCCTGTACGATCCACAAGAGGGGCAAATTCTACTTAACGGCATCGACATTCGCAAGTATCGCTATGACGATTACATAAACATCTTCTCCGTGGTGTTCCAAGACTTTCAGCTTATAAGTCAGCCTTTGGGAAACAATGTTGCGGGAAGTATGAACTATGACCGGGAGCGAGTACGCAAGGCGCTGTTGGATGCAGGCTTCGGTGACAGACTTGCTACGATGGAAAAGGGACTTGATACAACACTCTATAAGGGAGTATATGAAGATGGAGTTGACGTTTCGGGCGGTGAAGCACAGAAAATCGCCATTGCCCGTGCGCTTTATAAGGATGCACCGTTTATTATCCTCGACGAGCCGACCGCAGCACTTGACCCGATTGCGGAAGCGGAGATCTATTCAAAGTTCGATGAGATCGCAGGTGATAAAACGGCTATCTATATCTCTCACCGTCTGTCCTCTTGCAAATTCTGCGATGAAATCGCTGTATTCCACGAGGGTGCTGTGATCCAGCAAGGCACACACGCCGAACTGGTAGCAGACGAAAACGGCAAGTATTATGAACTTTGGAATGCGCAGGCACAATATTACACAGAATAACTACAAAGATGCCCCTGTCCAACAGATTCGTACCATCGGACAGGGGCTTTTGGTTCGTTTTGTTTAGTTGTCCATACAGAATTGGATATGTACTAGGAATTTGACTGAAGAAAATGTTTTGCCCGTGAATGTGAAGCCAACATAACAAAATAAAAACAGATGAGAAAGAGTGGCAGTAACCATACCCCAATCCATTGTCCGAGAATACCGAACACGGCTGGTGCCAACATAATCCCCAGATACGAAGCTGCCATCTGTATTCCCATAATGTTTTGAGAAATATTTTCTCCAAAATTCTCAGGGGTTAAATAGTTTAAGTTTGGAAATAACGGCCCGTTACCAAAGCCGATCAAGAAAAAGCCTATAACGGATGTTGTCAGGAAAGGCATAAAGAGCAAGAGAATTCCTGCACCAAGAACAATTTGCCCCAATCGAATGATTTTCCAGCTATGTAGCCGCACAGCTAATAAACCGGAACAAAATCGTCCAAGCGTAAGGCCAATATAATATAACATAACTACTTGAGCCGCGTTGGCAATCGGCATATTTTTATTTTCAACGAGAAATGTACTGCACCAATTACCACAGGTATATTCTATTCCGCAAGATGTTATAAACATACAGCAGATTTCTTTGACTCCTGGCATCCGGACCATTGTACGAAAAGAAAGACCGGATGCATGGCGTACAGAAGCAGAAGATACCGAAATCTTAGTTTTGCCCCAAAGGGTTATTGTGGCTATCAATAATAATAGAATTGCAAATTGAATACTGGCGGCAGTTTGGTACCCGGTGCGCCAGTTTCCTTGTGATCCAATAATTTTTGATAAGATATATGGGCTGGCCGATACACCTACACCGTAGAAACAGTGTAAAAAGCTCATGTGTATTGCGGAATAATGGAGGGCAACGTAATTGTTAAGTGCAATATCGATTGCTCCTGCGCCTAATCCAAGAGGTAAGGCGCAGACGCATAACAAGTAAAAGTTATTAGAAAAGGAAAATAGCAACAACGCAATTGCCGTTAATGCCGTGCTGAATATACAAATAAATCCAGTTCCAAATCGAGCAAGCAACCGTGAACTTAAAAGACTGGAAATAATAGTTCCGCAGGATATTATGATTGTTACAAAACTTCCATAGGAAATGGGCAAAGTTAGTTCAGAGTAAATAGCTGGCCAAGCTGTCCCAAATAGTGAATCAGGAATTCCTAAACTAATAAACGCAATGTAAATAACAAGTAATAAGAGCGTCGTCATTTCATATCTCCTTGTTGTTCAGAGTGATTTATACATTTTGTCTTTTTGTACGACTTTTAGCATCGCCGATTTTAAGAATAAATCCTACTGGACAATCAGATTATGGAATAATTTTTCTATTTATCGGCGGCAAGCCTGCAAAAACACCTTACCACACCAAAACCTCGCAGCCATCCTCTGTTACCGCAACGGTAACCTCCCACTGTGCGGACGGCTTGCCGTCATCTGTATAAATCGTCCATCCATTATCGGCGTCCTGATAAATTTCAGCTGTTCCGGCGTTTACCATCGGCTCAATCGTAAATACCATTCCGGGTACCATCAGCATCTCTGTCCCCTTTGGCGTTACATAGCTGACAAAGGGATCTTCATGAAATTCCAGTCCAACGCCATGTCCGCCGATATCCACAACGATACTATAGCCGTTTTCCTTTGCATGACGGTTGACCGCATCCGCCATATCCCCCAGAAATGTCCACGGTTTTACCGCCTTGATGCCCTCTTCCACGCACTCCTTTGCAACCCGCACGAGCTTTTCCTTATCCGGCGTCGTCTTTCCAATGATAAACATTCTCGAAGAATCGGAGAAATATCCTTTGTAAATCGTAGAAACATCGACGTTAATGATATCGCCCTCTTTTAAGATCACATCCTCACTTGGAATACCGTGGCAAACCTCGTCGTTGATGGAAGTGCAAACGCTCTTCGGGAAGCCCTCGTAGCCGAGTGGAGCCGGGATGCCGCCCAGTTCGCGGGTTTTGTCGTCAACCCATTTGTTGATCTGCTCTGTGCTGATTCCGGCACAGATATTCTCTGCCACATAATCCAGAACGGCGATATTCACTTTACCGCTTTCCCGGATGCCCTCGATCTGCTCCGGCGTCTTGATTATATCATGTCCCGGCACAATATGTCCTTCCAGCTCAAAGCCATGAATCTTTTCATCGAACCGCATGTGGCAATTCTTGTACTTTTTACCGCTGCCGCACCAGCACGGGTCGTTACGTTCCAGTTTCTTACTCATTTTCTGTGTTTTCCTCCAGTTCTCCGGCTTCAATTCTGGCAGCTTTTTCTTCCAGATACATCCACCGCTCCATTTTTTCTTCGAGCTTTGCAGAAGCCTCTTCCTTTTGCTTCGACAGCTCGTTTAAACGGACAAAGTCCGTCGCCGCCTTCAGAATATCCTCGTCCAGTCGACAGACCAAATCTTCCAGATCCGCCATCTCCTGTTCAATCGTATCATAATCCTTCTGTTCCTGATAGGTAAATTTCAGCTTCCGCGCAGGCTTTTTCCAGGTTGCCCTTGCAGACTCGCCCCTTTCCCCTGAGGTTTCTTTTCTGCCGCCGTTTCCGGCTTCTGTTATACTGTCAAATTCCTGCGTCTCCATACTTTTACGCAGCGCATAATCGCTGTAATTGCCTTCGTACTGCTGCAGATGTCCGCCCTCTTCGAAGGCGAAAATCCGGCTCACCGTCCGGTCGAGAAAATACCGGTCATGGGAAACGATGATGACGATCCCCTCAAAATGATCCAGATAATCCTCAAGCACTGTCAGTGTTGTGATGTCGAGGTCGTTGGTCGGCTCATCCAAAATGAGAACATTGGGCGCGCCCATCAGCACCCGCAGCAGATTCAGCCGCCGTTTTTCCCCACCGGAAAGGCGCCCGATCTCCGTATACTGCTCGCTTCCTTCAAACAAAAAGCGCTCCAGCATCTTCGCCGCAGATACGCTTCCCTCCGTCGTCGGCACAAATTCCGCAACCTCACGGACGTAGTCAATCACGCGCATATTCGGATCCATATGTGTCACTTCCTGCGCATAATAGCCGATTTTCACAGTCTGTCCAACGATAATTTCCCCACTGTCGGGCTGTTCCTTTCCGGTCAAAAGCTTCATCAGCGTCGTCTTTCCGCATCCGTTTGCGCCGATAAACGCGACACGGTCATTTTTCAGAAAAATATACGAAAAATCGTGAATCAGAATTCTGTCCCCGTATCCCTTCTCCACATGACGGGCTTCCAGGGTCGTCCTGCCAAGGCGCGTGGAAATGCTGCCGAGCTCCACCTGTCCGTCCGTCTCCGGCGCCTTGCGATTTTTCAGCTCTTCATAGCGTTCCAGACGCGCTTTCTGCTTTGTCGAACGCGCCCGCGCGCCGCGCTGTACCCATGCAAGCTCTGTCCGAAGGATATTCTGGCGCTTTAGCTCCGTTGCCTGTGCCATTTCTTCCCGCTGCGCCTTTAATTCCAGATAACCGGCATAGTTCGTGTCGTAAGAATAAAGCTTTCCCTTGTCGACCTCTGCGATCCGATTGCACACACTGTCTAAGAAATACCGGTCATGAGTAATCATCACCAACGCCTCTTTGCGCTGTTTTAGCTGCTCCTCCAGCCAGTCCGCCATTTCATGGTCCAGATGGTTCGTCGGCTCGTCCAGAAGCAAAATATCCGCTTCCTTTAATAAAACGCTCACCAGCGCAAGGCGTTTTCTCTGTCCACCGGATAGCTCGCCCGATTTCTGGTCAAAATTCGAAACGCCCAGCTTCGTCAGCATCGTTTTCGCCTTTGTCACAAGCGCCGCCTCATCCTGATGATCCCGCTTCTCTGCCTGTCCGGATTCCGGTCCGGACAGCTCCCTGTGTCCTGCCAGCACACAGTCAAGGGCCGTCATTTCCGGATCAAAGACCGGGTGCTGGGGCAGATAGGCGATCACCGCATGGTTCGCTTTCGTCACTGTACCCTCGTCCGTCTCTTCCAGCCCCGCCATGATTTTTAACAGCGTGGATTTTCCGGTTCCGTTGATGCCGATGATCCCGACCTTTTCGCCCTCCTGTAGAAAAAACGACGTATCGTCAAACAGCTGCCGTCGGCTGTATGATTTTGATAAATGTT
>ERZ772867.3908-NODE-3908-length-11800-cov-4.612686_pt1 | contig 11800 bp, 8 predicted proteins | sample MGYA00511341_ERZ772867 | MGnify/ENA primary metagenome ERZ772867 (study PRJEB29015, sample SAMEA2737707) | human gut metagenome | biome: human gut; feature: human-associated habitat; material: faeces | place: China | collected 2012 ... | reverse complement strand
ATGATGGCTGTTTTTTTATCGCCATGCGTTCGTAAGGAGCTGCCAGTGGCAGGTTTTCGGCATTGCCATGCATTCGGAAGAAGCTGCCGACAATAAATTATAAACTTTTGTAACTTTTGTAATATTTTTTTAACATATTTAACCGGATATTTTGACAATAGACAGGTCATATGATAAACTTATATAAGTAAAATTGTAGGGAAATACGCTTTTTTAAAATAAATATTTGAGGTGAGAAATATTGGATAAATATGAATATAGGGTAAAGACCGAGCAGATGCTTGATCATCTGGAAAAAAAGGAATACCAGAAAGCAATGGATATTGCTGAAAGTATAGACTGGCGAAGAGTAAAGAACGCTTCTATGCTTAATACGGTAAGTGAGATTTATGAATATAACGGAGAATTTAAGAAAGGGAGAGATATCTTATTCCTGGCATTTGACAGAGCACCGGGAAGCCGTAAAATCGTATATCGATTAGGTACATTGGCATTAAAGATTAAGGATATCAGAGAAGCGACAGACTGTTATGAAGAGTTTGTTAAGCTGGCGCCAAAAGACCCGAATCAATATATCCTGAAGTATAAGATCCTGAGAACTCAGGGAGCAGCACTTTCGGATCAGATTGCGGCGTTGGAAGAATTTAAAAAAGCGGAATATATTGAAAAATGGGCATATGAACTTGCCAAGTTATATGATGAGGCGGGAATGACTGCGGAATGTCTGGAAGAATGTGATGACCTGATTCTTTGGTTCAGCGAAGGAAAGTATGTATACCTGGCGATGGAACTTAAGATGAAGTATAAGCCACTGACGCCGCTTCAGCAGGAAAAATATGACAGCCGTCCGGGAGCAGTAAAGAAGCAGCCGCAACCTGTAAAACAGACGGAGTCAACATTGGAAGAAGTTGACGATGAGAATGAATATGATGAAGGTTCTGAGGAAGAGGTACAGGAAAGTACGGTGCAGAGAATAGATGATGCACAAGTACAGGAGATTCCGCCGGAGCCGGTTCCGATGCAGGAAGAGTTTGAAATACCGGAGGAAGCCGCACAGGCAGATGTCGTACCGGAGGAAGTTGTACCGGAAGCAACTGCAGCAGTGGAAGAGACTCCGATGTACAGGGAAGAAGAACCGGAAGCATCTGTTGAGACACCTGAAGAGCATGCATCAGCAATCAAACAGGTAGTTACGGGGGCCACATTAGAAGAAGCTCTGGCACAGGGTGTTGCTGTTGCAAGCGGTATTAATATTGAAGAAGAAGCAATGAAAGAGCGCGAGGATGAAATCCTGGCAAACGGTCAGATGATGATCGATGATATCCTTCAGAAATGGGAAGCAAAACAGAAAGATCATGAAGAGGCGATTGCAAAGCAGAAAGCCAAAGATGAGGAGCGTCTCCAGAAGGAAAGAGAACAGGCAAGAATCCGTCAGGAAGAAGAGCGCAAAGAAGTAGAAAGAAAAGCAGCTGAAGCAGAGGCCAGAAGAAAAGCTGAAGAAGAGGCCAGAAGAAAAGCTGAAGAAGAGGCAGCAAGAAAAGCAGCTGAGGAAGAGGCAGCAAGAAAAGCAGCCGAAGAAGAGGCCAGAAGAAAGGCTGAAGAAGAAGCAGCAAGAAAAGCAGCTGAGGAAGAAGCCAGAAGAAAAGCCGAGGAAGAGGCAGCAAGAAAAGCAGCCGAAGAAGAGGCCAGAAGAAAGGCCGAGGAAGAGGCAGCAAGAAAAGCTGAGGAAGAGGCAGCCGATGAGAAAGAATCTGAAAGAAATACACAGAGAATACCGGATGACATTGTCCGTCTGATGGAAGAGATGGAGAGTGAAAATGAAGATTCCGAAGATGAGATTTATGAGGAAGAACTTGAAGACGGTCCGGGAATGGATGAAGATTTCATAGAAGGAATCGAAGATGAGCTTGCCGGACTGGATATGAACGGAAGCAGTTTCGAGGAAGGTGATTTTGACGAAGCCGACTTTGAGGAAGAGGATCTTGAAGGGGAAGACTTTGACGAAGGCGACTTTGAGGAAGAAGATCTTGAAGGAGAAGACTTTGACGAAGGCGACTTTGAGGAAGAAGATTTCGACGAGGAAGACTTTGACGAAGCTGACTTTGAGGAAGAAGAACTTGACGAGGAAGAACTTGACGAGGCCGATTTTGACGAAGACGATGACGAAGACGACTTTGAAGACATAGATGATGAAGAAACCGATTTTGACGAAGGCGACTTTGAAGAAGATATGGACGAAGAGGATTTCGACGAAGAAGAGATCGACGATGACGAAGAGCTTGATTTTGGCGAAGACCTTGAAGGGGAAGATTTTGACGAAGCTGACTTTGAGGAAGAGGATCTTGATGAAGGCGACTTTGACGAAGGCGACTTTGAGGAAGAAGATTTTGAGGAAGAAGAGATCGAAGATGAGGATGACACAGAAGAATTAGAGATTGAAGAGCCATCCGAAGAAGAGATCCAGGCAAGAATTAAAAAGTCAAAAGGTGGAGTTCCATTTGATACCGGATTCGTTGTAACAGGAAGATATGATCTGAGTGCAACGAGTGAAATCGGATTAAAGGCAGGACTTACGGAAGAACAGAAGAAGTTATTCTCATATTTCGTTCCGGTAAGAGGAATGAGTGAACAGATCGTAGAGGTTCTTGATAATGACAGACGTGCCCAGAGAGAGGGTACTTCCAAGACAGGAAACCTTCTGGTAATCGGAAGAAAAGGATCTGGTAAAACAGTTCTTGCGGTTGATATCGTAAAAGCAATCCAGAAACAGAGAAATCTGAAACAGGGTAAAGTAGCGATCGTTACAGGTGAGTCTTTGAATAAGAAAGAACTTACGAATATCATCCAGAAGCTTCGTGGAGGAGCAATCATCATTGAACATGCTGGCAAGCTGAATTCAAGAACGGTAAAAGAACTTAATTATCTGATGGAAAAGAAGACAGGTGAATTACTTTTCGTACTGGAAGATCAGAGAAAACCTCTGGAGCGTCTGATGACAGCTAATCCGGAATTCAAGAAGAAATTCAGTTCGAAACTGGAACTTCCGGTATTCATTAATGATGAACTGGTAACATTCGGTCAGACATATGCGAAAGAGAATGGATATAAACTGGATGAGATGGGAATCCTTGCACTGTACAGCCGTATCGATGTAATGCAAAGAGAAGACCATGCAGTATCTGTTGCAGAAGTTAAAGAGATCATGGATGAAGCAATTGCTCATTCACAGAAAGCAAATGTAAAACACCTTGCACGAAGAGTATTTGGTAAGGGAACAGATGATTCTGACAGAATTATTCTGAAAGAAGAAGATTTTAAAATTTAAGTCAGATTTTGGAAGAGTTTTGACAAACTAAACTGTCAAAACTCTTTCTTTTTGCCCTTTTGTAAAGTATAATGTTGTTATAAATATGCAACAGAATGCGAGGGGTAATTATGGCTGAAAAAAAGAAGAAACCGTATGAAATAGGCGAGCTGGATCAATACCTTTTCGGACAGGGCAATCATTACGAGATTTATAAGAAGCTGGGTGCACATCTGGTACAGGACGGAAAACAAAAAGGTGTGTATTTTGCGGTATGGGCACCGCATGCACAGGCAGTTTCGGTAGTCGGAGAGTTCAATGAATGGGATACAGAGGCGAACCCGATGAAGAGAGAAGAACCTCTGGGAATCTATACCTGTTTTATACCTGGTGTGAAGAAAAATCAGATGTATAAGTATTGTATTGAGACTTATTCGGGAGAACAGATATTTAAGGCAGATCCATATGCCAATTATGCGGAATTAAGACCTGGAACAGCATCCAGAGTTACAGATATCGAGAATATAAAATGGACGGATACAGAATGGATGACCCACAGAAAGACCTGGAATCATAAGCATAAGCCGATGTCTGTCTATGAGGCACATATTGGTTCCTGGATGCGCCATCCGGGACGGGAAGATGAAGGTTTCTATACATATAGAGAGTTTGCCAGAGCAATTACCAAATATATTAAAGAAATGGGTTATACACATGTGGAGCTGATGGGGATCGCGGAGCATCCGTTTGACGGTTCCTGGGGATATCAGGTGACTGGTTATTATGCACCGACATCCCGGTATGGAACACCGGAGGATTTCGCATGGATGATCAATTATCTGCATAGAAATAAGATCGGTATCATTCTGGACTGGGTACCGGCCCATTTCCCGAAGGATGCACATGGACTTGCTGATTTTGACGGAACTGCGACGTATGAATATGCAGATCCAAGACTTGGAGAACATCCGGACTGGGGAACAAAAGTGTTTGACTTTGGAAAAAATGAAGTCCGCAATTTCCTGATCTCCAATGCATTGTTCTGGATTGAAAAATTCCATATAGACGGACTTCGTGTAGATGCTGTTGCGTCTATGTTATATCTGGATTATGGACGGAAAGATGGCGAATGGGTAGCGAATAAGTATGGTGAGAATAAGAACCTTGAAGTGATTGATTTCTTCAAACATTTGAACTCTGTTGTTCTTGGAAGAAATCCGGGAGCACTCATGATCGCAGAAGAATCTACAGCATGGCCGAAGGTTACCGGTGATGTAGAAGAAGGCGGTTTAGGTTTCAGCCTGAAGTGGAATATGGGATGGATGCACGATTTCACGGAATATATGAAGCTGGATCCATATTTCCGTAAGGATAATCATCATCTGATGACATTTGCCATGAGTTATGCATACAGTGAGAATTATATCTTGGTATTGTCGCATGATGAAGTGGTACATCTTAAGTGTTCGATGCTTAATAAGATGCCGGGACTGGGATTTGATAAATATGCTAACCTTAAAGCTGGTTATGCATTCATGATGGGACACGCCGGTAAGAAGCTTCTTTTCATGGGGCAGGAATTCGCTCAGCTTCGTGAATGGAGCGAGGAAAGAGAACTTGACTGGTTCCTGTTGGCTGAGCCGGAGCATCAGCAGATGAAAGAGTGGGTAAAAGCGTTGCTTCATCTGTATAAGAGTCATAAGGCGATGTATGAGATGGATCAGAGCTGGGAAGGATTTGAATGGATCAATGCGGATGATGGATACAGAAGTATCTATAGTTTCATGAGACATTCCAAAGGTGCAAAGAAGAATCTGTTGTTCGTCTGCAACTTTACGCCGATGGCAAGAGATGATTACAGAGTCGGAGTTCCGAGAAAGAAACAGTATAAGTTGATTCTGAACAGTGATGAGGAAAAATACGGCGGAACCGGAGAGGTAAGGAAGAAGATCTATAAGGCTGAGGCAAAAGAATGTGATGGAAGACCGTATTCATTTGCTTATAAGCTGCCGCCTTACGGAGTTGCTGTGTTTGAATTTTAAGAGGAGTAATTTTAGGATTATTTAAATTTTGGAATAGAGAGATTTTAATTTGAATGAAGTAAAATAAAAAACGCCGGGAAGTTTTTTTAAGCTTCCCGGTGTTTTTATACCAAAGTATGCAAGAAAAGCTGCCAGTGGCAGGTTTGCTGTATTGTCATTATAATTCGTTTGTTACTATAATTACCTGCTAATGCTTATGTCTAGTTGGCAGAGCCGTTAGCTGTGGAATCAGACGTATCAGAGTTGGAAGAATCTGATTCGCTGCTGCCTGGTAAGCTGCTCTGAGTATCGGACTGATCATCGGCACCGTTATTCAGTGAAGAATCATCCGCAGAGTTGTCTGTTGTGCCGGCATCTGAAGAATCTGCATCACTGTTCAGAGAATCATTCTGTGTGTCGTCAGACTGATCATCATCAGTGTCTTTGCTGTTCTCTGTATTGGCATCGTTTTTGCTCTTATCTGAATTGTCTTTTTTAGAATCGCTTCCGCCGAACAGATCCTTGAAGAATTTCTTGATCTTGCCCCAGAATCCGCTGTCATCGCTGTTGTCATCCGAACTGCTGTCGGAAGAATTATCTGCGCTGTCGGAATTGTTCGAAGAAGAGTTGTCGGAAGAATCCAGTGTGCTGTTACTTACGACATCATCGCCGAGTGCACTGTCATCCGTATTGTTGATGATTCCGCCATCAGAGCTGTCACTGCCGCCGAAGATTCCCTTGATGGAATTCCAGAGGTTGGAGAAGAATCCCTCGCTCTTTCCGTCGATGTTGTTCAGTGTATTCTTCAGTGCTTTGACATCATAGTCATACTGGGAAATGTTCTTTAACAGTTCAGTGATCTTGTCGATCTGTTCCTGTGTCAGAGTGACATCGTTATTCTTGGCAGCATCTTCCACTGCATCCTGAATATCGTTTTCATCTTTTAAGCCGTCTTCAATAACGCTTTCTTTGGCATCATTCATGACATCTTCGGCTTTGTCCTGTCCGATATCATTTGCCAGATCTCCTGTTGTGACAAGTTCGTCGGTTGCGGCAGCCTTCTGATCTTCGTTCAGAGTTGTTCCGGTGGCTTTCTCATAAGCCATCATGATTCCTGTCAGTGCGCCTGTTCCGGATACTTCGATCGGAGAAGCAGCGATAACGTTACAGTTCTCAACACCGGATGTAAGAAGTGTACTGGAGATCATAGAACTTGTAACATAAGTTAAGTTGGAAACCTTTACTTGGATTCCGCCGCTTGTGGTCGGCTCTACATATGAACAGCTGTAGGTACGGGTACCGATCTGTTCTTCCGGAGCGACCCCTTCGAGATATTTTCTTTCATCGGCATTGGTAACTTCGATGACTTCTGCTTTATCAGAAGAGGTACCAAAGTACTCATACATGGAATTCTTCTGTGAATCTGACAGGTTGGCTCCAAGTGTTACAACTTTAGATGAATCTGCCTTTACGACCAATGGTGCCGCAGTAGAACCAAGTACAACTGCCATGGCAACTGGTAATGCTCTTTTTAAATTTTTCATAATGCGTGGTGTGTTCACCATGCCCCCTTTTTATTAAATATATTTATCCCTGTTACTTCTTAAATATAGCATAAAAAACTATGTTTTCCTAGGAAATATAAATTAACTATTTCTAAAGATTTTCTGTAGACGTGCGTCAAAATCGTTCTGTGATATCATCCCCTGCATGACAGCGATCAGTTCCTGGTCTTTGAAAAAGAGAAATGTCGGAAGAAGATCTGTCTGATACTCAGCTGCGAGAAGTCCGGATTCTGTGGTCTCTACTTCAAAAAAGCGAATGCTGCCGGAATATTTTTTCTGATATTTTTTTTCGAGATCTTCTATAATGGGACGCATCATTGCACATTTTCCACACCAGACGGCGTAGAACATGACTACGGCAAACACGGGATGGTCCGTGCTTTCACCCGCCGGTGCATCGGAAGAAAGCTGCCAGTGACAGGCCCTGAAGCTTTCAAAGTTTTGTGTCGTCAGATGTAACATAAGCTTCCACCCTTTCACAGGATTACAGGAGCATAAGATATGCTCTCTATTAATATATGAAAGGAAAGGGAAGAGGTTCCTTTATCTGCGTTTTGCGATTAGTTTGCAGATCGGATTGCCCATGGAAGAGAATTTTGCTTCATATTCGGTCATAATATTTCCCTGATTCATTTTACTGTCATTATGAAGATCATAGGAAAGTTGATCCAGAACGAACAGTTCGGAAGTCTTAAGTTCTTCTACGGAAAAGTCGAAGAGCGGACGGTTGTCTGTCTTGAATTCTACGGTTCCGTCTGCAGTCAGGACTTTGTCATAAAGCTTGAAAAATTCGTTGGATGTCAGTCTTCTTCTTGCATGGCGGGCCTTTGGCCATGGATCGGAGAAGTTCAGGTAGATACGGGATACTTCCGCCGGGGCGAATACCGTCGGCAGGTCATTCGCATCCATACAGATGAATCGGATGTTGGCAGGAGCTTTTCCTTCGGCTTCCAGTTCCTGGAATTTCTCAACGGCACGTAATAAGACGCTGGAATAGCGTTCGATGCCGACGTAGTTGATCTGTGGGTTTTCGGCTGCGAGAGTCAGAAGAAACTGACCTTTTCCCATACCGATCTCGATGTGCAGCGGTCGTTCATTTTGGAACTCCTGATTCCAGTGTCCGCATAAGCTTTCCGGATTCTTAACAACTTCTTTGCAGGCTTCGAGAACGCTCTCTGCACGTGGTATATTTCTAAGACGCATATGTGTGTTCCTCCTTATAATCAATGGATTTGCAAGGATTTTCTGACATTTTGCAAATCGTTCTTAGTTTAGCGTCTGTGCAGGAAAAAGTCAATGGAAGTGGAAATTGTCAGAAGAATTGAGAAAAATAATACAATATATACAAAATGATAGTGGTAATTTTAGAAAATAGGTGTATTATTATAACATGGATAAAAAAGTAACAATTATTCGTTGTGAAATGTGCAAAAAGGAGGGCGGCTTATGAACTCTGTTATTGAGAAATTAGCTGAAGTGGAAGAAACGGCGGAGGCGATCGTAGAGCATGCCAGACAGCAGAAAAGTGAAATTGAAAAACAGATACAGGAAGAAAGGAATCAATTTGACCGGGACCTGGAAGAAGAGACACAGAAAAAACTGGAGAAGATAAAAGCAAAGTCGCAGCAGGAAGTAGAGAAAGTTCTGGACCGGGAACGGAAGAAGGACCAGAAGGCGATTGATGATCTGAAGAGGGAATACGAAGAAAATCATGACATTTATGCAGAGGAAATCGTAAGACATATGATCGAGGTGTAGCGTATGGGAAATGTGATGGCTTACAGCGGGATCACGACAAAGGTACGTGCGATGTCGGCGAAGCTTCTGAAAGAGAAAGATTATGATACGATCGCAGGTCTTGGTACAGTGACAGAAGCAATTGAATATCTGAAAGACAAGACGGCGTATGCACCATATGTGGAGCGGATGGATGTTTCCTTATATCATAGGGGAAATGTGGAGAAGATCCTGTATCAGTCGTTGTTCGATGATTATTCGAGGATCTTCCGGTTTGCCGGGATGGAGCAGAAGACGTTCTTAAAATTATACTGGAAACGGTATGAAGTCGATCTGATCAACTACTGTTTGAGGATCGTGTTCAATCATTATGAGAAACCATTTGATCTGGAATACAAGAAAGAGTTTTTTGACAGATATTCACAAATTTCCATAGACCGGTTGATAACTTCGAAAAATATCGACGAGCTTGTAGATAACTTACGGGATACGGAATATTATGGTGCGCTTGCCAGAATCAGAGATTCCGGAGCGGGAACGCTGTTTGATTATGATCTGGCATTGGATCTGTATTATTTTTCTACGATGTGGAAAAAGGGAAAACGGGTTCTGAAAGGACATGAGCAGAAGATATTCTTAAAGGACTATGGAATGAAGATCGATCTTCTGAATCTTCAGTGGATCTACCGTGCGAAGAAGTATTATCATATGCTTCCGCCGGATATCTATTCGATGACGATCCCGATCCACTATCGGATAAAAGTAGAAGAATTCAAGACACTGGTGGAGACGCCGACACTGGAACAGTTTGAAGCAGAAGTGGAAAAGACGTACTATGCAGGAAAATATAATTATATGCAGACGGATAAAACACTGGAACAGATGTACCGCGACTGCCTGCGGAAGTTGTACCTGACTGATAAAAGGAATGATCCGTATTCGATCGCGATCGTCAATACGTATCTGTTCCTGAAAGAAGAAGAAATCTATAAACTAACGACAGCCCTTGAGTGTATCCGTTACGGTTTGACGAAGGGAAAGACATTAGGATACTTAGGAGGTGTGAATCAATGATTGTTAAGATGAAGTTCTTAAGCATCAGCGGACCGAAGAATGATATCGACCGTGTCTGCGAGGTGTATCTGTCGAAATACGAGATGCAGCTTGAGAATGCGGCGGCAGAGCTTAAGACGACCGACAACCTGCAGCCTTTTGTGGAAGTCAATCCATACAAAGAGCCGCTTGCGAAGGCAGAACAGTTCAGCGCACTGTTAGCGGATGAAGACCAGAGGATCGATGTATCGATGAATCAGGAGGATATGCTGAACCTGATCCGGGATGTCAATCATGACTATCTGGATCTGCTGGAGAAGAAAGAGTTAACGAAGAAGCAGGTAGATGAATACAAAGAAAAGCTTCTGATCATGGAGCCGTTCCGGACACTGGAACTGGATATGCAGAAATCATTAAAGTATAAATATATGAAAGTCCGGTTCGGACGGGTAGATGTGAATTATTACAAACGTCTGGAAAAATATTTATTTGATGATCTGAATGCGGTATTTATCGAAGGTACGAGGAATGAAAATTATGTATACGGATGTTATTTCGTATCGAATGCGGATTCCAGTAAGGTGGATTCGGTATTCAATTCCTTACATTTTGAAAGGATTGCAATTCCATCCGAATACATAGGAACGCCGGCGCAGGCCTGTGAAGAGCTTGAAAAAGAAATTGAAGAAAAACAGAAAGAGATTGCTGGGATTAAAAAACAGATCAGTGAGCTGATGGCAAAGAATGCCGCAAAGCTCCGAGGTGCGAAGAAGCGTCTGGAAGAACTGGCTACGAACTTTGATGTCCGCAAGCTGGCGGCAAGGATCGAAGAGGGAGATAATAAAGAAGACTATTACATCCTGTGCGGATGGATGGGCGAAGATGATGTGAACAAATTCCTGGCGGAATCGAAGAATGATGATAAGGTATTCGTTGTTGTAGAAGAAGACAAGGAGAAATTCTTCGGAGAGCCGCCGACGAAGCTTAAGAATCCAAGGTTCTTCAAGCCGTTCGAGATGTTCATCCGGATGTACGGGCTTCCGGCAAATGATGAGATGGATCCGACGATGTTCGTGGCACTGACGTATACATTTATCTTTGGTGCGATGTTCGGGGATGTCGGCCAGGGCTTATGCCTGTTTGTATTCGGCGGGCTTTTGTACCTGATTAAGAAGATCAACCTGGCTGGGATCATATCCATTGCGGGACTGTTCTCAACATTCTTTGGATTCATGTTCGGAAGTATCTTCGGATTCGAAGATGTGATACAGGCACACTGGTTAAGGCCGGTGGATGCGATGACGAACCTGCCGTTTATCGGACAGCTCAACACAGTATTTGTGGTTGCCATTGCATTTGGCATGGGACTGAATATCCTGGTGATGATCTTTAACGTGATCAATTCGATCAAGAGTCATGATGTGGAAAATATGTTATTTTCCCATAATGGAATCGCGGGACTGGTGTTCTACGGATTCCTGGTGCTGACGATAGTGCTTTACATGACGGGACATAAGGTTCCGGGCAATATCCTGATGGTGATCTTCCTGGGAGTTCCGGTGATCTTGTTCGTATTCAAGGAACCGCTGGGAAATCTGGTGACAAAGCAGCATAAGAAGATGGAAGAGGGCAAGGTAATGTTCTTCGTGCAGGCGTTCTTCGAACTGTTCGAGACGATGCTGAGCTATTTCTCCAATACCATTTCTTATGTGCGTATCGGTGCATTTGCCGTCAGCCATGCGGCGATGATGGAGGTTGTGCTGATGTTATCCGGCGCAAGTGCGGGACACACGAACTGGATCGTGTTCGTGCTTGGAAATGTGCTGGTGTGCGGACTGGAAGGTCTGGTCGTCGGTATCCAGGTACTGCGTCTGGAATATTATGAGATGTTCAGCAGGTTCTATAAGGGAACCGGACGGGAGTTCAAGCCGTTTCACAGCCAGAGTGACGAAAAGTAAAGGAACGATTTAAGCGATTTTGTGATCCAGAGGATAAATCGCCATGCGTTCGAAAGAAGCTGCCAGTGGCAGGTTCTGTAGAGGAAAAATAATAAGACAGAATTCAGAGATATATTTACAGGAGGACAAAAATATGAGCCTGACAGTTAGATTATTGTTAAT
>ERZ772867.3906-NODE-3906-length-11805-cov-6.199830_pt1 | contig 11805 bp, 9 predicted proteins | sample MGYA00511341_ERZ772867 | MGnify/ENA primary metagenome ERZ772867 (study PRJEB29015, sample SAMEA2737707) | human gut metagenome | biome: human gut; feature: human-associated habitat; material: faeces | place: China | collected 2012 ... | reverse complement strand
TGGGCGGCATCATGGGCTTTTCGGCCGATGATACCCGCATCCGGGATTCCTTTGCGATTGCCACCGAGCGGGGTCTGGCCTACAGCTTCACCCCCAATGAAGCGGAGACAGACATCTACCCCAATACGGTAGATATCCGTATGGAAAACGCCGCCGGTCAGGTGATGACTGTGCGGGGAGAGTCGCTGGGCGGCGGCAAGGTGCGTATTGTGCGGATCAACGGCGTGGAAGTGGACTTTACCGGCGAGTATAACGCCCTCATTGTGGTACAGCAGGACAAGCCCGGCGTGGTGGCTCATATCACGAAAATTCTCAGTGACCGCGGTGTGAACATTGCATTTATGCGCCTGTTCCGCGAGGAAAAAGGTCATACCGCCTACACCATCGTGGAGTCGGATGAACGCCTGCCCGAGGGCGTGGATCAATTACTGCTGGCAAACCCGAACATCCGTGATGTGATGGTCGTACAGCAGTAAGGAGGGAACACAGGATGAACATGGATTTCAAATCTGCAGAAGAGCTGCTGAATCTGTGCGAAGAAAACCAGCTGCCGATTTCTGAGGTGATGCGCCAGCGCGAGTGTCTGCTGGGCGAAGTACCCCGGGATTCTGTAAATCACCGCATGGGAAAGGCATGGGAGATCATGCGCTCTTCCGCCACCCAGCCGCTGAAAAAGCCCATCAAATCCATGGGCGGGCTCATCGGCGGGGAGGCGAAGAAGCTGGAAGCACACGATGCAAAAAAGAAGAGCATCTGCGGCGACGTGCTGGAAAAAGCCATTACCTATGCCATGGCAGTGCTGGAAGTAAACGCTTCCATGGGCCTGATCGTGGCCGCGCCTACTGCAGGTTCTGCCGGTGTGGTGCCAGGTATGATGCTGGCCCTGCAGGAGTGCTACCGGATCTCTGACCAGCGCATTGTGGATGCATTGTTTAACGCCGGAGCCGTGGGCTATCTGGCCATGCGCAATGCAACCGTGGCCGGAGCCGTGGGCGGCTGCCAGGCAGAGGTGGGCGTTGCATCCGCTATGGCCGCGTCCGCTGCCGTGGAGCTTATGGGCGGCACGCCGCAGCAGTGCCTGGATGCAGCTTCCACTGTGCTCATGAACATGCTGGGCCTTGTGTGCGACCCCGTGGGCGGCCTGGTGGAGTACCCCTGCCAGAATCGCAACGCTGCCGGTGTGGCCAATGCCCTCGTTGCAGCGGAAATGTCCCTGAGCGGGATCCGCCAGCTGATCCCCTTTGATCAGATGCTGGATACCATGTATGCCGTGGGCAAGCGTCTGCCCGCCGAGCTGCGCGAAACAGCACAGGGCGGCTGCGCCACCACCCCCGCGGCCTGCGCGGCCTGCGGCCTGTGCGGCTGAGAAAGATCGTTAAAAAATGAGGCAGGATTCCCGGGGAAAGGGATATCCTGCCTCATTTTTGGCTTTTTGGGTTTTAGTTCAGTTTCAGGTCGTTCTCTTTGATCCAGCCCAGCTTGCGCTCGATCTCACAGAAGATCACGCTCAGGACAGCGGGGAGAACGAAGCAGACGAGGACCAGAGCGGCCCAGTCCATCGGGGTGATGGCGGCCTTGGTGCCGGCGGCAATGTCGTTGATCCAGCCGGTGTAAACGCCGATCTGGCCCACCAGACCGCAGGTGCCCATACCGGAGGAGACGGCGGCACCGTTCATCTCCATGTGGAACACGCAGGTGGCCAGAGGGCCGGTGATGGCGCTGGCCAGCGTGGGGGCGATCCAGATGCGGGGATTCTTGACGATGTTGCCCATCTGGAGCATACTGGTGCCCAGGCCCTGGCTGATGAGGCCGCCCACGCCGTTTTCCTGAAAGCTCATCACGGCAAAGCCCACCATCTGGGCGCAGCAGCCCGCCACGGCGGCACCTCCGGCCAGACCCGTCAGGCCCAGGGCCGCGCAGATGGCGGCGGAGGAGATGGGCAGGGTCAGCGCCACGCCCACGATGACCGAGACGAGGATGCCCATGACGAACGGAGCCTGCTCGGTGGCCCACATGATGAGGGTGCCCACCTGGCTGGCCGCCGCGCCGATGGGGGCGGCGATCAGCATGGAGAGGCCGACGCCCGCAAAGATCGTGACCAGCGGGGTGACAAGAATGTCGATCTTGGTCTCCTTGCTCACGGCCTTGCCCAGCTCTGCCGCCACAATGGCGATGATGAGGACGGCCAGCGGGCCGCCGGCTCCGCCCAGCGCGTTGGAGGAGTAGCCTACCGTGACCAGGCTGAACAGCACCAGCGGCGGGCAGTGGAGTGCCCAGCCGATGGCGACGGCCATGGCCGGGCCGCTCATGGCCGTGGCATAGCTGCCCAGGTCCACCAGCACGCCCAGCCCGGTCTGCTGGCCCAGCGTTTTGATGATGGTGCCGATGAGCAGGCTGGCAAACAGGCCCTGCGCCATGGCACCCAGCGCCTCAATGAGATAGCGCTGCGGGGTAATGACGATGTCTTTTCGTCTTAAGAAATCTTTTACATTTGACATATCGCTTCCGCCTTTCCGTACGGTGTGTTCACAGTGCAGCAAAGCTGCATGTCCATCATGATACCATACACCTGTCAAGACAGCAAGAGGAAAATTGAAAAAAGAGAAGAAATTGCATCTTTTTTGCGCGGCAGGTGCAATTTTTGCGTGTTCTGGTTCGTATTCTGAATGGAGCGTTTTCTCTTGGCCCAAAAAATCGGATTTGCAGTGCTGCTTCTGTGGCGCGGAACATTGACGGGAGCTTGGGTTTGGGTGTATACTAAAGAGGTCAAAATAGCGTTATCGGAATGCTCCGGGGGCCGCAGGGCGGCCCTGTGAAAATAAACGGGCGATGCAGGCCCGATCAGGCTGGAGGCAAGCAGGCGACATGAAACAGAACACTTCAAACTCGGCAAAGAAAGGCGCGCGGCGCGGCGCGGGCCAGGCCGTGGCAGCCATGGTCATGGCGCTTGCGGTTGCTGTGGGCGGCGTGGGCACTACGGCCCTGCTGGCAGCCCAGCCGGTGGGCCTGACCGTGGAGCCCTCCACCATCCAGTGGGAGGACGACTCCACCCAGACCAGCACCAATCAGAACCAGAAAAAACAGGAGCAGAAAAAGCCCACGGTCAAGGCGGAGAGCGAAGCTGCAACGGAGCAGCCCGCAGAGTCCAAAGCCGAGAGCACGGCAGCTTCTGTGGAAGAAAAAGCTGAATCCGCAGTGCCCAGCGTGAGCGAGGCGGCATCTTCCGAGGCCGCGCCCAGTGAGCCTGCGCAGAAGCCCGCTCCCGCAGACCCCATGGCGGGCGAGGGCACCGGGCTGGAACAGGAGAACGCGTTCCCCGTCTTCCAGCAGGAGACCGATGAACTGGCTGCGGAAGACCCCCTGAGCCCCCGGGTGGAGAATACCGCCATGGATGGGGCCGCGGACACGGCCGTGAGCACCGCCGGGGTCAACTCGGTGGAAGACGCGCTGGCCGAGGCCCAGATCAAAGATGAAAACGGCACCATCCTGCTGACGCCGGAGGAGATCCGGGCCGCGCTGGATGCCGGCACGCTGGATGAAGACAGCATCGACGCCCAGTGTCTGGCCGACGAGAACGGCCTGTTGAGCTGGCTGTGGAAGTGGCTGTTTGGCAAAAAAGAGGATAACACCCCTGCCCCGGTCTACTCTGGCTGGCGGACCGTGAACGGCAAGACCTATTATTATGACCAGAACACCAACAAGCCGGTCACGGGCATCCAGTCCATTGACAACAAGCTCTATTATTTTGATGCCGATGGTGTGCAGCAGAGCGCAAAGTTCGGCATTGATGTCTCCAAATACCAGTCCAACATTGATTTTGAAAAGGCCAAAAAGGCAGGCGTGGAGTTCGTCATCATCCGCATCGGCTACCGTGGCTATGGCTCCGGCACGCTGGTGCTGGATCCGATGTTCGAGCAGCATTTCACCAATGCCCGGAACGCGGGCCTGAAAGTGGGCGTCTACTTCTTCAGCCAGGCCGTCAATGAGAACGAGGCACGGGAGGAAGCCCAGGGCTGCTGGTATGTCCTGAACAGCCGCAAGCTGGATTACCCCATCTACTTTGATTCCGAGGCTTCCGGCGGCTCCAATGGCCGCGCCGATGGCCTGGGCGTCACCGACCGCACCAAGTGCGCCATTGCGTTCTGTGAGGAGGTCAAGGCGCTGGGCTACCAGCCGGGCGTGTACGCCTCCACCCTGTGGTTCCGCAACCGGCTGGATCTGAGCCAGCTGAGCCAGTACCCCATCTGGAACGCCCATTATAACGTGGCCAGCAGCCCCATCCCCTGCCAGATGTGGCAGGGCACCTGCACGGCCCGCATCCCCGGCTATAACGGCCAGATCGATGTGAACATCAGCTACATGGGCTGACGCCCTGAAAGAAAAACAGCGCTGCATCCAACCGGACGCGGCGCTGTTTTTTGCATATCATATAAAAATTCCCCGCGGGGGACACGGTCAGACCCTGCGCGGGGAGAGGTTCGGTAAACTTTTGCGGGACGGTTATTTCGTCCACTTGCGGAACTCGTCGTCGGTGCACTTGACGTAGTGGCTGCCGCTGACATGGTGGTTGGTGCCCTGGGTGTAGTCGATGCCGGAAGTGGCGTAGTCGTACGTCTCTGCCACGCGGCGCTTTTCTACTACCGGATTGGGAAGCGGGATAGCAGATAGCAGGCTGCGGGTGTAGGGGTGAATGGGATTTTCAAAAATCTCTTCCGTGGTGCCCGTCTCCAGCAGGTGGCCCAGATGGAGCACACCGATGCGGTCCGAGATGTACTTGACCATGGACAGGTCGTGGGCAATGAACAGGTAGGCCGTGCCGGTCTCCTGCTGGATATCTTTCATCAGGTTGACCACCTGGGCCTGGATGGACACGTCCAGTGCCGAGATGCACTCATCGGCAATGATGAGCTTGGGGTTCATGATGAGGGCACGGGCGATGCCCACACGCTGGCGCTGGCCGCCCGAGAACTGATGGGGGTAGCGCTCGGCGTGCTCCGGGGCCAGACCGACCTTGGCCAGAATGGCCTCGACCTTGGCGCGGCGCTCCTCCTGATTCTGATACATGTGGTGGATGTCCAGTCCCTCGCCGATGATGTCCTCCACCTTTTTGCGGGGGTTCAGGCTGGCCATGGGGTCCTGGAAGATCATCTGCATCTGGGTGCGCAGGGTGTTGTTCTGTGCGTGGCTCAGGTGTCCGCTGATGTCCTGCCCGTCAAAGGTGATCTTGCCTGCGGTGGGGTCGTACAGCCGGATGATGCTCCGGCCGATGGTGGACTTGCCGGAGCCGGATTCGCCCACCAGACCATAGGTCTCGCCGGGGTAGATCTCAAAGCTCACGTCGTCCACAGCCTTAACGGTGAAGTTCTTGTTCACCTTGAAATACTGTTTCAGGCCCTCTACTTTCAGAAGCGGGGTCGCGCTCTGTGCAGCCATTTATTCCGCCTCCTTGATCTTTTCTGCATCCGCTTTCATGCGGCTGATGCGCTGGGCCAGCTCCGGCGGCATTTCCACCTTGGGGGCCCGGGGGTCCAGCAGCCAGGTGGCCGCATAGTGGGTCTCGCTGATCTTGAACATGGGAGGATCGACTTCATCATCGATGTGCAGGGCAAAGCGGTTGCGGGGTGCAAAGGCATCGCCCGGCTTCTCATGCAGCAGGTTCGGCGGAGAGCCCGGGATGGTGTACAGACGGTCATCGGCGGTGTCCAGATCAGGCATGGCCGACAGCAGGCCCCAGGTGTAGGGATGCTTGGGGTCGTAGAAGATCTCGTCAATGGTGCCGGTCTCCACGATCTTGCCCGCGTACATGACATCCACATAGTCGGCCACCTTTGCCACAACGCCCAGGTCGTGGGTGATGTAGATGACCGAGATGCCGCGCTCCTTCTGGATGCTGCGGATCAGCTCCAGGATCTTGGCCTGGATCGTCACGTCCAGTGCCGTGGTGGGCTCATCGCAGATGAGCAGGTCGGGGTCGCAGGACAGGGCAATGGCAATGACCACGCGCTGGCGCATACCGCCGGACAGCTGGTGGGGGTAATTCTTCATCCGCTTTTCCGCATCGGTGATGCCCACCTCCTCCAGCAGCTCCAGTGCCTTTTTGTAGGCCTCGGCCTTGGGCATCTTGAAGTGCCAGAGCATTCCCTCCATGATCTGCTTGCCGATGGTCATGGTGGGGTCAAGGCTGGTCATGGGGTCCTGGAACACCATGGCGATGCGCTTGCCATTGATGTGGCGGCGGATCCACTTTTTGTCCTTCTGCAGCAGGTCCACCGTCTCGGGAGAGCCGTCTGCATGGTGGTAGCTGAACTGGATGGAGCCGCTGTTCACGGTGGCGTTCTTGGCCAGAATGCCCATGGCGGCCTTCATGGTCACGGACTTGCCGGAGCCGGACTCGCCCACCAGCGCAACGGTCTCGCCCTTGTACAGGTCGATGTTCACGCCCCGGATGGCGTGCACCGGGCCTGCGGTGGTCTTAAAAGTGATATCAAGGTCTCGCACCGACAAGACCTGTTCTTTTTTATTCTCAGGCATGGGGTGTTCCTCCTTACATACTCTTCATCTTGGGGTCCAGGGCCTCGCGCAGACCATCGGCCACCAGATTGAAGCTGAGCATCAGCAGGCTCATCACCACAATGGGCGGAATGATCTGATAGGGGTGGGTGGTGAAGCTGTTGTACAGCTCACTGATCAAAGAACCCAGCGAGCACTGGGGCACCGGGATGCCCAGACCCACAAAGGACAGGAATGCTTCGGTAAAGATGGCGGTGGGGATGCTGAACATGACCTGCGTGATGATGGGTCCGATGATGTTGGGCAGCACTTCCTTGAAGATGATGAAGAAGCTGCCTGCACCCAGCGTGCGGGAGGCCAGCACGAACTCCTGATCCTTCAGCTTGAGCATCTCAGCGCGGGCAATGCGGCTCATGCCCACCCACTCGGTGAGCATCAGAGCAAAGATAATGGTGATCATGCCGGGCTTGAGCACCAGCAGAAGCAGCGTGACGATCACCAGACGGGGGATGCCGTTGGCAACTTCCAGAAAACGCTGCATCATCATATCCACCTTGCCGCCAAAGTAGCCGGAGATCAAGCCGTAGCTCATGCCGATGACCATATCGATGATGGCGGCGGCAACCGCGATGATCAGGGACACGCGGGCACCCTCCCAGGTACGGGTCCAGATATCGCGGCCATAGGTGTCGCTGCCGAACCAGTAGTAGACATCCTCCTTGCCCTTTTCCACATAGGCATTCACTGTCTTGGAACCGGTGGTGGTGCTCATTTTCTCGTCACCGTTGAAGATGCCGAAGTTTTCCAGCACCTGCACGCGGGGCGCAAAGTTTTTCTGGCTCAGCTCCTGACCGGAGTAGGTATACTCGTTCATGCCGGGGCCAAATGCCGCCAGCAGCACGATAAAGACAACGAGGATCAGGCCGAGCACCGCGCTCTTTTTGCGGAAGAAGCGCACCCGCACATCCTTCCAGAAGCTCTGTGCGGCAAAGTTCGAGTCCATTGCGATCTCTGCGTCGTTATGCTTGAGCGCAAAGTCCTTCTCGTTGAAGGTATGCTCGGAATACATGGTATCCACTGCGCTGACGATGGCATCAGCCGTTGCTTCGCCGCCCAGGTGAATCGCTTTTTCTGCCATATCAGTCGTCCCCCTTTGCCAAGCGGATGCGCGGGTCGATGATGCCGTACAGCAGGTCAACGACCAGCATGATGCCAATGTACATGGCACTGTAAATAAAGCTCAGACCAATGACCACGTTGTAATCGTTGGACTGGATGGCTGTCACCAGCAGGCTGCCCACGCCGGGGATGGCAAAGATCTTTTCCACCACCAGCGAGCCGGTCATCAGATCCACGATCAGCGGTGCCAGCACCGTGATGATGGGGATCAGGGCGTTGCGCAGCGCGTGGCGGAAGATCAGCGCCGGGCCGGAAATGCCCTTGCTCTCGGCCAGTAGCATATAATCGGAGTCCAGAACTTCGATCATTTCACTGCGGGTAAAGCGGGCAATGGAAGCCATGGTGAACATGGACAGCGAGATGCTGGGCAGCACACTGGAGCCGAACACGTCCTTTGCGGAGAACAGCATGGGGAACCACTTGAGCTTGAAGCCAAAGGTATAGCTCAGGGCCAGTGCGATCACGTAAGACGGCACCGACACGCCGATGACCGAGATGATGGTGGCCAGAGTGTCGAAGATGGTGTCCCGCTTGAGGGCTGCAATGATGCCGAGCACAAGGCCCACGATGGCACCCAGTGTAACAGCCATGCCGCCCACACGGATGGAAATGGGCAGACGGGACTGGATCAGCTGGGAGATGGGCGTGTTCTTGGAGATATTGTAGCTTACGCCGAAGTCACCGCGCAGCATGTTGGTCACATAGCGGAAGAACTGCACATAGATAGGCTGATCCAGACCGTACTTTGCGTACAGGGATGCGCGCATTTCCGGCGTCAGCTTTTCATCGTTGAAGGGCGAACCGGGCATCAGCTGCATGAGGATGAACAACACCAGCAGGATGGCCAGCAGCGTAAACAACGAAGTGATGATACGCTTGAGCGTGTATTTTTTCACGTTGGGTAGACCCCCTTAAAGTTTCTTCTTCTCCCTGCTCAAGACAGGGCGGCTTTTTCTGCCGCGGTCATCCGTGCGCCGGACGCGGACAGTGCAAAAGCCAAAAAGTCGCACAGCGGCAATCACGCTGCCACTGTGCGGCATTTCAGTTCTCGATCAGGATCAGACGCTCTTCTTTGCGTCCTTGAAGACGCGGTTCAGAGCAACCGGGTGGAAGTCCACGCCGGTCACGGCAGAAGAGATCATCTCGGCGTTGCACTGACCATACAGCGGGAAGATGGCGGCCTGCTCCAGCACGATGGACTCAGCGTCATACATGGCTTCCCAGCGACCCTCGGGATCGGTGCACAGATCGCCGGTGGTGCACTCTGCGATGACGGCATCGTAGTCAGCATCGCTCCACAGACCGTAGTTGTTGGAGTTGCCGGTGACCCACATGCCCAGATAGGTCATGGGGTCGGCGTAGTCGGGACCCCAGCGGGTCAGGCCCAGCTGGAAGTTGCCGTCCTGCATATCCTGCACGCGCTGCTTCTTGGGCTCCACGGTCAGGTTGATGGTCAGGCCCTCCAGCGTGGTCTCCAGCTGCTCCTTGACGACCTGAGCCACCTTCTGGGGTGCATCGTCAGCATCCACCACCATATCAAAGGTGAAGGTATCCTTGCCCAGCTCAGCCTTGGCGGTCTCAAAGAACTCCTTGGCCTTCTCGGGGTCATAAGCGCAGTCATCTGCAAACTTGGTCTGGTCGGCGCTGAAATCGCTGCCGTCGGGGCCGGTTGCAAACTGTGCAGGCACAGCGGTGTAAGCAGGGGCGGAACCATCTTTCAGCACATCGCCGGTAATGGCGTCGCGGTCCAGCGCAAAGGTCATGGCCTTGCGCAGGTTCAGGTTGGCCAGATCCGGCACAGCGTCCACGTTGGGGCTGATGTACCACAGGTAGCCGGCACCCACGCTGGTGAACTCGGGGTCATCCTTGACCTGGTCGACCTGCTCGCCGTTCAGCAGGGTCATGTCCAGAGCACCGGTCTGGTAGCTCATTAGGGCCTGCTGGCTGTCCTTGATGACCTGGTAAGCCAGACCATCCAGAGCGATGTTTGCAGCGTCGTAGTAGTCGGGGTTCTTGGTCAGCTCGAATGCGGTAGCAGCGGGCTGGTAGTCGGTCATAATGAATGCACCGTTGGACAGGACGGTGTCGGGGCTGGTGCCGAAGGTATCCTTGCAGGTGTTGAAGAATGCCTCGTTGACAGGGTAGAAGGTGGGGAAGTACATCAGGCTCAGGAAGTAGCTGACAGGGACGTTCAGCTGAACTTCGAGGGTCTTGTCATCCACTGCGGTCACGCCCAGATCCGTGACGGGCTTCTCGCCGGCAATGATCTCTGCGGCGTTGACCACCTGGCCGATGTCAGACAGCATGTAGGAATACTCGGAAGCATTGGCGGGGTCAACAGCACGCTGCCAGCCGAACACGAAGTCGGCTGCGGTGACGGCGTCGCCGTTGGACCACTTTGCATCGCGCAGGTGGAAGGTATAAGTCTTACCGTCCTCGCTGATGTCGTAGGTCTCGGCGAGGGCCGGGACAGCTGCGCCGTCGGCATCCATCTGCATCAGACCGTCGGTGTAGTCGGCGATGACCTCAAAGGAAGTGCCATCGGTGGCGATCTGCGGGTCCAAAGACTGGACCTCAGTCTCCAGCATGATGTTCAGGGTGCCGCCTGCGGCAGTGCCAGCTGCGCTGGAAGCACCGGTGGAGGCAGCGGTAGACGCTGCCGTGGAGCTGGAGCCGCCGCAGGCCGTCAGGGCCAGAGCTGCTGCGGATACGCCTGCTGCTGCCAGAAAGCTGCGGCGCGAAATACGACGATCTGATCTCATAATATCTTTTCCCCTCTCTAACACCGCTTTAATATATTAAAGCGACTGTTTCTGAAAAATGCACAAGGTGTTCCGCTCCCCCTCTGGAGCTTTCTGCACACCCTTGTGCCTTGGCGGCATTATACATCGTCCACCGCCGAAAGAAAAGACTTTTTGCCAAATTAATCCCCTCGACCCAACGATTTCTGTAGTTTGCCCAACTGCACACCAAAATTTTGATTTGAATTTTGTATAGTTTTGCCCTTGATATGTATTCATGTGAAGTACAGTTCAGGTGAGATAAGTATTACTTGTGCTTTTGCCGCGTACAGTTTCGCGTAGCATCTTTCTTTTATAAAGAAAACAGCCCATTATGCTTTCTCGGCATAGCGGGCTGCCCGGACTTTATTTTACTTCATGTGCCTGAGATTTTGTCTCAAAAGCACTTTGAAAAGTGCTCAGACTGCCTCGGCAGCAGGTGCTTCGACCTCGCCATTGTACACAGCCCTGTCCAGCTGGCCTTCGGTGGCAGCCACAAGGGTGGTAGCGGCGGCAGCGCCGACGACGTTGGTGGCAGTACGAGCCATATCAGCAATGCTGGAAATGGGCGAAAGCAGGATGATAGCTTCCACCGGAAGACCGGCAGCAGCAAACAGAGCGGTAATGGAGTCGGATGGCCGACATCTACAGAACACCACAAGTTTCGCCATTTCGCAATGGATCCAATATGCAAAAAGAGCCGCCGTGCATACGCACAGCGGCTCTTGCTATCTTCCGATATTTTATTTTGCGTACTCGACGGCACGGCTCTCGCGGATGACATTGACCTTGATCTGGCCGGGGTAATCCAGCGTGTCCTCGATCTTCTTTGCGATGGAGCGGGCCAGCAGGATGACCTGATCGTCGCTGATGACGTCGGGCTTGACCATGATGCGCACTTCGCGGCCAGCCTGCACGGCGAATGCCTGCTCGACGCCCTCGAAGCTGGAAGAGATCTCCTCCAGATTCTCCAGACGCTTCACATAGCTCTCGACGTTCTCGCGGCGGGCGCCCGGACGGGCAGCGCTGATGGCGTCGCAGGCCTGAATGATGAAGGCCAGCGGAGTCTTGGGCTCCACATCGCCGTGATGGGCCTCGATGGCGTGGATGACCTGGGTATTTTCCTTGTACTTGCGGCAGATGTCCACACCGATCTGGACATGGCTGCCCTCGATCTCATGGTCAAGAGCCTTGCCGATGTCATGCAGCAGACCGGCACGGCGTGCCAGCGTGACGTTCACACCCATCTCGCCTGCCAGCAGGCCAGCCAGCCAGGCCACTTCCATGCTGTGGGTCAGAGCGTTCTGGCCAAAGCTGGTGCGGTACTTCAGGCGGC
>ERZ772867.3904-NODE-3904-length-11809-cov-4.730645_pt1 | contig 11809 bp, 10 predicted proteins | sample MGYA00511341_ERZ772867 | MGnify/ENA primary metagenome ERZ772867 (study PRJEB29015, sample SAMEA2737707) | human gut metagenome | biome: human gut; feature: human-associated habitat; material: faeces | place: China | collected 2012 ... | reverse complement strand
GTTTTCAAGCACAACGGAGCCTTTGCTGGTAATCATAGCCGTGGAAGCCTGCACGGAAGCGCCGCTGAGGGTGATGGGCGCGCCCTTGGTTCCGGTAAGCTTCAGCGTGGAGCCGACGGGCACATCAAAAAGTGCGCCGACCAGTGCGCTGCCTCGCGTCAGCACAGAACCGACAGAGGACTTGATTTCCACAGTAGCGCCTGCGGGAATCGAGATGGTTTTGGTCAGGGTAACATCCTGCGCCAGCGTAATTACAGCCGGTGCATCGGCCGTGGCAGCGGCAATCTGCTGCGCCAGAGAATCCTCGGCAGTTTCTGCGGATGCCGGGACAACGACCATGGCCAGCAGCATGGATAAAACCATGCAGACGGAAAGAATACGGGTCAGATGTTTTTTCAATGGACATACCTCCTATAAAATTAGTAATATTTACTGCGAAATGAAAGCGGGGAAATTTGCTGGCGCTACAGTGAAACCATCATAACAGTGAAAATGTAAATTTGCAACAAAAAATGCCAAAAAATAGCATAAAATTTTGCATTTAAATTAGTGATATAACTAATTTTTGACGACTAAACGGTCTGAAAACGGAAAACTGGTAAAATATTAAATTAGTAATACAAATTAAGAAAAAACGGGTAAAAATAATTATTGCGCGTGAATTTTTTTATTTCCGGGAGGAAAAATGAAGATTCAGGTGGATTTTAAGCGCACTATGTGATATACTAAAACAAATATACGCAACTTGCGAAATTTCGGAGGAACCAATGCTATGAACGAACAGAATATAGGCATGCGGGCACAGTCGCTTCAGCAGAGTATGGCGGAAGACCGGCGCTGGCTGCACCGGAACGCCGAGTGCGGTGCGCATCTGCCCCGGACAACGGCCTACATTATGCAGCGACTGGAGGAAATGGGGTATGCGCCCCATGAAATCTGCGACAGCGGCGTGGTGGCGACCATCACGGGCAGGGACACCGGGCGATGCATCCTGCTGCGGGCGGACATGGACGCACTGGCGATGACAGAGCAGACGGAGCTGCCTTTCCGGGCGGAGAACGGGCGGATGCACGCCTGCGGCCATGATATGCATGCATCTATGCTATTGGGGGCGGCCCGGCTGCTGCGGGAGCGGCAGGAGGAGCTGCAAGGCACGGTAAAGCTGGTGTTTCAGCCCGATGAGGAGGGTTTTACCGGGGCCAAGACCATGCTGGCGGCGGGGGTGCTGCGCGATCCGGCGCCGCAGGCAGCCATGGCGCTGCATGTGAACTCGGGCACTCCCTCCGGGCTGGTGCTGTGCGGCAAGGGGACATTTATGGCCGGCTGTACGCTGTTCCGCATTACGGTGCAGGGGGTGGGCTGCCACGGGGCCATGCCGGAAAAGGGCGTGGACCCCATCAACATTGCCGCCCACATCTACCTGGCGCTGCAGGAGTTATCGGCCCGGGAGCTGCCTGCCAAGGTTCCGGCGGTGGTGACGGTGGGCCGGTTCTGCGCGGGAGAGGCGCCCAATATTATCCCGGGTACGGCGGTACTGGAGGGAACCATCCGGACCTTTGACCGGGAGGTGACGGCGCGTCTCATGGCGCGCATCGGCGAGATTGCCGACCTGACGGCCCGGGCCTTTCGCGGCAGTGCCGCGGTGGAGGAAATTGCTTCCGCCCCACCGCTGCGCAACGATCCGGCGCTGATGGAACAGATGGCTGCCTTTGCCCGGCAGCTGGTGGGGGAGAAGAGCGTATACCTGCTTCATGAAGGCGGGATGGGCTCGGAGGATTTTGCCTCCTACACCTATGAGCTGCCCTGTGCCTATTTGCTGCTGGGCGCCGGAACAGAACAGGAAGACCCGCTGTACGGCAAGCCCATGCATAATCAGAAGGTTGTCTTTAACGAGGCAATCCTGCCAAAGGGGGCGGCGCTGCTGGCCTATTGCGCAGCCCGATGGCTGGAAAGCCCGGAGGAATATACACAGACTTCAACACAATAAGGAGAATGACATGAAAAAAATCACGAGCCTGCTTTTAGCCGCCCTGCTGGTGCTGTCGCTGACAGCCTGCGGAGGGGGAAAAACCACCGGCGCAGAGCAGCCGGCAGACCCGCTGGAGCTGCTTGAAACCGTGTGGAAGGCCTACGGTAAAAGCGAAAAGTTTTCTGCTGTGGGCGGCGACTATGAAAACCCGGTGGAGGATGCGCCGGGGAAGGTGAACACCGCAGATGCCGAAAACCTGAACTACATGCTGTCCCTGCCGGTGGACAGTGCTGCGCTGGTGACAGCCGCTGCCTCCCTGACCCACATGATGAACGCCAATACCTTTACCTGTGGGGCATTTCAGGCGGCGCAGGAGGGGGACGCCGGCAAGCTGGCCGCCGCTTTGCGGGAGGGAATCCAGACCAGAGAGTGGATGTGCGGATTTCCGGACAAGCTGGTAATCTTCACGATGGGCAATTTTGTGGTGTCTGTCTATGGGGACGCAGATCTGGTAAACACCTTCCGGGATAAGCTGCAAAGCTGCTACAGCGGCGCGGCGATTGCCTATGAGGAGAATATTCTGTAATACACGGGGTTTCAGGAAAGGAATCAGGCTATGCAGTTTTCGAGCATCCCCTTTCTCTACTATTTTCTGCCGTGCATGCTGGCGGCGTATTTTCTGGTGCCGGCGCGGGCAAAAAATGGGACGCTGCTGGCAGGCAGCCTCCTGTTTTATGGCTGGGGTGAGCCTGAATATCTGCTGGTCATGGCCCTGTCTGTGGGACAGGTGTATCTGTTCGGGCGCCTGATAGAGGCCAACAGAGAAAACAGGAAGCGGTCCGGTCTGTGCCTGACCGCTTCTCTGCTGATAGGGCTGGGGCTGCTGGGCTGGTACAAGTATGCGGATTTTTTTATTGCCGCCTTTGGTCGGGTAACAGGGCTGCCGGTGCAGCTTTTGGGCGTGACACTGCCCATCGGCATCAGCTTTTATACCTTTCAGGGCATCAGCTATGTGGTGGATGTATATCGGGGGCAGGTGCAGGCACAGAGGAACATTGTGGATCTGGCCCTGTATATCGCCATGTTTCCCCAGCTGATCGCCGGTCCTATCGTGCGCTACGAGGACATTGCACCCCAGCTTGTCCACCGGCGCTGGGGTACGGATCAGGCGGCGGAGGGGGCAAGGCGCTTTGTGCTGGGCCTTGGAAAAAAGGTGCTGGTTGCCAATGTGCTCTACGGCCTGATGGAGTCCTTTCACCAGAGCGAAGAACGGACGGTGCTGTTTTGCTGGCTGTATGCCGTGGCCTGCACGCTGGAGATTTATTTCGACTTTTCCGGCTACAGCGACATGGCCATCGGGCTGGGACTGGTGCTGGGCTTCCACCTGCCGGAGAACTTCCGCTATCCCCTTATCGCAGGCAGCGTGACGGAGTTCTGGCGGCGCTGGCATATCACGCTTGGCAGCTGGTTCCGGGACTATGTGTATATCCCTCTGGGCGGCAACCGGGTAAGCCGTCTGCGCTGGGTGCGGAATCTGCTGCTGGTGTGGGGATTGACAGGTCTGTGGCACGGAGCGGCGTGGAGCTTTGTTGCGTGGGGCCTTCTGTTCGGCGTGCTGCTGGTGGGTGAAAAACTGGCATACGGCCGTCTGCTGCAGCGGACAGGAGCGCTTAAATATCTGTATATGCTGGCAGTGCTTCCGGCCAGCTTTGTGCTTTTTGACAGCGGGAGCCTGCCGGATGCATGGCAGACCATCCGGGGCATGTTCGGCGGAGGAGGGCTGTCCCCGTGGGGGGCGGAGAGCCTGTATGCGCTGAAAAGCTATGCCGGGGTGCTGCTGCTGGCGGCGGTGGGGGCCACTCCGCTTCCCGACCAGGCGGTGCGGAAGCTGTCCTGCGGCCGGCTGTCTGGTGCGGTGCGCTGGCTGGAGCCGGTTGTGCTGGCGGCGCTGCTGCTGGTATGCACGGGCTATCTGGTGGACGGATCGTTTAATCCGTTTTTGTATTTCCGGTTTTAAGGAGGGAGCAGCGTTGACGGAACGGAAAAAGAATCGGGTGACGCTGTGCCTTCTGGCGGCGCTGCTGGCGGGTTTTGGGCTGTGGGGGCTGGTCCGGCCCGGACAGGACATATCGGATGTGGAGCGGCGGAAGCTGGCCCAGCGGCCGGAACTGACGGCGGATGCCCTGCTGACAGGGACATTCCAGCGCCAGACCGAAGAATGGGCGGCCGACCAGTTTCCCCTGCGGCAGAGCTTTCGCAGAATCAAGGCGGCGGTGAATACCTATGTGCTGGGCCAGCGGGATACAAACGGCGTGTATCTGGCGGAGGGGTATGCCGAAAGACTGGATTACCCCATCCGTGCGGAATCGCTGGCCCATGCCGCCGGGCGGATGCAGTATCTTTACGAGCGGTATTTACAGGAGAGCGGCGGGCAGCTGTATCTGGCGGTTATCCCGGATAAGAATGCCTTTCTGGCGGCGGAAAACGGCTATCCTGCCATGGATTATGCGGCGCTGACGGAGCAGCTGCGCCAACAGACGCCCTTTTTGCAGTATATTGATCTCTCCGGCCAACTGACAAAGGAGGATTATTACCGCACCGACCTGCACTGGCGGCAGGAGCGGCTGGAGGGTGTGGCCCGGTATCTGGCCGGGGCCATGGGAACACAGCTGACGGGGATATACCGGCAGGTGACGCTGCCCCGGCCGTTCTACGGGGTGTATTACGGCTATGCGGCCCTGCCCATGGAACCGGATGCCCTGATATATCTGACCGGCGATGCGCTGGAGAAATATCGGGTATACAACTACGAAACGGATAGCTGGGGCGGCGTATATGATCTGGAAAAGGCAGAGGGGCGGGATATGTATGAGGTATTCCTGTCCGGTTCCGTATCTTTGCTGCGCATCGAAAACCCGGAGGCAGAAACGGAGCGGGAGCTGGTTATTTTCCGGGATTCCTTTGCATCTTCCCTTGCTCCGCTGCTGGCGGAGGGATACCGGGCTGTGACGCTGATAGACATCCGGTATATTCCCAGCGCATATCTGGGAAGCTATGTGGATTTTTCCGGAAAGGATGTGCTGTTTTTATACAGCACCGGCGTACTGAATCACAGCGAGACGCTGAAATGAAACAAGATGCCCTTCAGGCGATGCGCCTGAGGGGCATTTTTCGTCTCTTTTTTTCAAAAAAAGAGATGGGAGCCTCTTTTCGATTGTTGACAGATATGGTACACTATAACATGAATTATGATGAAAATGAGGAAGACAGATATGGAAATTACACAGGGCGTGCCTTTTGAAACACTCGGTCTGTCCGAGGAGACCATGCGCGCCGTGAAAAACAAAGGATATACCATTTCAACCCCCGTGCAGGCGGGCTGCATCCCACCCATGATGGAGGGGAAGGATGTGTGCGCCAAGGCGCCCACGGGAACCGGGAAGACCATGGCTTTCGGGATTCCGATCATCGAGCGTATCGACCGGGAGAGCGAGTGCGTGCAGGCAGTAATTCTGGCGCCGACCCGGGAGCTGGCGATGCAGATTACCGACGAGCTGCGGGATATTGCCGTGTATCACGAGGGCGTGCGGGTGGTGTGCCTGTATGGCGGCGAGCCCATCGGCAAGCAGATCAATGCGCTGAAGCGGCGGCCCCAGATTGTTGTGGCCACGCCGGGGCGGCTTTCGGATCATATGAAGCGGCGCACCGTGGTGGTGAAGGATGTGCAGACGGTGGTGCTGGACGAGGCGGACCGGATGCTGGACATGGGCTTTATCCACGATGTGACCCGGATTCTGGATAAAATCCCTTCCCGGAAAAATCTGGGGATGTTCTCGGCCACCATTTCCCGGGCGGTGATGGATATTTCCTGGGTATATCAGCGGGACCCGGAGGAGATCACCGTGCAGGCCACCAAGGAGAATAAGCCTGACATCCTGCAATACCGGCTGGAGGTGGCGTCGGACGCAAAGGTGGACACCATCGCCAGAATTATCGACGCCGAAAAGCTGGAGCGGGTGATCTGCTTCTGCAACACAAAAGGCTCTACCGAGCGGCTGACAAAATTTTTGCAGATGCGTGGGCTGGACGCCCAGTGTATCCACGGCGACATTCCCCAGCGCAAGCGGGAGGCGGTGATGGCCCAGTTCCGGGAAGGAAAGCTGCATGTGTTTGTTGCAACCGATGTGGCGGCCCGCGGGATAGATGTGGATGATGTGGACGCAGTGTTTAACTACGAGGTGCCCGACGAAAACGAGTATTATATTCACCGCATCGGCCGCACAGGGCGGGCCAAGCGGCACGGCGTGGCCTATACGCTGGTGTCGGATTTCCCCAGCCGCATCCGGCTGGACGACATTGCCCGCAACACCCGCAGCCAGATTGTTCCGGCGGTGATGGATGAAAGCGGCCATGTGACCCCGGCGGAGAAAAAATAAGCGCCGGGATAAAGAGGAGGAAAAACCATGAAACTGGGAAAGCGGCTGGCGGCGCTGATGATGGCGCTGGTGCTGGCTGTGGGCGTGCTGGCCGGCTGCGGCAAACAGGACGAGGTGCATCTGCGGGTGTGTCTGGAGACGATCCCGAAGACGCTGGATCCGGCCATGGTCACCAGTGACGAGGCCAGAACGGTGGTCAGTCACCTGTTTGAAAATCTGATGAAGCTGCAGTCCAACGGTTCCGGCGGCGCAGCGGTGGTGTCGGGGATGGCCCGAAGCTACCATGTGGAGCAGAACATCGACGGCACGGAGATTTATACCTTTACGCTGCGGTCCAGTGCCCGGTGGTCTGACGGACAGGCTGTGACGGCGCAGGATTTTGTGTACGCATGGCGGCGGCTGGCAGACCCGGCGACCGGTTCGGCCAATGCGGTCATTCTGGATATGGTGGCAGGCTACAGCGAGGCCCGCAGCGGCAATCCCGAGGCGCTGCAGGTTTCGGCGCCTGACGAGCATACCTTTGAGGTGGTGCTCAGCGGACGGTGCCCCTATTTTCTCAAGAGTGTGTGCACGGCGGCGGCCACCATGCCGGTGCGCAGCGATGCGGCAGCACAGGAAAACTGGTTTATGAATAAGGATACCTTCCTTACCAACGGCCCCTACCGGGTGAAAAGCTGGGACGGAGAGGTGCTGGAGACGGAACAGACCGAGGGCTACTATGGCAGCCGCCGGCTGGGCCCGGACGGCATCAGCTTCCATTTTGTGTCCGATGCAAAGACAGCCGCGTCCCTGTTTGACCGGGGCGATGTGGATTTTGTGCTGGGGCTGACGGATGAGACGATTGCCAAAAAGCCGGACAGCTGGATGCCGGATTACTATGCGGAAACCAGTGTGGTGCTGCTCAATCAGATGTCCACCCTGACCAGCGATGAAAACCTGCGGCGTGCCATGTCGCTGGTGCTGGATCGGAACGCAGTGGCAAATCTGATGGGCGGCCGTACCATCCTGCCGGCGGAGGGACTTGTGACCTGGGGCATCCAGAATACCCGGGGCGAGGAGTTCCGCAGTATCGGCCCGGCACTGGATAACGACGAGGCCAATTATGAAAAGAACTGCCAGACGGCGCTGGAGCTGCTGGCCCAGAGTGGGTACACTGCGGCGTCCCTGTCTGCGCTGGACACGGTGACCATGCTGTATGAGTCCGATGGCATTACGGATTCTCTGACACAGCTGCTGCAGAAAACCTGGAAGGATAAGCTGGGGCTGACGGTGACCCTGCGGGGCGTGTCGCGGGAGCAGATGACAGAGGCCCTGTCCCGGGGGGAGTATACCATTGCGGCCCTGCGCATCAAAAGCGACCGGGATGATGCCACCGGCTTTTTGAACCGCTGGCGCAGCGGCAACGAGGGCAACTATGCCAATTTCCATTCCAGTGCCTATGATATGCTGCTGCGGGTGGCGGCGGTGTCTGACCGGACGGACGCCCGGGACGCCTATCTGGAGGATGCAGAGCGTCTGCTGCTGGAGACGGGAAATGTAATTCCGCTGTATTACACCACACGCAGCTGGGAACTGAATACCCGGTATACCGGGGTGTTTGGCGACGGGCTGGGCCGGTATTTCTTCACAGGAGTGAATGGTGCGGCCAACTGAAAAGCATGGCTGCCGGAAAAGCGTGATAAAATAAAGAAGGAAGTGGCGGCGAACCCGTCACTTCCTTCTTCTTTCTTTGGGAAATATTTCACTGGGGAATGCTGCTGTCCACCACCAGCACCCGGGCGCGGGCCAGACGAAGATCATGGCGCAGACGCTCCGGAGGCAGAGCCTGACGCAGCTGCTCCTCACTCATGCCGTAAACCGGCGCCATCTGGCCGTACTGCTGGTCAAGCTCCTCGTCGGTAACAATCAGGTTCTCCTGTTTGGCGATGGCGGTCATGGCCAATTCAAACTCGACCGCCGAGCGGGCGCTGCCTTCGGCCTGCTGGCGCAGCTGCTCCCGCGTCAGACCGGCGGCGCCCAGATAGTCATTCAGCGTGGCGCCCTGGTTGGACAGCTGCTGCTCCAGTTCCTGCATCAGGCCATCCAGCTGGCTTTGCACCATGCTGGCGGGAATGTCCACTTCCATGCCGCCGATGACCTGCGCAACCAGCGCATCGGCGTAGGCGTTCTGGGCCTGCTGCTGCTTTTCCTCCATGGCATGGGCCATGATGCTGCGGCGCAGGGCTGCCGCGTCGGCGAAGCCCTCCTCCCGGGCCAGCGCATCATCCAGATCCGGCAGCACGGTGCGGGTAACATCGTGGACCCGGATGTGGAACACGGCATCCTTTCCGGCCAGTTCCGGGGCGTATTCCTTGGGGAAGGTGACAGGAATATCCCGCTCGCTGCCCGGGGCCATACCGGCCACCTGTTCTTCAAAGCCGGGGATAAAGTATCCGCTGCCCAGCAGCAGGGGGTATTGTTCCGCCTTGCCGCCTTCAAAGGCCTTGCCGTCGATAAAGCCTTCAAAGTCCAGCACCACCTCGTCGCCCATGGCGGCCTTTTCGGGGTGCTCCTGCCGGGCATGCTCCTGCCGGTAGCGGGCCATGGCGGCGGTTACATCGTCGTCGGACAGCTCTGCCGACGGACGGGGGGCGGACAGGCCCTTGTACCGGCCCAGCTTCACCTCCGGGTACAACTCGATCTGCGCGGTGAAGGTGAAGCCTTCCGGGCCGATGGACTCAATTTTCAGCTCCGGCGCACCGGCCACGCTGAGTCCTTCGCCGCTGACGGCCTCCACCAGCGCCACGGGGTAGGTGCTGTTCACGGCCTCCTGATAAAAGACATCGGCTCCGTGCTTTTCCTCCATTTCCTGACGGGTGGGAATGGTGCCGTCCGGCTGGGTGAACAGGGTGCGGGTGCGCTGATAAGCGTCCTCCAGTGCCTTGGCCCAAACCTCCTGCTCCACCTGTATGGTCAGCACCACCCGGCGGTTTTCTTGATCCTCGCGGCGTAACAGCATGATATAGCTCCTCCTCATTTTGTGATCCGGCGCTTCGGGTCGGGTATTTCTATCAGTATAATATAGCCTCCTGCCGGACGCAAGGTATAAGCATTCAGAAATTGTAAAAAAATTGTGATGGCGGCAACAGGGCTACCATTTTGTGCGGGACTATGATATAATACAATAATTACGACCGCTATCGGAGGGAGCAATGCAGCAAATCAAAGAATTTATCCGCACCCACAAGCATATGTGGTGGGGCCTGTACCTGCCGGTGTATCTGGCCATGTATTTCACGGTAGAGCACTTCATAACGGACAACTATTGGGCCACGCAAACGGCCATCGACTACAAAATCCCGTTTCTGGAGGGGTTCATCGTCCCCTACGACAGCTGGGGGCCGCTGCTGTTTGTGCTGGGCGTGTATCTGATTTTCAAGGACCCTGAGTGCTTCCGGCGCTACATGTGGACCATTGCCATTGCCTATACCACGGCCACGCTGTTTTGCGCGCTGGTGCCCAATGGGCAGGACCTGCGCCCGGTGGTGATGCCCCGGCACAATATTTTCACGGCCATCGTTCAGGCCACCTACAATGCCGATACCAACACGAATGTGTTTCCCAGTGTGCATGTTCTGGGCACGGTGGCAGCGTGGACAGCCATCGCTCACACGCCGGGCCTGAAAAAGTCGGGCTGGCGCGTTTTTGCCATCATCTGGGGCGCTATCATTGTGGCGGGCACCCTGTTTGTCAAGCAGCATGCCTTCATTGATGTGGTGGCGGGCCTCATATGGGGCGGGGCGGTTTGCCTGCTTGTGTGGGGCGTAATCGGCAAGCGCCGGGACAAACGGGGGCTGCGCTGCGGCCCGCCGCAGGAGGAAGGAGCGGTGTCAAATGAAAATACCCCAGACGCCCATCTTTGAGGGGATCAGCCGGGAGGAGTGCGCCCAGATGTTCACCTGCTTCGGCGTGCGGGAGGAGGAGTTCCGGCCCGAGGAAACGGTGTATGACTTCGGTGCGGGGAAGGCCTGTATCGGCATTCTGGTTTCCGGCTCTGCCATTGTCGAGCGTGTGGACCAGAAGGGCGACCGCACCATTCTGGAGCATCTGCAGCCCGGCGGCGTATTCGGGGAGATGCTGATGTTTGAAAATGTGCTGGGAGACAGCATCGCTGTGCTGTGCGAGCGCAGCTGTACGGTGTGGTTTATCCCCGCCTATAAGCTGACGGACCGGTGTGAAAAGACCTGTACCCACCACAACCGGATGATTGAGAATCTGTTTCATCTGATGACGGAAAAGGCGACGGCTCTGTCCGAACGGGTGGAGGTGCTCAGCCGCCGGAGCATTCGGGACAAGCTGCTGTGCTATTTTACCCTGCAAACGGCCCGGGTAGGGCGCGGCACCTTCACGCTGCCTTTTTCCCTCAGTGCACTGGCGGACTATATTTCTACCGACCGCAGCGCCATGATGCGGGAGCTGAAAAAGCTGCGCGAAAGCGGCGAGGTGGATGTGGAAGGCCGCTGCGTAACGCTGCATGGGGCATAAACAGGAATCAGAATATAGGTCCGGCTCTCGTGCTGCCCTGCGGGCGGAGAGGGCCGGACTTTTTTTGACGGAGAAAGGCGCTTCGCCGTCCCTTTTTTGTGGGGGCAGAGGGCGAAAACGGCGCGAATACCGGGATTTTTGTACATGTGCAGGAATTGACGAACAGGTATTTTGGTGCTACAATAAAAATGCGCGTCTTGTAGGGCGCGATTCAAAGAGCTGAAACCAGATGCAAAATAACAAATCAGAGAGGAAGTCAGCTAATGTATCGTATCGTAACGAAAAAGGCATTGAAGCCCACTGTGATCCTGTATGAGATTGAGGCACCCATGGTGGCCAAAAAGGCGGAGCCGGGCCAGTTCATCATCCTGCGCGTGGATGAAAACGGCGAGCGGATTCCCATTACCATTCATGATTACGACCGGCAGAAGGGTACGGTGACCATCATCGTTCAGACGGTGGGCGCCACCACCGAAAAGCTGAGCCACAAGCAGCAGGGCGAGTATCTGCACGACTTTGTCGGCCCCTTGGGTAAGCCCACCGAGACCGAGGGCAAGAAGAAGGTCTGTGTGGTGGGCGGCGGCGTTGGCTGCGCCATTGCCTATCCCGTCCTGAAGAAGTTCCATGACTGCGGCGCCGAGGTGCACGCGGTGGTGGGCTTTAAGAATAAGGATGTGGTCATTCTGGAGGACAAGTTCAAGTCCGTTTCCTCTGTGCTGAAGGTCTGCACCGATGACGGCTCCTACGGCCAGAAGGGTCTGGTTACCGAGGCGCTGAAGGAACTGCTGGATGCGGGCAACCAGTATGACGAGATTTTTGCCATCGGCCCCATGATGATGATGAAGTTCGTCTGTAAGACCACTGCGCCTTACGGCGTGCC